>Ga0315915_1000375_pt1 | contig 43871 bp, 39 predicted proteins | sample MpolbnodulesMG_FD_207738 | JGI IMG/M metagenome (GOLD analysis project Ga0315915, IMG submission 207738) | Medicago polymorpha root nodule microbial communities from Los Angeles, California, United States - branched nodules | ecosystem: Host-associated > Plants > Roots > Nodule | place: USA... | reverse complement strand
TAGGCTTAATTGCATGTTTGATCCCTTATGTTTATTTTAGTTTTCAAGTTGGTCCCTTATGTTTTAAAAGTTTCAAGTTGGTCCCTTACGTTTTAAAAGTTTCAAGTTGGTCCAAAACGTTGCTCACTTTGGAATAAGTTAGTCCCTTTCGCGACATGATATTGAGTTTAATAAAACCAAAAAAATTAAAAAAATGTTTTAAACTGATTTTCTAAATAAGTTAAGGTTCTATCACTCATATTGTCAACACAAATCTTTAAACGTTAAGTGACGAAAGGGACTAACTTATTCCAACGTGAGTAACATTTTGGACCAACTTGAAACTTTTAAAACGTAAGGGACCAACTCGAAACTTTTAAAACATAAGGGACCAACTTGAAAACTAAAATAAACATAAGGGATCAAACATGCAATTAAGCCTTATTATTATTATTATTATTATTATTATTATTATTATTATTATTATTATTATTATTATCATTGATTGTTTTGTTGTCTGTTATTATAATGTACCATTGGTTGCACAGTACCTCATATTTTGTCTAGTTTTTAACTAAAACAACAATGTTACTGTCGGTCTTCTCTTTTTGGTAGGATGCCCACGAATTCTTGAACTTTTTACTGAATGAACTTGTCGACATTCTGGAGAAAGAGGCTCAAGCTGTGAAGACTGATCCAGAGACACCAACACCTTCTGAAAAGGTTGCAAATGGGTTCAAGAATGGTCATGCTAATGGACCTCGGAAAGAGCCTTTAATTACTTGGGTACACAAAAACTTTCAGGTGACCTGCTTTGCCAATTTATGTCATTTTTTTTTGTTGTTGCAACAAATTTGGTGGAAGTATAAATTGTGAACTTCGTAATGGATACAGTTAATTAGAGTTCTCCTTTTAAGTCTGCAAGCCGTGATACTGATCAGTTGTGATTATCCATTCATATTTGCTTCTACTTGTAATATGGAGCAGTGCATTATGCGAGATACTAAAGTACTTGTTTCAGTCTTATTAATTTATCTATCATAAGCTAATTTTGCTTCTGTCAATTTTTATTTATTTATTTTTCTTTTGAGGGTGGACATGTTGAGAGAAGATCTGTAGATTTTGAATTAAGGAAAGTAGATTAGATGAAGAGTAGTCAAATCACTAGAGGCAGAGGGAGACCTAGATAAACTATAAAAGAAACTATTAAGATCTAGAGATTAGTGAGTTGGATAGAAATATGGTATATGATAGAGCATTATGGCATCGTTTGATCCATGTATTAGAATTTAGACCCCACTTAGAGGGATAAGGTTTGGTTGTTGTATTTTTTTCTTTTGCGGGGTGGTGGTTGATGTTATTCTCATTGTGTTGATCACAAAATTTAGATTTATATCTATATTGTGGAATTTCATTGTTGCAAGTTATTGTGTGACCAGGGAATACTCACCAATGAGACAAGGTGCTTGCAATGTGAAACTGTGACAGCTAGGGATGAAACATTTTTTGACTTGAGCCTTGATATTGAGCAAAACAGTTCAATTACAAGCTGTTTGAAAAATTTCAGTTCCACTGAGACGTTGAATGCCGAGGACAAATTTTTCTGTGACAAGTGCTGCAGGTATATGCTTTTATATTGTGGCATCAGCTGTTACTTTGTTTCTTGATTTGTTGGGAAAATGTAAACTGTCTGTTTTCAACCATTTTGAATCATGTGCTTAGCTAAACGATGCTGCTGCTTGTTTAACATGGATTTCAATTGATGCATTAGACTTTATGAAAAACCAAATTTTCAGATATCTGTTCAGATCTAGATCATTTTAATAGTTTCCTGTAGAGGTTTTTTACGCCATTGTTTTCTACTTTTAACTGGAGAGAGAAATAAATGTGGTGAATCATATATGTCAAATAGTTTGAATATCATGTATTTTTTTTGACATTTTTATCTCCTTTTCATTTTCAACAAGCAAACCGTAACATGTTCGTTTTTCCATTGATTGGCACTTCATTTGTTTTCTGAACGGGATTTCTTGGTCATGTTAGTTCAGTGTGTACAAATATATATGTACTCTCTTCCTCTGTTTTTCATGCCCATTTACCAGTCTAGTGACCAAGGTGCAAACTTTCTTTTGGTATTAGTTTGCAAGAAGCTCAGAAGAGAATGAAGATAAAGAAACCTCCTCACATTCTGGTCATTCATCTCAAGCGGTTTAAATACATGGAACAGCTGGGCCGCTACAAGAAGTTGTCTTACCGAGTTGTTTTCCCCCTTGAGCTGAAGTTGAGCAATACTGTTGAAGATGCAGATATTGAGTATTCTCTATTTGCAGTAGTTGTTCATGTTGGTAGTGGTCCCAACCATGGGCATTATGTCAGCCTTGTGAAAAGTCATAACCACTGGTTATTTTTTGATGACGAAAATGTTGAGATGATTGATGAGTCCGCTGTGCAGACGTTCTTTGGATCACCACAGGAATATTCAACTAACACCGACCATGGGTACATTTTGTTCTATGAGAGCATTGGTCCCGGTAACAGTAACTAGATGGAGCTGTGCTGCACGACTTTTAGGTACTCAAATCATTTGGACCTGTTTTTTCCATCTAGTTCCTCTATTTATTTTCATGTTATACCATTATTCAACCTGTTGGGAGGGATTGTGAGGGAGCTGTTGCTTCCTTTATAGCAATACAGGTTGTATTGTGAAATGTATACTTAGGTGGTTGGCATGTACAGTGGATGGTGGTAGCACTGTCCTTTTTCTTCTCTCCTTTCTCACAATAAGAGCAGTATATATATGGTGGAAATTTTGCCGACAATATGTATTCATGGTTGCAATTGTTTTCAACCAACATTAGAAACACAATGAAATGTAAAATGCTCGTTAATTATGCTAACATTAATTTAGTTTCATCAGAACTCTATAGTTATGTTTGTGTTTGGGGATCAACTGACTTGTATTAAGGACAAACAAACTTTGATTTTGTATACATATCAAAACGCTCATCTATATATGTTCTATAAGACATTATTAAGTTAACCAATGTGACAAACTGCATAATCTGTAAAAAGAGTGGTGCAGAAGTTTATCTCATTGTGAACCCAACCTCAGTTCATCACCGCAATGACCCATGCATTGAAAAAAAGGTTAAATACGTTTTTGGTCGCCATAAATAAATATACCAACTTTTCATTCTAGTTCATATAAAAAATTTCTTCGACTTTAGTCCCCATAAAATTTTCAATCACCACTTTTGGTCTTTATTTTTAAATCAATTCATGTGTAACATTTGTATTTTTTTAATGAATTTGTGTAGAATATTGTAAAAATCTCCTAAAAAAATTAATATTTTTTCAACAAAACATGAATTAAATACGATTTTTTAATCGTTAAAAATATAAAAATTCATATTTAATTCACGTATTGTTACAAGAAATCTAATTTTTTGGAAGAGATTCTTGTAGTATTATAAACTTTTATACACAATTTTATTCAAAAGTATGAATTCTACATGAGTTTTCTTAAAAAGAGAAACCAAAAGTCCAAAAGTGAAAATGAAAATTTTGAGGACTAAAAATCAAATAAAATTTCTAGAGGGACTAAAACGAAAAGTTGATATATTTATAGAGATCAAAAACATATTTAACCTTTGAAAAAATTGGCATTACAATTTGCTCAAAAGCATTTTGTACTTGACACATTTGTGTGAAATGTTAGCAAATGACCTCACTATTTCCCTTAAACTACAAGTGAACGAGAATCAAGGTTGCTGCAAGGATGAAAATAAGACAATCGCTTGATTCAGTTATAAAATGCTAACCCATACGCACAATTTTTTTTGAAAAAAACCCATACACACAATTAACGACCAGACAGATAGATGGAACTTAAGGAGGGGGATCCCACTTTGGTCATTGAGGCGCAAATTAACCATACATTGACAAATTAGAATGTGCCATGTGGCACACCTTTGTGTTTGAAAAAAATGTTGAATAAATAAATGAAAAACAATCTCTTCAACAAGACAACCACCACTCATGTGGTACACCTTTGTCAATGTCTTATGACTTTCCTGTCTCAATGACACTAAAGTGGGATTCAAGGACGGGAGGGGATGACTTATTTTCTTTTTTGAATTATGGACAATATATAATGTTTTTTTAAATAAGTTGTGATAGAAGTATATATTTATCATGTTATTTCATTTTTTTTATAAATATTTTAAAGTGTCTAATTTTAAAATGAAAAGTAAGTTCTCCCTTGTCTTCTTCTAAATCCTCCATCCAAATAAACTTCAAATATCCAACAATGCTTCAAGATCAACGAGATTATAAAATTGTCTTGTTTCTTCTTAATAAGGGCCATTTTTTGTTACAAAAATCAAAAGACAGAAACGAAAAACATTTGGTTTGCGAAAATATGAAATTTTCTAAAAATTATTTAAATTCCCAAATTTTTAGGATTTAGAAAATGTATTATATTGGTCAAATTATCCTCAACTATATGTTAAAATCTGTGAGCTTTTGGCTCTTTTGTTGTGCCTTACACTGTGCGCCTGTGTTACTACTTTTGAGTAATTTTCTCCACTTAGTTTTTCTTAAAGGTTCATGTAACAAAAAAATAGCCGATTACGACGACCATCACCAACAAAATTAGCGCACCGAAAAATTGGTACATGCAAAATTACTTTTTCTCTCATATCCAAGTTCCGGAGAAAACATAAAAAATGATCCAAAATTATGCACCATCCATACATTTAGATGAAAACTACAATACCTACACAAGGAGCCTGTCAAGCTACCACAAAGCTAGATCAGCACCAGTACACACATCCATAAGACTCACAATTTTTCCACCTGAACTCAAACAATCCAAGCACAATTCCAAAGGATCCCAATCTAAAAGAAAATGCACACCAACACTCAATGAAATTTAATTGGAGTTTTCCTTTGAATAAAGTCACTCTCAAAAACTGAAATTCTGCTAACAACAATCTTAAAAGCATACTTATTAAAATAAACAAGCAAAAATCTTATGCTAGGACTAAGATGAATTATTAAGTATAAGGACTAGCTCACTGTCTTAAACAAAAATCTAACAACAAAATAAATCTTTAGAGTAAATTTCAGTGGTTCTCCCATTTGTCATCCTCCCTGATAAGCAAATAACTGCTTTCACTTCTCATTTGAGATTTCCCATTGACTTCTGTTCTCTCCCGCAGTGTAGATTTCTTGAGAAGTGACTCGGAAATCAAATTCGTGCACTTTACTACATGCTAACCTTTTAGAACATGTTACATGGAAATGAACCCTGCCAGCCTTGTGTGGAGGAGTATGACAACAGAGAACACCATCCCCTACTATCTCGACTGGCACTTCTACTTCACCGAACATGCATGACCATTTACAAACTTCCACTTCTTGTTGACTCATTAATTAAGAATCATCCTGTAAAAGTTTGAAGAAAAAGCAATAGTTCATATAGCGGCGAAGCTAACAAAAAATTTACGCAAGGGCCGACTATAAAGAAAAAATTAAAACAAATATATATAAATTTAAAGATAAAATATGTTTTTAGTCTCATTAATTACAGTTTTTTAGGTTTAGTCCTTACAAAATTTTATTCAATTTTTGTCTCAACTTTTTAAAAAATTATAAAAAAAAAAGTGCGAGGGATAAGAAATTATTGTGGAACATGTTCATGAAAAAAGGGTTTTTGAATAAAAGAGATCTTGGTTTTTGAACGCAAGTAAAACGTGTGAGGGATTTAAGAGGCAATTTGGAGAGAATAGAGAATGCAATGTCATCGTGTACGTGAGCACTACTAACCTGTTTATTTGTTGTTGCAGCAGCCATCCTTGAAGGAAAAACCGGACAGCAAAGCCGAAGTGAGCACAATGCAAAGCTAAAGGACAGATTTCTATGTTTGCATCATGAGATCTGTTTGGATTTGATCCCTCTCTTTCCGAACTCCCTATTATATAGAAAAGCAATTCAAGTGGTGAGAGAAAAACCTGAAAATATATAGAAAAACAAGATAACAGTGATCTTCCACATTAATTACATGACTTAAATTATGCCAAGCATGTAAATCTCTAAGAAATTCTATTGAGCTTTCATCAAATAACAATTAGGCAAAAGGAGATTAATAAGTAACTCTAAGATTGTACTATCATGCTACCTCCTCTTCCAGAAAATGGACTAGAACAGTGTATGAGAGTTCTCTGTAACAATGTCGAATACAAAAAACAACTATAATTAATATGTTATTCTATTCTTGTAAAAAAAAAGGTCATTCTATAAGTCTAGAATATTAAATACTGCATAGAAAATGTTAAAGATAAAAACTTACTCCTCGAGCATCCAGTAAATTCGTCAACAAAAATTATTTTGTGCTCCACGGGCATAGTAACACTGTAATACTTCCAAACCTACATCCTGAAAAGATTACACCTCATTCGACGCAAAAGTATATATATAAAGTAAAAATAACAAAGATGCTCCCATTACAGTTTAATTTCCAAAACAGAATTTGCCTGAGAGTCAGTTCGTAACAATACATACCTTGAGTTTTCCATGGGTTTCCTTGAGAGTTTTTCCATATTTTTTCTTCTTCCAGCTATGACCATCATTTCTAAAGTGTTTCACCGCCTTTAGATTATATAGGAAAAGAAAACCACCTAATGTAAACCATAACATGATAAGACATTCTGCTCATTATTTTTTGTCCTAATGAATGATGGAAAATGAAAGTATTTATTCGAAACTAGAATAATCAGAATCTACCATACTTTGAGGCATATGTGGAGGTTCTGAAGCAATACGACCGTTGTTATAATTACTGAGAATTCGACGATAAAAAGATCATAAAGATAAGAAAAAAAGTTTCTCTCCTCCATATGTTGAATCAAATTAACCCTAAAGTATTTGAACATTCAATTCAATACATCGCAACAAATAGCAGATTACAACCACTATCACTAACAAAATTAGCTGCATTGACACCATATGCTAAGAAAAGAACCCAAAAATTGCTATGTACGAACTTCTGCAGGTCCACATCAGATATCCAAGTTCCGGAGAAAGCATCTAGAATGATCCAAGTTATGCACCGTCCATACATTTAGATGAAAACTACAATACCTACACAACGAGCCTGTCAAGCTACCAAAAAGCTAGATCAGCGCTAATACACACATCCTAGCATAAGACTTGCAATTTTTCCACCTGAACCCAAACAATCAAGGCACAATTCCAAAGGATTCCAATCTAAAATAAAATGCACACCAACACTCAATGAAATTTAATTGGAGTTTTCCTTTGAATAAAGCCACTCTCAAAAACTTAAATTCTGCTAACAACAATCTTAAAAGCATACTTATTAAAATAAACAAGCAAAAATCTTATGCTAGGACCAGGATGAATTATTATGTATAAGAACTAACTCATTGTCTTAAACAAAAATCTAACAAAAAAATAAAATCTCTAGAGTAAATTTCAGTAGTTTATCCCATTTGTCATCCTCCCTCATAAGCAAAGAACTGCTTTTACTTCTAATCTGAGATTTCTCATTCTCACTAATTGAATCTAAACTATGTGGGAAACCATGCTCCAGGGACAACAATTCTTTAAATTATTTATTAAAAGTATTGAAAGTGACTTCTGTTCTCTCCTGCAGTGTTGATTTCTTGAGAAGTATTGACTACGAAATTGAATTCGCGCACTTCACTACATGCTAACCTATTAGAACATGTTACATAGAAAGGAACCCTGCCAGCCTTGTGTGGAGGTGTATGACAACAGAGAACACCATCCCCTATTTTCTCTGCTGGCACTTCTACTTCACCGAACATGCATGACCATTTACAAACTTCCGCTTCTTGTTGACTCTTTAAGAATTGTCCGAAAATAAAAACCTGTAAAATTGTTATTTGAAATGTGATTAGTAGTTAGCTACTAGTTTGTTAATGCCTACAAATAAACTTGATGTGATCACTTGTATTCAACTTTTTCATTTGAATCATTTTACCATGACCAGTACAATACAATTTTAGACTTCTCTCTCTTTACATGGATACCGTGTTTTCTAAAAAATGTTTTTTATATGTGAATAAGGAAGTAGATAATCAGAATATAGCTAACAGACGAACAAACCAATTTACATGTATTACAACAGTTCGCTTCAGTGAGCATATGATCAAAACTTATAGCAAGCGAAGAATATCAAAATAGAATACCTTAATTTCTGAGTCTTCAAATGTCCAGCTAGGAGAAATATTAATGATGCTGAAAAGCTGATCACAGAAAATAGATGGGTATTGTACATAGCCATCAAAGTGATCTTGGGAGGGAATAATTGTACTGTCGAATCCATTTTCAATTTCAATTGTATCCCAATAAGCATTAGAAGTAGATGGCTTGCTCGGTTCTTCCTGTTCGTTGTTATTATAACTAATCTCGCATGTTGATACTGAATAATCACCATCTTGGAGCCAACCGGATGTGCTTAAGGAATTAAAACCAGATGCCTGTTCATATGGAAAGTTAAGCTTTTAGAAATTAAATGAGTTTGATGGAAAGAATTAAAAAGATAAATCTTAAAGAATTACTCATACATAAAGCAAAAACTTATATGGAACAGACAATAGATCCTGATTTAGAACTGAACAATATCACTATATAACATGAAATAATGCAAACAATGAGTATTACATGCAGATGAAGTATCAATATTACTTGCAGAAATAGTTGTTGCCTAAAGTACTTATACAGTCCAGTATCAGAATGACACAGATTTCTTTGCCGTATAACTAATCCAATACCTGCCAATTTCCTTCATTTTGTATAAGACTTCCATTCTGATGCTGTTTTACTATGCTGCTGCTAAAAGGTTGCCCCATTACCTCATATGGTTGAGAAGTACTATTTATTTCCATGTTATTGGATTGTATCTCAGGAAAAGAAGGCTGAAAAAGCACATCATAACTTGCATCTGTATTGTCCAAGATATGTTGCCATGATGAATAGCCAAGGAGTTTTGACGGTTCACATGCTGATCCAACATTATTAATGAATCTGGCTTCATTAGCTTGACTGAGTGGGATATAATCCACCTGACGAAAGACAAGCAACCTTTCTTGATCATCTATCACAATTCCAATTTTACAATTAGTATGACATGTTAGGTAAGATCTTGCCTGATCGAATATTAAATGACGTTTTAACTTTGCTGCACTACTAGTGCATAATTTCGTTACAGTTTCATCCAATCATGCTTTGCTACGTCACTAAGTTTGGTTCTTACAACAGTCACCTCAAAAGTCACCCTCTTTTAGTGACATGGAAATGCATGATTGGGAGATAGAAGGGAAACCTGTAACCAATTTATTTTACACCGGCAGTACATCAAAATAAAATAGAAGAAATTTACCTTGGAGTGGTAGAGAACAGTTAGAACCAGCAAGTTGAGTTGTAATCTTCTGAGAAACAGGGTATTGCAGCTCAGGAAAAGAGTAGGGATCTGAAATTGCTTGGCTATTGAATGCTATGAACATTACAATGAGTCACAATGTTAAAATAGATACACAGAAAAAAGCAAACGAAGAATAAAAGCATAAAAAGGTTATTCAAAATTTTCTCTATGCGCAAAGTAAAACATTTCAAATCATTAACAGAATGAATAAAGCCCAAGAAAAATATACCTAATTCAGCTTCTTCACATTCTGATGCTTGAGCACCGTTAGTTTGCAAATGAATATGGTAACTATGTGGATGAAGATTAGACGATTGAGAAGTTTCCATCTCTGTATTGGCCATAACTTCGTATGTTTGTTGAGCACAAGGATTAGATTCTTTGTATTCTTTGGAACATATTACATTTGCCTTCTTTCCCTGTTTATTTGGAGCAAAAGATAGAAAAAAAAGCTATGAAGTTTAATTTATACTTTCTTATTTCACATTCGATTGTTACAACAAAAGTATGTCATTGGTTCATTCCTCCTTAAATTATGCTAAGCATGTAAATCTAAGAAATTCTTTTGAGCTTTCGTCAAATAACAATTAGGCAAAAGGAGATTAAAAATAACTCTGATTGTACTATCATGTTACCTCCTCTTCCAGATAATGGACTAGAACAATGTGTGAGAGTTTCCTGTAACAATGTCGAATACAAAGAGTTAAAAACAAATTAAAAATTTCAAGAAGCAACTATAATTGATAAGTTATTCTATTAATCTAGAATATTAAATACTGCATAGAAAATGTTAAAGATGAAAACTTACTTCTCAATCAACCAATAAATTCGTCTACAAAAATTATTATTTTGCACTCCACGAGCATAGTAGCACTGTAATACTTCCACACCTTCATCCTGAAAACATTACACCTCATTCGACGCAAAAGTATATATAAAGTAAAAATAAAAAAGATGCTCCCATTACAGTTTAATTTCCAAAACAGAATTTGTCAATAAAATTAAGTTTGTAACAATACATACCATGAGCTTTCCTTGAGAGTTATTCCATCTTTTGTCTTCCTCCAGTTATGACCATCATTTCTGAAGTGTTTCATCACCTTTCGGTTATATAGGAAAAGTGAACCACCTATTGTCAACCAAAACATGATAAGACATTATGCTCATGAATAAACCATTTTTTGTCCTAATGAATGAAGGAAAATGAAAGTATTTATTCAAAACTAGAATAATCAGAATCTAACATACTTCGAGGCATCCGTGGAGGTTCTGAAGTAATACGATAGTTGTTATAATTACTGAGAATTCGACGGATTTCAGCGTTACGCAACCATCGATACTGTGCTTGTAATACAATTTTCTCAATTTATGCTTCTTCCCATCATAGTATAACAATTAGACATTTAAACAAAAAGGTTTACTACGTGTTAGCAATAAGATAAGATACAAAATAGGGGGGAAAGGACAATGAGACTAAAATTTCAATATTATGGAAAAGTACATAGGTGCTAGGTAGGGGTGGTAACAGGTCAGACCGTTCGACAGGGCCTACGGTCTAGCCTATTTAAAGCTTAGTTCAGTCCAGCTCGTTTAATAAAAAGGTCAGGCTCAAGCTTTTTATAAAGCCTATTTACTTAAATAGGCCAGGCTAAGGCTTACAAAAAAGTCTATTGTCGGGCCGGCCTATTAAGCTTTTTATATATAATATACCTTTCATTATTGATAATGTTCATGCTTTTTTTTATAAACTCAAGCTTTCATATGATTTGGCTATTTAGTAGCAGGTATATTGGTGTGATTAACCCTTCGTAAGTATTTGTTATTTAATATAAGTCATATTTGTGTGCTTTAGGTCTTCATAAGTTTTGTCCTATTTAGTGGTAGTCTTATAGTTGTTGGGCCTTAATGTAAAATAGGCTTTTAAATAGGTTTTCAGTCTTCATCAGACCTTGAAAATAAGCCTATGACGGGTAATAGACCAGACTCAGGCCTATAATTTTTGAAGCACGCCAGACTTAGGCCTTACAAAGCCTGTCCCAGCCTAACCCATTTCCACCCCTAGTGCTAGGTTTTCAATACTAGAATAACATGAGATATATTTTAACTAAATATATGTTTGGTTCAAAAGAGATAAAGTAGGAGAATTTTTTTTTAAGTAAATATATGTTTGGTTCACATGGAGAGGGGAGAGTTTTTAAATGCAATTTACTATTTTATTCCTCTAATCTTACAACAATCTCATGATTCTAAAATTATTTACTTGATAAAAAATTAAACATGAAAATTCAATAGCCAAAAACTCCATAAATAATGACACACAAATTCTAAAATAATTATTACGTATTCATAAATAACAGAGCGCTTACAAAATAGTCTAGTACAATATAAAAATATTAATAAAACAATTTATTGATCTTGATAATCTAACTTTTTTTTTGGAGAGATGATCTTGAAAATCTATCTGACACACTAAATATTTACTAAAATAAATTCTATATAAATATGTAAAAGAATTTATTAATATATGTTTTAATACAGATTACGAAGAAAAACAATAAACACATTATATTAAAACACAAAAAATGGATACTAGTTTAGTAAAACAATATATATTTTTTTTATAAAGAAATATAAAAGAAAGAAGAAAAGAATACGTACAAAGCAAAATGGAAAGAAAAAAAAAATAGCATGTTGGAACATAAAAAGTGCAGGCAAGGAAGCGTAAAACATGATTCATGAACACATAAGTCTTAAATTTCCAATAAGAATAATTATGTTCGGTTATAAGGATTGAACATCAACGATTTTTATGGTGGTCGGTTTGTTGTAGTATATCACACTAAACCACAATCATACATATAAGATATATGAATATGACATGTTCTTCTAAAAAAAATAATACGACATGTTAACGTAACCAAAAAAAAAAAAGATAAGACATAGTATCAAGGTTAAATCGTACCTGCCATAACCGTATGCTCCATTAGGGTTTGGAGAAGAAAAAGCGTTTGAGACTTAAAGGTAACAGTTGGTCTCTTTTTTTAGATATTTTACTTATGACCTAAAGAAATAGTCAGAGTATATAACCATTTTTCAACGGGCTAATCTTATGAATTACCCAACCAATCACGGGCCACTTTCAAATATAACTCGCCTAAAATGCTTAGAATATTGCTCTTTTCATTTTTAAAATTGCTCCCTAACACCCCTAAAATATCAAAATTAGTGTATTAAAATATTAAATAATTTATTTTATATTTTAATTAATTAATTTGAGAAAATCCACAAATTTAGCTATTCTTTCACTTTTATGACCTTAATTAACTATTAAAATATAAGAATTATCAGTAAGTTATAAAATCACTTATCAACAAAATAGTGTAAGGAGTACAAGTTTTAAAAATGAAAAAAATTGAATCTGATGAGAAAAACAAAATCTTATATGTTAAATACCAACATTTCACATAGAATAATGAATAGAAGCTAACATAATATAATTAATAAATTCATCATCTAAAAATGGTTCAAGCATTTGAAAATGCTATAAAAAGATTGATTATAAAGTGATGTAGTGTTTCAATAAAAAAAATAAAATAAAGTGATGTAATCTCATATTTATATGATAAGTGCCAATTTTAAATTCACATGTATATTCATGACACTTATTAACAAACCTTGTTTGGTAGGAAATCTCATGAAACTTCCAAATTCATTAATATTGTAAATATTAGATAGTTAGATTTCAAATATTACCACAATTACTATGACTTGTTTAACTTGTACTTATGTGTTTTAAATATCAAAGGATACTTGAATTGAAAAAGATCAACGATTATGAGTATAAAACAATTTGCTGAGCGAGTTAGGAGCGAACCATTACAAAGAGTTAAGGTGGAACATGGTATGAAGATTCGCTGCGCGAGCTGGGGGCGAATCAAGAATTGGATGTATTCTGCAAAGAGCAATTCCTAAGCGAGCAAATTTCGCTTAGCGAATTTATGGCGATCTAGTGACCTTAGAAATGATCTAGATTACTTCACTCTGAAGAAATATTAATTCACTATGCAAGCCTCCTGCCTCTTTAGTGAATTTTCGCTTTTCTGTCACCTATATAAAATACAACAGAAATTCAAAGTCGCTAAAAACAAAAAGGATGAATATGTGAACAAACTCACAACATCCATGTTAATTCCATAAAACAACAGAGTACGCATGGCTGCAAATGTGACTATATATATATATTAAGTCTCCAGAATACTCATGTCTCTGAATCTTCAACGTTGACGACGCTGAAGTCATTGATTAGATTTGCATTTGCACAAAACTAATTTTTCAACCTGAATCATATAAACACTGCACTAAGACGATAAATAAAAAACACATGGCATAAAGCCGAGAAATCAAAATAAACAAAGTCATGCAAAAGACACAACGAAATAACAAAAACAAACTAAAGAAAATATGTGGAAACTACTAGACAAGAAGAAAACATGCGGTGCCAACTAGGGTTTCTGAAGGAGAGAAGAGAGAGTTGTGACTTTGCAATAATTTTTATTGTTTTAAGTAATTGTACATTATTGTTATATAATATTTCGTTGTATTTTAACCTCTCTGCTGGTCAAAGTTGTTCTTGTTAGTTCCTTTTCAGATTCTCCAAATCAAACATAAACTACGACTGACCTTGGTTATTACAACTTTTATTATTTCCAAGAATGGAGACAAGATCAATGCAGCCCCTCCTTGTCAACAATGTCAATCGATTGTGTTACGTCACAATTATATGTTGCAAACAATGGATTATATGCTTTTCTTTAGTTACGTTACGGACACACGTTTTCATACTTTTGATTTTTTTTTTAGAGGTATACTTTTGAACATTAGAAGCCTTTTAATTGATTTCAATATTAATTATTATATTCTATTAATTGCCAATATTATATATTACAGTGCAGATCGGTTCTTAGAAGGAGCAGTTCATTGGTGCGCGATTGGTAGTACAAGAAGAGTCCGTGGTGATCGTGATTTACAAAGTTGGAGGACAGTATTTTCCAACACAGTTCAACCGAGATGTTGAATGCCGAAGATAAGTTTTTCGTGACAAATATTGCAGGTATATGTCTTTCATATATTGTGGCATAAGCTGAAACTTGGTTTCTTGAGTGGTTGGGAAAATGTAAACCGCCTGTTTTCTACCATTTTGAATCTTGTGCTGAGCTTAATTATGCTGCTCCTTGTTTATCTATGAACAACTAACAATCATGTCGTAACTCATTAGGTTAAGTTGGTTACATGAATTTTAATTGATGCATTAGACTTACCAGTCTGATGACAAGGTGTGAACTTTTTCTTCGATATTAGTTTGCAAGATGCTCAAAAGAGAATAAAGATAAAGATACCACCTCACACTCCATTCATTCATCTCAAGCAGTTCAAATACCTGGAACAGCTTGGCCGCTTCAAGAAGTTCTCTTACCGGGTTGTTTTTCCCTTCGAGTTGAAGTTGAGCAGCACTGCTGAAGACGCAGATATTGAGTATTCTCTATTTGCAGTAGTTGTTCATGTTGGGAGCGGTCCCAACCATGGACATTATGTCAGCCTTGTAGAAAGCCATAACCACCGGTTATTTTTTTATGACGAAAATGTGGAGATGGTCGATGAGTCCGCTGTGCAGACACATTGTATCACCACAGGAATGTTCAACTACCACAGACCATGGGTTCATTTTGTTCTATGAGAGCTTTGGCCCTGGTAACAGCAACTAGATGGAGGTGGTGTACGACTTCTAGGCATTCAATGACTCAAATCATTTGGATGGTGGCAGCACTGTCCTTTTTTTGCTGACAATATGTATTTATGGTTGCAAGTGTTCAACCAGCATCAGAAACACAATGAAATGTATAATGCTCATTACTTTATTTTAGTTTCATAAGAGCTCTAGAGTTATGTTTGAGTTTCAGGATCAACCAACTTGTATTAAGAACAAACTTAGGTCATGTATACACATTAAAATGCTACCAGATTCACCTATTTGGACTAGGTATCATTGCACATTAAGTTTTTTTTTTGAACACATTGCACATTTTTACGTTAATCAATGAGATGTACTGAATAATCTGACAATGGTGCCAATGCTAATATCATTGTAAACCCAACCTCAGTTCCCTCCTGGCAATGAACCATGCAATGAATAATTGGCTTCACAATTTTCTTAAAGCATTATATTCTGGCTTAAGATAAATCTGCATTCGACATGGAGAAGTGTGTATTATTTGGTGTTATATGATTTGAGTTTTTGCATTTTTGTGTCAGGTGTTAGCAAACGACCCTACAATTTCTTTTTAGCTACACAAGTGAACATGATTCAAGATTTTGCTACAAGGATCAAAATAAGACAATCGCCTGATTATGTTACAAATCTAACCCATACTTACAATGAAACAACAAAACTTATTATGGATGGACACTATTTTCTAAGTGGCTGTAGGCATGAAAGTATCTTCGTCCAACAGTGCTTCAAGATCAACGAGGTTATTGAATTGTCTTCTTTCTTCTGCATTGCTGAAATTCTGATCTTGCTTTTCCTGCAAAAGGCATATACAAAAGACCGGCTAAGCTTTGTTGACAATCACAATGACAAATTAAATGATGTTTACTGCTGGCATTTTGAAAGTCCTGATGATTTTGAATTATGGTTCAGCAGATGATTCAGGTGGGAATAATAGAAACCTCTTAAGTTTTGCATTCTTGATGCCAGTATTTCTGATAAACTAGTAAAAATCTCATACAAGATTTTGATTGCACAGTTGTGAAAAAAATGGCTGAACACATATAGTGTGAAATTTGGCAACATATCATTAGAAAAATACTTTTCTTAAACAGATACATACCTGATTTTCTTGTATCTCGGTTACAACATTCAACAGCCTGTGGTATTGGTCTCTTGCATCTGGATATTGAGCCATTGACTTCACTCTAGCAAGGGCTTTCTCCAACCTTTTCTCAGTCTGTTTCCTTCCTTCTTTCAAAAAATCATAGTCATCCTCAGTGGAAGATGATACACCTTGTACCATAGTTCCCTCAGAAATGGCCTCTGATTTGAATCCACGCAAACCACTACCTTTTCGACGCCAACGTAATATAACTTTTTCCACAATCCCAACCGACCAAATTATCTTCCCATAGTTTTTCCTAACCTGGTGACCTCTCACGTGAGCCTATAATAACAAGTTACAGGATTAGAGGAAAGCATGCATTAGCAAACATTAAACACAAACAAAAATAGTAACATCATTTGCACATAATTCATGCAAAGGTTGGAAATATATGTACCTGAATTTTTACAATTCGCTGTCGAATAATCAAAAAATCTTTTCTGCCCTTCCAACTGCGAAACTTGTTCTGAATACGTGTTGCAGCAACATGAACAGGCTCATTGCGTGGTCTAGACTTGCGTGATTTCGCATTCACTGTTATTAGTGAAAGAGCACATTCATCAGATATTCCAAATTTGTCACCATCGTATTCCTTTTGTTGTTTTCTCTGGAATGATTGCACTCTAAAAACTTGATGAATACGAGCAGCAGCTTGAGTTGCATTGCACACTGCAGCCAGTGATTCTTTCATTGAAGGTTCATGTGAGAAGCACTCATTGTTTTGTTCTTGGACTCTTTGTATTGTTCCAACGGTTTCTCTCATGTTTCTTTTCAAATCAAGAGACTTGAGTTGTGAGCTTAAGAAAGATTCTGCAAGATAACCAGCAATTCCTTTGTGTCCATTTGCAGAAGCTAGGTCGGCTGGTGTTCTACCAGAAGGATGTTGTGGGCATGGATCAGTAAGTGCTCCTGGTGCTGCCCCAAGAGATATGAGGGAAGCAACTGTCCTCTCCCTGATAATGAAGGTAAAATGCAATTCCTCAATGAAAATTGAAAAATCACGAGTCTCACGTTGGACTTTTTTCACGGGAAATAGCTCTCGCCTTCCTAGAGGTATGCTTAAATAGCCCACACACACCTTCGATTATTTAAATGAGCGCTCTCACCACCTTTATTTGTTAGTGATGTCGTGTCTTTTAAATACACTGGAGTATATGTATTATTTTAGCATACCTCACGGAAGATGAGTGCAATTTTGCAATTTGCATTGTTTCTAGTATGATTCTTTTTTCCATAACAAAAACGTAGGTACTTCCAACCTTTTCATTCTTCAACCCTATGATGAAATGAAGCATATTGCGCAAAAAAAAAAAAAGTAAGCATTTTAACTTCTGCTAGGCCTGTTTCATGTATTTTATACAGTACTATCACTTGCAAAGATGCAATTCAGATCAGTAGTTCATCCTATTAGTTTCATGTATTGTCAAAGTGTACCACGTTGGAGTAATACGATGAACTATAAATTGAGTTTAGATGAAAAGCATTGAGATGCTGACCTGCCACAAAACGCCGCCCAATGAAGAGCAGTCCATCCATTTACGTCGCGAAAGTTCACGTTCACACCAGCAACAATTGTTGGTTCTAAGGCCCAATCATAGCCAAGAAAAGCTGCAAAATGAAGCACGCCTTGGCCACCTTCATCTAATACATTTGGGCCTTTCCCATCTTCAGTTGTTTTCTGAAGGAGCCATGCATGTAGTTTATCTTTTAGAAGATTTTGAAGCAGTTGATCATGTACAAGTTCTGGAGAAAAATCTTTGTCTAGAGTAAATTTCAGTAGTTCGTCCCATTCATCGTCCTTCATACCAAGCAAAGAACTGATTTTACTTCTCAGTTGAGATTTCTCGTTCACACTAATTGAATCTAAACCCCGAGGGAAGTCATGCTCTTGGGACAACAATTCTCCAAATCGTTTATTAAAAGTATCATAAGTATTGCTGCTTCTGGTCTCACCGGCAGTGTTGACTTCTTGAGTATAATTGACTCGGAAATCGAATTCGCGCACTTCACTACATGCTAACCTATTAGAACATGTTACATAGAAAGGAACCCTTCCAGCCTTGTGTTGAGGTGTATGACAATAGAGAACACCATTCCTGGTTATCTCTGCCGGCACTTCTATCTCGCCGAACATGCATGACCATTTACAATCTTCTGCTTCATGTTGACTCTTTAAGAATCGTCCTGAAATGAGAACCTGTAAAATTGTTATTAGTAGTTAGAAATTAGTATCATTTTACCATCATCAATATAGTGCACTTTTAGACTTTTCTCTCTTTTTCTTCCATGGATACCATGTTTTTTTAATAACTTTTTTTATATGTAAATAAGTAGATAATCAGAATATAGCTAACAGATGAACAAAAACAAAGTAACAGATATTACAACAGTTCAGTGAACATATGGGCCATGAAAATTGAGGCCTAACTCATCCTTACAAAACCAGCTTGTACGGTGAGGAGTGCCTCCTCTTTATAAACTCTTCTCAAGAATCCTATCTATCCGATGTGAGACTAAATCCCCTGAGTGTTGGCCGCTAACAATATGGTCAAAACTGGCAAGTGCAGAATATCAAAATAGGATACCTTAATTTCCGAGTCTTCAAATGCCCAACTTGGGGAATAATCAATGATGCTGAAAAGCTGATCATAGCAAATAGATGGATCCAGTACATAGTTCTCCAAGTGCACCTGGGAAGGAATAGTTGTACTGTCAACACCATTTTCGCTTTCAACTGTCTCCCAATAAGCACTAGAAGGGGAATGCTTGCTTGATTCTTCGACATCGCCTAGTTCTTTACTCATCCATCTGTTGAAACTGTCGAGCTTCTTCAGACCCTCTTCTGCCACAGATACACTTAATAGAGTCTTCTTTGAAGTGAAATGAGTGTCTTCTATTCCAACTAGGCTTTTATCGACCCCTTGATCTGATTTTAACTTGTCTTCTGCTTTTAAAAGTATTTCATGAGGGCTATTTTGCATAAGAATCTTGTGTTGTTGGTGTGTATGAAGAAGGAACTGTTCCAAGGATTGTTGAAAATCAACTTCATTAACTTCCTGCTCATTGTCACTATAACTAACCTCACACAATGAGCCTGAATAGGCACTATCTTTGGGCCATGTGGATGCGCTTAAAGAATTAAAACCAGAGGCCTGCTCACAAGGAAAATTAAGCTTTAACTTTGAGCAGTTAAACGAGTTCGATGGAGAGTTAAAAAGTTACATGTTTAAGAATCACTCATGCATAAAGCAAAACCTCATTCTTTGATTAGTCTTTAAATTTTTGAAGAAACACGAAACAAGTAATTAAGCAGTCAGAAACATACAAGTGTTTACAAATCACAACATCAAACCAACATCACTTTGTAGTGAGTCATTAGTTTATTTTGACTTTTGATATGAAGACAAATACCATGTTGAAGCTTATATAGAACAGACTATATATCCTGATTTAAAACTCAATAATTTTACTATGTAACATGAAATAATGCAACAAATGAAGTATCCATTTTACTTGCAGACATGGTTGTTGCCTAAAGTAGTTAAACAGACCAATATCAGAATGATACATTTCTTTACGATATAAGTATAACTAGTCCCATACCTGCCAATTTCCTTCAGCTTCAGCTTGTATAAAGCTTCTATTCTCATGCTGTTTAGTAATGTTGATGGTTAAATGTTGCCCCATTGTCGCATATCCTTGAGAAGTACTATTTATTCCCATGTTATTGGGTTCTGTTTCAGGAAAAGAAGCCTGAAAAGGCACATTATGACTTCCAGCATTATTTTCTAAGATATCTTGCCTTAATGAAAGGCCGAGAACTTTTGAGAGTTCACATGTCAATCCAACATTGTTAATGTATTTGGTTTCATTAGCTTGACTGAGTGAGATATCATCAACCTGAGGAATGACAGGCAACCTTTCCTGATCATCTATCACAATTTCAATTTCACAATTAGTATGGCATGTATGGTAAGATCTTGCCTAATCAAAAGGCCAACATTTTCGGAATATATAAAATAATGATTTAATTTTGAAGTTGGATGCTCTACTAGCATAGAATTTCACCGCGGTGAAATTCATTATGCTTCATTCAATCATCCATTGCTACGTCACTATGTTTGATTGCCTCAAAAGTCATCCGCTTTTAATGAGACGGCAATACATGATTGATTGGTAGAAGGGAAACATGTATCCAATTTATTTTACGCTGACCGTACATCAAAATAAATGGATGAAAACAATTCAAATTGAAGAAATTTACCTTTGAGAGGTAGAGGACAGTTAGAATAAGGGAGTTGAGCTTTAATATTTTGAACAGCAGGCTGTTGCAGCTCAAGAAAAGAGTAGAAATCCGAATTTGCATGGCTATTGAATGCTACAAACATTACATTGAGTTACAATATTAAAATAGATACAAGAAGGTGAATTGAAGAATAAAAAAATAACAAAGGTTATTCAAAAAGTTCTCTAGGTGCGACAGTAAAACATTTCGAATCGTTAATAGAATAAGGCTATGCTAAAAAGACATACCTGATTCAGTTTCTTCATATTCTGATGCTTGACCACTGTTCATGCTAGACGGTAAAGAAGTCTCTGCCTCTGTGTTGGGCATAACTTTGTATGTTTGTTGATCACAAGGATTAGATTCTTCATTTTCTTTGGCATGTATTAAAGTTGCTTTGGTTCCCTGGAGGAAAAAACTTGATCAGAATACCTATATTACTTTTAAGGACCAGATTTACCAAGCACTGAATATGTATTAGTTTATTGCTCCTTAAATTGTTACTAAGAATGTAAAAATAAGAAATTCTTATTGAGCTTCCATCAAATAACAAGGAAAAAGATGATAAAAACAACTGGATGATTGTATCATTATACCTTCACTTCCCGATAATGGACTAGAACGATGTGTGAGAGTTCCCTGTAACAATGTCGAATACAAAGAGTGAAAAGAGAAGTCCTAGAAAGAAGTATTTCCAGAGATAGGAACCACCAAAAACAAATTAGCAATTTCTTGAAGAAAATAGAATTACATGATGATATGCTTTAAGTAGGTACTAATGAGATAGATCTAGTATTGTTGATCACGTGTGTTGATTTAAAGCATATCATCCTCAAGCAAGAACAAAAGCATCAAAACATGAAGATGAAAAAAAAGTATAAGTTTTCTTCATTTGCTCTGCATGGACAATACCAATATGTGTGAGATGGAGACAAGGCGAGGCAAGGCAGAAACTTTGAAGGAAGGAAGAAGACAAATAGAGTGTTTAGATAAACAACGTAATTAAGCGCTTATTCAGACAAGGTTTTAACATATAGGAGATGTATAAGTTGTTTTTACAATTGAAGAGGAAATGAAGACAAACTTGTTTTACATGAAAAATGATGATAAACTTTGCATAACTATGTCTAACTTAATTTTATCAGAGAACGATTTGACCTTAACAGAATTTTATTAATCACTCGATTCCAACCACTTAGTTATAAACCAAGGAATATAAATTATTTATTCAGTTGTAGAATATTAAATAGAAATGAAGATTTTTTAGTGTGAGATTTGAAAATGGTAAACATGAAAACTTACTCCTCAAGCATCCAATAAGTTCGTCTTTGAAAATTATCATTTTGTTCTCCATGGGCATAGTAGCAGTGCAATACTTCCACACTTCCAGCCTGAAAACAACATACCTTATTCAATACAATGGTTGATACCGTAAAAGAAGAAAATTGATTTTAGTGACAGTAAGTTTAACTTGCAGCATCGTCTTTCTATCTTATCATTTTATTGCCAATTTAGATTGTTAGCTTAGGTTGAATAAATATGTGTACATACCTTAAGTCTCTCATGAGCTTCCCTAACAGTTTTTCCATCTTTTTTCTTCCTCCAGTTATGTCCATCCTTTCTAAAGTATCTCGTCACCTTTCGATCAAATAGGAAAAGTGAACCACCTATCATCAACCAATCAAAAGCATCACAGTTAATAAAACATTCTGCTTGATAAAGAAAAAAAAAACAATTTAGAAATTAGAATCAGAATTAGAATCATACTTGGAGGCATATATGAAGGCTGTGAAGAAATCTGAAAGCTGTTATAGTTAGTGAGAATTTGACAAATTTCAGCTGGACGTAGCCATCGATATTGTGCTTGTAATAAAATTTCTTCAATATCTGTTGTGGCAATCATAGTATAAGAATTAGACATTTAAACATAATAAGATATAACATACAATAAAATTATGTGTGTAGTAGCAGATAAACAGTACTAATAATAATCGGAAAGAAATGGTAAAAAAAAAACAATAGTAAATAGAATGAAGAAAGAAAGGTGACCAAATTGATTAGGGTGAAGATGAGCCATATATGAAAGTGAGAAACTGAAGAAGTGATTGAAAAGGAAAAAGAAAAGAAGAGAAAGAAACAGGTAAGTAGAGAATATATAATAGTATATGAGTATGAGTATGGTGTAATGCAGTGTAAAGAAAGAAAGTTGAAAAATGTTAACGCGGAGAGAGAGTGTTTATGTTACTTAGTGAGAGTGTTCTATGCTATGCTGTGATTTGCTATCATCCATCGAAAAAGATAAAAACTTTTTTGACGCGGGAACTATCTTTTTTGTCAAAGTCAAATCCATACTTTGACTCATTGTTCTTTCCTCGTAGCTTCTCAAATAGTACTAGTACTGTCTTTTAGTTAAGTCATATGTTGCTAGAATATATGATGTCATGTCTTTCATCTTCTTGTTAAATTCTAGTACTAGAAGTATATCGTAATCTTCCAACCGTCCACTCGTAGATTGGGATTATGAAATGGATTTCATTTCATGTATTGCTACTGATTACATAACAGTTTTGCTAAATTTAGGACACAACCATTCAGATCCGAAAATCCAAATTTTAATACAGATTTTGATTTATTTATTTATTTTTAAATAAAAAATACCAAGTTTGAATATATGGAAACAAGTTAGGAGTAACAATTGGGACATATGCACATGAGTTGAAGAATTAAGAAGGTCATGTATTCAACTCCTCCACAAACAGTTGGAGAGTTAAGAAAGTCATCTATTTAACTCTTCCACAAACAAAAATAACAAGGAAAGAAAGTGATGGGACTCACCGATACTTTCTTTCCATTCTTTTTTTTTTTGGTCAGGTAGTCTAGTGGCTAGAATTTACCTTATAAGGTAAATAAGTGGGGTGTCCGGGGTTCGAACCACGGCCCCTGCATATAATAATGCATTGTCCTACCAACTGAGCTATGCTCACGAGACATTTATTGAGAAAAGAAAACATGAAACAAATTTAAGTTAGGCAAATGTATAACTCTAAAATGGATTTGGTGCATAAGAGCACGCAGTCACATAATGAGGACGACGTGAACTCAAAATTGATAGATTTATTTTTTGAATTTTATAATTTAAAATATAAACTTAAATTTGAACTGTCAAATGAAGATTAGGCGGTTCGTGACTTTGTGACTATGAGTTTCTGTTGACCGCAGGTAATCTGGTTTAACTCATTGTGGGATGAGACTATGGGTTTCCGTTGATTGCGGGTAATCTAGTTTAACTCATTGTGGGTTGTTCATCGGTAAAGTTCTCTACATATATTAATATATTAATGGATACTTAACTAAATTCTATCATTGAAAATTATCATTTTTTCCCAACAAAACTGGGGCTTTATCTGGTTTTAGTTTGAATTTGAAGCAATGTTGTTATTATGCTGTCATTTGATAATGTAAAGTATTAAGGTATTATAACGGATAAAATCATCTTGAACCGTATCTTACGCAATTCTTTTGATAATTAGACATTTTTGGGTATAAAGTTCAACTCAGTTGACCCAAAACCGTTATCTGTCAGTGTCTAAGGAGAAAAAAGGGTTTGAGCTTTGAACTTTGGTGCCATTTTTCCACATTTACCGGACAATAAAGTTCTACAAATCAAACCATACAAGATTCATGGAGTTGGACTTCGGATTTTAGTTTGCACGCTTAGAACTGCATCTTAAATCGTGAAAAGAATTACAAATAATATACTTGGTAAAATAATGGTATAATTTTATCTGTGTGTGTTTTTAATCATAATTTAGGTGAAAATGGAAAGAAAAGAAAATCATTGGGGTCAGTCAAAGCCAACCGATGGATTGTAATTTGTAAACTATCATCAGCCAAATATCCAAAGCTACAAACATGAAAAGGAACAAAATTTAACAAAGCTTCAAGATGTCACTGAAGATGTCGTCCAATGATATGGTTAGGTCACTAGTAGTATGCAGGATGTCCAAGGGTTTGATTTCTACTGCTAACAAATTCTCTCTCCTATTATTAATTAACCGCTAATAGTTGTCTATAAAAAGAAAAAAAACTTCAAGATCTTTTCATTGAGCCTCCTATTCATCAAAGCATTGCCAGCAGTAGAATCCAATGAGACCTAAACAGTGTATGTTGTCAAACAGTTGTAAAATGTGTGAGTGACCGGCCACCTCTTAGGTCCATGCTGTGGACACAAGTGGAGAATATTCTCATCTTCAATGGCCAAACTATATCTGTTGTTTCAATTGCTTGTATAATAATCTATCTATGTTGATTCTACTTTGAGAACTATCTTCATGAACTCGTATACAAAGTAACTAATAGCAGCAGATGGTAACACCTGAAAAATAGAAGCGGTTACAATTACAAGCAAACGCTTTTAATGATCAGACAATTATAATTGACGGTGTAATTTTTTTTAACGGTGAATATATAAATTAAACCTTATATGATATGAATTCTAGAAGGATTGCTGCCAGGGCCCCAGTACTTGTCCTATATGGTCTATGATGAAGAAAACTAAGTGTCAAAACTTAGTGAAACAAGAATAGAAAAAATTGTATAAAATCCATCCTATGGACTTTGGGATTCTTTTGGAGCAAATAATCCAAACCACACCTGGTCGACATATAACATAAATTCCTCCCTCCTCTCTTACCTTGCAAGAAAAGGACATCTTTTGATTGCATAGATAGTCAACACTTGGAATTTCATGGGTATTGCTATCCTCCATACACAAGAACACAATTTTACGCTGCTTTTATTTGCATGGATCCCGATTTACCATGGTAAGGGAATCACACATTTGATGAAGTTACATGATATTCACCCTCAGATCAAAATTGTACGATCCATGTTCCAACTTTGATAAATTAGGTCCAAAATACAAAGTTGGGACAGAAATCATCTAATTTGAATGATGGCTCAGGTAGGCGACAATAGGAAAATTTATGAATTTTAATGTACAATTTGCACAGATTAAAGTATATGTTGAAAATAAGAGGTTATACCTGCAATAAGCTGGGAGTTAATCCTGCATAGAGAGCAGGAACGCCTCCTTGCTCAACAATCTTGACACAAGTTGCTATCGCGTTCAATCTTGTTGCCCTAACCTGCAATTGAAGCTGTCTCCTTACAACTTCAAAGGGATATGTAGCAGCTTCAGAACAACAACCAGCAATAGCACCATATAATAAAGTTCTAATGGTACCCAATTCCAGTTGTTCCAAAGCATTCAGCTCTTGACCCTCTTCTTTCATATATCGGAGTCTTTTCATTCCCTCAGGTGAATGCAGATATGCTGACTTCAAAATATCATAAACGCCGTAGTAGACAGCACCTGAAGGTGCCATGCTGATAATGGAGGGTACTAAACCTTTGTAAAGAGAAAAGAAGCCCTCAGTTTTGATCATATGGCGGAAGACACCGATTACACCTCCCAATGCTTCACCGCCAGGTGCTACCATTACTGTCCTGATCTGAAAGAAATTGCTCTTAGAATGCAATGCAGCAACAACTTCAAAATTTGAAACACTAGTATATTTCAGTAGGAAACATAAAACTAACATATCCACTAAATGGTAAACCATTGGTTAAACTAAGGAACACTAAAGGAGTTTTAAATAGGAGGTCAACAATTCAAACCCTGGAAACTAACATAACCACAAAATTATTAACATTTGCATATGAAAAAAGAATAGTTGGTTAAAAGATATAAAGACTAAAGAGTACCCAGTAAACTTATTATATAGTTTTGTGAGATTAGGAAATAAGAAAAGCTGCAAGTAATGATCTTTGGGTTCATCGACCAGAGTTAACATAAAGTACCCAAATTAGAAAAAAAATGGGAGTGAAACTGAAATGTGACACCAACATTTTGAAAATTGAAAGTCATTGGGTAGGACCTATGTGACATTTTCCCAAATCAGTCTACAAACAACACCACAATGCATAAGGCAACCTTGACTCATACCTATCATATCATATCATACTTGTCAAAGCATCACAATCCAAACAACGCTTAAACACATATCAAGAGAAAAAATAATATCAGAGCTAAGAGGATCCTGAGTTTGCACTCACAGTGTCCATGGGCAAGCAGAGCAAGGTTGCCGTAACCCCTGCAGCAGCACCAGCAACAAATCTCTCAAAATTTGTGGATTCTTCATTCCCCGATATTCTGACCAGTTTATTTTTATATGTATCATAGGCATAAAAATTTATAGCCTTAAAGGGTGCCGTCCGAAGAATATTTACAAAATTTCCTTTCCAAAATCCTTTCAAACCTTGAGAAGTTGCAATTGTCTGAATGAGCTCAAAAAGATTCTTCTGTTCACCACGAACTATGTATTCCAGCTTAAGTCTTTCAAGTGGTGCAACAAAAGTCCTGAAAAATCAACATAATTAATACAAATACAATACACCATCACTAGATACTAAACCATGAAATCTTTATCATAATAGTGCATATGAATGGAAAAACATGTTGCATTTCATTTATTTCACGTGACTTCCAATTGAAAAAAAAAATTAAAAAGAAAAAACACGACACTAAAACTGTACATAAAAGCTTCAAACTTCAAGGCGAAAATAAAAACAGCATATATGGCCTAAAAGCAAACTGGCTGAGTATTATAAACAAAGTAATGACTAATCCGGGACATAAATGTTGTGAATCAAAGTAAATGAAAATAATAAGTGTTACCCAACTTTCCTCATCCTCAGTGACCAAATGGTTGGACTCAAATCGTTATATCAGAATCTTAATCCTTCATTTAAGATTAAATCAACTGGGAATCACGTGTATCCAATTTGATCCCTAGTTCAAAAAATGTTGGGTAAAACTTTACTTACATCTCAGTCTCAATTACGAATAATAAGTGTCCCATTCTCCTAAAAAAAATAACTTGTCCCTTTAGTCTATAGTATTGGTCAATGAGTCCTATAAATAAAATGAATGGATGAATGAAGTATGATATTTATATGAGAATCAATGGTGTGAACAAATTGTGGAGTGTTATTATACCTTGAGACCATAGCAGCAAAAGCACCAGACCAGAGGTGTTTGGTAATGTTGACAGCACCCGATCCATGAACCTGAATATTCTCCTGCTCTGAAACTTGATTGGATTTGTATCTATGATCCACATCATCGCTTCTTCCGTTTATAGACAGACTCAAGGATGAGAAAACAACAGCACCAGCACCTTGCACCTTAAGAATCTGAAAACCGACCTTTTTCCAAGAAAAACAAGAAACAGTGGTAGAATTGGATGGGATGCAGGTAATGAAGGAGGCAGGAATAGTGTTGGAATGAAGGAAAAGACCACCTGGGAAGAAGAACAAATCAGAGTTGGGTTGTTGGTTTTGTTTGAACAAGAGGGACATTGTTTTTTGTTTTGTTCTAGTTGGGTTTGGTACGATCTGGTGTTTCAGTTTGTTTTCACACGTACTTGTTATGGTTTGGCTTATTAACAAGAATGAAAAAGATAAATGTTTATTTTATTTAATTGGTGATTCGTTGCTTCCACCGTCGCCTCTTCATTGTGCTGTAAGGTTTGCTGACGGAGCTTCGTTGGTATCGTCCTTCTTCTTTATTTTATGTATTTCATTTAAAACACTACTCACTAATTAATCAAAATTAACATTTCATTTCATTTCATAATAAATAATAATCATCCAATTCTGATGCTGCGTGGGCCCATCCATCTCACATCGCCAAAATACTTTCTCTTTTCTTGTGTTTGTACTTACGGAAATACTACCAAAAGTTCGGTTGATTCCTAAAATGACGAGTAACGAAGACAACACTACAAGACAAATCTTTACATTTCAGTAAAAGTAAAAATAAAATGAAAAGAGTGAGAGCGACATTGAGAAGAAGAGAGATACTAATTTTCCAGGTAAAATATGTGTTTTCATATTTTAGATAAAAAATAAAAAAAAAGTTATTCAATGATTAAGTGACCGACAAAATTTTATTTATTTGTCAAGTCATTTGCCTCATGTTTTGTCCAATTTCTAATTAAATAAGATACAAAAAGAGTTATATATCTAATCTCTTATTTTTCCCTAAAAAAAATCTAATCTCTTATTTATTTTATTTTTGTAAATCAAACACAACACAAGAAGAAAAATTGGTGTTCTCTTGTAGGCCTACAAAGAGCAAAATCTTTGGTTGATTGCTCATCTCTCCTCTAATATGCTTCAAATTTATTTAAAGCATCATGTAAAATCTGCCATAATTTATCTTTCAATATTGTATTTTTTAGATAAAATATACTATCAAAAGATAGATTTCGGCAATATCCTGAGGTTGGATGGGAAATCATCAAATCTTTGTCCATCAACATATAAGTTACGGTGACATTAAGGTGCGCAACTTACTTTTTTTTTAATGCTAGGAATACATTTTTTAATATACATTTTCTTATACAACTATTTGGATTAAGATTCAATGACTTTAGGATGAAAAAGTCACCGTAATTTTAGTGTAATAAAGAAAGATGAGAGAGTGTCATAAAAGAGAGAAATAGACATAAAATCCGTTGACTTTGTCGCCTAAAGTGGCTAAATCTCGTTGCCTATTTTTTTTATTGGTTGAAGTTCATAGGACCTCACTAAATTTATATGGCACCTACATGATTTAGTGAGACCTACATGAATTTTATCCAATAAAAAATAGTGTGTTAAAAAATATGTGTTGTTTTTTTTAGAATGAAAAGTATGTGTTGTTAACACTCCACTAAATATATTTTTTATACTAGTGCACAATTTACTACAAATTAAAGTTTTGATGGAAGGTAGAATGGAAAAAATACTCCCTTTTTTTTTTTTACGATGGGAAAAATACTCCTAACAATCAACTTTGAGGTGTATCATTTGATTGTGATGGCAGTTAATCGTAGCATTATGATCAAAGTGAATTTATAAAAAATAAGGTTGGGATCCCCTTCAATTTTCCAAAGAAATGGACCCGTTGAGAAAAGAAAAAAAAGTCTTGTTAACGAGTGTACCCGTAACATTTTTTAAGGATTTTAAATTAAAAAATTATTTCTTAGTTAAATATTTTAATTTTTGATGCATTTAATACACAAATTTTCATAAAAACTTATTATTTAATATGTTTAAAGAGTGTCTCGTAGATGCTTGTTAGCATTTCAAAGAAGAAAAAAAACACAAATGAGAGTCGACATGGCTTGTGTTTAAAAAGAGTATTGATCCTATCTATTTCTAAGTTCTATTACTAAAGTTTTTTTGGGAATAAATGTATATATTTTGAAAATTTTGACATGTATGTATTATAATGGAATTTTTATACACTCAACTTTAGTAATGGAACCTTATGTTTCTTTGAGAAATGAAGATGGTCCATACCCGTTTAAAAGAAATTTAAAAATTGGATTGCACCAACATCATCTTTCAGTCTATCAGGTATCATAAATAGAATCCTCCATTTCTTCATAAAAATGGAAAGGATTTTAATTCGTAAAATAGGGATGAAATTATCCAAAGAAAAGTGTTGGAATATGGTATTGCGACAATGGTGCAAGACACAAACGGGAAGACAAATAGGTCAATACATCCCAAGAATAATGGTTGTGGTGGTAATGCCGAATCAACTGTTTGTACATTGGCACACAAAATTTAAGTTCTTGACCCCCATAGCCCATAGGCTAGTGGGCAACTTTCCCCACCTCAAAGTAGCTTCGCATACGGAGAAAATTGCTCCCTTCGAAACCAAAATAATGTAGCATAAATGGTAGTTACGCGCCAAGGATAACTTTGGTTTACCAAAAAAAATTGCTCCTTTAATTTTGTAGGTTATGTTTATGTCTTCTCTTGAGGTCTCATCACATAACTCAGGATCTTCTTCTTTCCACCCAAAACAATACAAACTCTAATATGTTTCCCTTCTTGTTGTTTCCACCAACTGTTCTCGTTAAACTAGTTCGATTCCCCAGTACGGCCCGATATTGGTGCAAATGTTTCTTTCACTGATATCTCCATGTTCTAATTATGATTGAGTTGATTTGTGCTCAGTAACTAGATCAATATTTTCCATTTAAAATTTTACCAAGATGATACCAATTTATGCTAGAACTTATTAAAATTAGTAACAATAATTCTTCTAGTACTTACAAAATATAAAAAATGACAGTGATCGGATAAATTTGGAAGGAATGGTTCATTGTATCCCAATAAATTTGGAAGGAAAGTTTAGTTACTTTGTCTACTTAGAATAAATTTGGAAGGAATGGTTCATTGTCAACACCAATTTCGCTTCCAAGTGTATCCCAATAAGCACTTGAAGTGGATTGCTTGCTTGATTCCTCTAAGTCTCCTGGTTCTTTACTCATCCATTGGTTGAAACTGTAAACCTTCTTCAAGCCCTCTTCTGCCATATATACATCTAATAGAGTCTTGTATGAAGTGGAACGAGTACTTCTATTCCATCTAGGTTTATATCAACTTCTAGAACTGATTTTAACTCGTCTTCTGTTCGTAAATGCATTTCATGAGGGTTACTTTGCATAGGAATCATGTCTTGTTGGTGCGGATAAAGAAGGAACTGATCCAAGGATTGTTCAAAATCAACTTCATGTTCATTGTCATCAAAACTAACCTCAAATGGTGAGCGTAAATACGAACTATCTCTGGGCCAACTCGATGCGCCTAAAGAATTAAAATCATAAGCCTGTTCATAGATTAGATCGATTAGGCTTTGAGAAATTAAATGAGATTGATGGAGATAATTATAAGTTTATTCCTTTATTAGTCTTATTTTTAAAAGAAACATGAAACATGTAATTACAAACAAAATTTTCTATCATGTGTAAATTTGCATATATCAAGAAATTTGAAATAGTTTAAAATAATAAATTTGTATTGAAACTTGTACAGTTTTAATATATAACTTTTTAATAAATAATGCTACTTTTAGTTTTTTTAACATGTTCAATATTGAACATGTTAGACAAAACCTTAAGTATTACAAAATTAAACCAACATCACTTTCTCATTCTGGTTAGGTAATGTTATTGCTTGTTTAGGGTTTAGGGTATAGATGTTGCCCCGTTACCTCGTATCCTTGAAAAGTACTATTTTCTCCCATGTCAACGGGTTGTGTTTCTTGAAAAGAAGGATGAAAAGGCACATTATGACTTCCAGCATTATTCTCCAAGATCTCTTGCCATGATGAAAAACCAAGGAGTTGTGAAGGTTCATATGTCAACTCAACATTATTAATGAGAGGCAATCTTTCTTGATAATCTATCACAATGTTAATTTTACAATTAGTATGATATGTAAGATGAGATCTCGCGAGATTAAAAGGCGAACATTTACGTAAAATATATTATAAAATAAAGATTTAACTTTGATGCACTAGTAGCATAGGATTTGGTTACAATATCATTCAATCATGCGTTGCTATGTCACTAAGTTTGATTTTTACGACAATTACCTCAAAAATCACCCTCTTTTAATAACATGGCAATGCATGATTGAGTGATAGAAGAAAAACTTGTAACGGATTTATTTTACACCGGTAGAACATAAAAATAAATTAATGAAAATAATTTAAATTGGAGAAATATACCTTTAAGTTGTAGAGGACAGTTAAAATCAGCGAGTTGAGCTTTAATCTCCTCAACAACTGGGAATTGAAGCTCCCCAAGAAAATAGTGGAAATCGGATTTTATATGGCTATTGAATGCTTTAAACATAATATTAAGAGTTACGATGTTAAAATAGGAACGCGAAAAAGTGAACGAAGAATAAAATCATTGAAAAGGCTATTCAAAAAGTTTCCTGGGCACGAAAGTAAAACATTTTAAATCTTTAATAGAATGAACCTATGCTCAAAAGACATACCTATGGATTCTGATGCTTGAGCATTGTTAGTTTGTGAATTAACATGATAACTACGTTGATGAAGACTAGACGATGAAGAAGTCTCCATCTCTGTGTTGGCCATAACATTGTATGTTTGTTGAACATAAGGATAAGATTCTTCATTTTCTTGGGAACCTATTAAAGTTGCCTTGGTTCCCTGATTATTTGGAGCAAGAGGTAGAAGAAAAAACAATGAATTTAAATATCAGGGAATACAATACTTATGTTTGTTTCCATGTTTTACTTTCTAATTACTTCATAGTAATTTATTGTGACAACATTAGTATATGTCATTAGTTCATTGTTCCATAATTGTACCACGAATGTAAAAATAAGAAATTTATATTGAGTTTTCATCAAATAACAATTAGGTAAAAGGTGATAAGAAAATAATTGTATGATTGTATTATTTTACCTTGTCTTCCAGATAATGGACTAAAACAAAGTGTTTGAGTTCCCTGTAACAATGTCCAATATTAATTATGAAAAGAGAATTTATAGTATGAAGGATTTCCAAAGATAGGAACCAACAAAAATAAATTAGCAATATCTTGAAGTATAGAATCCACAAGCAAAAACAAACACGTAAAAAAATGAAGAAAAAAAGTAAAGGTTTTATTCATTTTCTCTGGATGGACATCACCTAGTCTATGTGATAAAATTAAAGGAGGGAAGAGGACAAAATAGGAGTTCAGATAAACAACTTAATTGCTTATTCCATTGTTCCAAATTCCAATCAATTCAAACCTAATTGAAACTTATTAACCACTTAGTTATAAACTATTTTATAAGCTGTAGAATATTAAATAAAAAGAAAATTATTTTAAGTGTCGAGATTTGAAAATGTTAAGATGAAAACTTACTTCGCAAGCATCCAATAAGTTCGTCTTTTAAAATTGTCATTTTGTTCTCCACAGGCATAGTAGCATTCCAGTTCTTCCACACCTTCAACCTGAAAACATTATACTTCATTCATTGCAATAATAATATATAAAGTTTTTTGATGTTTTTTTATTCTTATTTTTATGAATTGAGTAGTATAAGGATCCTCTCAATATACGTATACGTACCTTGAGTTTCGTGTGAGACTCTTCAACAATCTTTCCATCTTTTCTCTTCCTCCAGTTATGACCATCCTTTCTAAAGTTTCTTGTCACATTCCGATTAAATAGGAAAATCGAACCACCTAATGTCAACCAATACATCATAAGACATTCTGCTCAATGAATACACCTTTTTGCCCTAATGAATGAAGCAAAAGAAAGCTACTTTACAAAAACCAGAACTATCAGAATTAATCACATACTTTGAGGCTTATGTGATGGTTTTGAATCAATCCGAGATCTGTTACAATTAGTGAGAATTTGGACAATTTCAATTGGATGCAACCATCGGTATAGTGCTTGTAGGAAAATTCCGTCGATATCTGTTATATACATTTAAACAAAAACGGTTTAAGATCTAACATACAAACAATTATATTTTTTGGCGGTAGCAGATGAATAGTATACTATTTTTTATGGAAAAATCGTTCTACTACTAATTATAAAGAAATGGGTAAAAAAAATTAATACAAAAATGAAAATAGAAAAGAAGACAAGAAAGTTGACCCGATTGACTAGGGCAGATGTAGTGGTTGTTGTGAGCCATATGAAAGTGAGAAAATACCGGAGTGAATGATGTGGTATAAGGTGAGATGATCACAACACAAGGCAAAGTAAAACTCTTCCATGTTTCAAAATCTAAATTCTAGAAATAAAAAGAAAAGAAGGAGATCTTGTTAGATAGAGATATCAATCAATATAAGAGAAAGATGTTAGGGTTTCTATTTCAACAAAAGAAAAGGTTAGGGTTTCTATAAGATTAATAGCGGTGTTTTAAAACCTAAGTTTTTGATCAAGAAGTTGGGTCATTGATCGGACCGCGTGAGTGTTTAGTTGGTTAGCTGTGATTTAGAATTTTTTTTTTTTGGTGGAAAGAAAAACAATTTGTAATATTTTCACGACAGAGTAAATACTAAATAGTAAATACTCAAAGTGACCCAAAAAAAATACAAAGACATCCTTGGTAATTAAAAAGTACTATCAATTTTGCTTCTTTGTTTTTTTTTTTTTTTTTGATAGATGCTTCTTTGCTTTTTAAATATCAATCAAGTAATCATTGATGTGGATTAAATTAAATATCAATCAAGTTATCATTGATGCGTATTAAAATATCTCTAATTGATGAGTATTAAATTAAATATCAATCAAGTAATCATTGATGCGTATTAAAATATCTCTAAAAATTGATTGTAAAAAAAAATTTGATTGTAAAAAAAAAAAACACTCTAAAAATGAAAATTTAAGCTATATTTGAAATCTTTGAGAATAGAGTGGAGACGAACCAATTTTTTTAGAGTATTTATTTATAAGGAGAGATCAAATTATATTGATGTAATACTACATCAGTGTTACACCACTTAATATTGTTTAACTTGACATATAATTTTTTAAAATTTGACCATTAGATTATAAGTTTTTGTCATATAGATCATCAATGTAAAACTTTACATAAATCTAAAATCATTTGATATATTATTGAGATCCACCAATATTAAAGGTTTATATGTTTTTATCAAACATCAATAATATTGATAGGTCTCAAGTCGAGTAAAACGATATTATACATGTAATATTAATATAGCATTATAATAGTGCGATTTGATCTTTCATCTTTATTTATTTACGAGGGTAAATTAATTTTTTTATTAAATATACTATGCAATATGAATTTATCTTGTGTGAGAAATTACTAATGCTGCATTTTGTGTAAATTCGTCCTGACTACAAGTGAGCATGATCCAAGTGAATAATGCAATGATGGCCTTGTCTGTTATCCATTTAACTAGCACAATGCTGCATTCAGGATTTCCTTTTTCACCCTACTCACTTCTCACACACCTTCTAAATTGACCATTTTACCACATTCAAATTTTTTAATCAGCAACATATTAGACATCTTTGAATTATACCATCCAAATTGTATGAACTTTGACTTTACATTACAATGACATAGATTATTAAAATAACAAAAATTAAAATGACATAATTTAAAGTGACAAAGTATAAATTGGTAAGAATTCAACATATTTTATTATTTTGGCCAGATTTCATAATACATTACAATTACGCAACGCTTATTACAACAAAATATTAGACACCTAATGTTAAATATGTAGCAAAAGAATATGTTGAGAAAATTGCTCCTTTTGTAGGTTATTTAGGTCTTCTCTCGAGTTGCCATCACATAATTCATGAACTTCTTCACACCAAAGAAAAAACAAAACTCCTTTTTTTTCTCTTTCCGTTCTTGTTTTTTTGAACAAATGTTTTTCAGTTCTTGTTGTTTCGATCAACGGTTCTCATTAAACTAGTTTGATTCCATAGTGCAGCCCAACCCTGGTGCAAATGTTTCTTTGACTGATATGTCGTGTTCTAATTATGATTGAGTTAATCAAATAATTAAACACAAAATGGTTAATGTACTCCAACAAATGACGAATCAAACTCAAGTTTGATTCTTGGATGAAATAATTTCTTGACTAGGTTATACTTAGCACACAGCCGAACTTTGGATTACCAAAGCTCATTTCCCCGAGAATCAAAGGGTTAACAGTAACTAGGTTAAACCCACTTGGGTTGGCCTGGTGGTATTGGTTGGGACCTGGGAGTGTGCTCCTCCTCAAGGTTTCAGGTTCGATTCTCTCTAGTGCCAATTTAGGTGGGCTAATTTAGCTTCTTAAAAAAAAAAAAAATAGAACTAGGTTAATATTTTCTTTTAAAATTTACCGAGATAAAGTTAATTTATACTAGAACTTATAAAAAGTAGTTACAATAATTCCTCTAATAATGTACTTACATAATATAAAAAATGATTTTGTCAAAAAAAAATAATATAAAAAATGATGGTGATATGATATATTTGGATTTTTTTATTTATTTTTTGGTAGATTGATAAATTTGGATTTAATCAGGCTAAAAAATAAAATAAAATATCCAAAAAAATTAAGTTAATTAGTTTTCCAGGTGGACTTTAAGTGGATTGCCTGCTTGATTGTTATAAGTCTCCTAGTTCTTTACTCATCTATTGGTTGAAACCGTACAAAATTCTTTTTTTTTTAAATCGGCAAAATATTATTAACCAACAAGCTCGTGCGAGGTGCACTAATAAGCTCGGGTGGGAAAAAATACAAGGGAAAATCGGTTGCCACAAAAATACCGGCTCGAACAAAAACCCCTTAAAAACCACCCAAAAAAGATCAAACCAACACACCAAATAATGATGTGGAACTATACATGCTACAAAGCCACATGCATACCACAGCCTCACCACCTAGGCAACAAAAACAGCAGAAAAATAATGGCTCCCAGCAAACCGAAAAATCTGCCTGAACCCCCAAAAACATCACCAGCTGCGCACCCAGCCAAGAACACAACCAGCATCCGAAAAGCAGCAACCTGCCAAACCACATACGGCAAGCATACCCCTGCATCACTCCTGAAAATCCCAAACAACACACCCGAGACTCATAATAGCAAACAGCAGATGCTACCCAGACAAGGAGCAAAAAAAACCGGGTGAAAAACAGACAGACAGGAGACCCTCATGATAGAAAAAAGCACGCTGCAACAGGCAGCCACACTGCCACACAACAACACCCTTGAGAGCAGCAAAAAACGGCTTCTGCACTGCCGAACCAAGTCCCCAAAGCAAACCACCACGCCTACCTCCTCCCATCTCTGCCAAGGCACCATACCGGATCCCAACTCCACTCATAGAAGAGGTAAACCGGAGTATTAGTCCTACTCAACATCCACCTCTAAGACAACACTTTGATTTCCTCCACTATCTCCTCCACCTCAAAATTTCTCCTATTGAAAATGATATCGTTTCGGGCTTTCCACAACACCCATAATGTTGAAAGTCAAATAAGTCGACGGGCCTTTTTGACATTCTTGTTCCTTTCCCACCCCCAACATTCCCAATGAATAAAAAGATTAGGAGGAGTGATAAAAAAAGCCATCCAACCACGACATTAATCTCAACCACAACAAACTAGCTAAATCATAATGAAGGTGTAGCGACGATTCTTCCACCCTATTACACATAACGCACAAGACCGACCCTTCCGAAGGTAGAACATTCCGCAATGCAAGATTATCCTTAGTAGAAATACGATCAAGGAGCACCCTGCATGCAAACACCACAACTCTTGAAGGTGCTGGGGTTTTCCACAAACCTTTGAATACCCTTTTATCTTCAACCCGCCACAAAACATCACTCGACACCAATTCCTCCAACTTATCATAGGCCGACTTTACCGTAAAACCACCTGTATCTTCTAAACTCCACCTCCACTCATCCTCCGCTTGAGACCCAACCATACCTTCCAAATCCTCCATAAGACTTACTAAAATTTCCTCCTCCCACACAAAGAGTTGTCTTCTCCAATGGAAGCTCCAATCCGTAGTAAGTCCCAAAAAAAACACCCACCTCCCCCACCAAAGCCTCCTTATCATTGGAAATCGAGTAAAGCCTATGGTACTTCAAACGGAAGCATTTGCCCCCTCTCCACCTATCATCCCAAAACCTTGTTGCCAAATCATTGTCCACTCTCCTATCCACCACCGAATTGAACCAATTAAGGACTCCAAAATCTCCTAGCTTCACTAAGTCCTTCCACCAAAGAGACGAATACCTCGGCCACCTAGTGGGATTACCCTCCAACAAGCTACCTACACACCCCTCATACTTCTTATCTAACACACTTTTCTACAACGCCTTTTCCCCAATCAAGTAATCTCCATCTCCACTTAGCCAACAAACTTATATTCATCACCCGAATATCCCTCACCCCAACACCCCCCATTTTCCTTCTTTTGACACACCGGCTTCCATTTAACCCAACTAATCTTACCCCCTCCAACACCACCCCAAAGGAATTCTCTTTGCATTTTCACAATCCTCCTCCAAACTTGCATCAGCACCTTCAAAAAGGATAAATAAAAAATAGGCATAGCATTAAGCACCGAATTCAAAAGGACCATTCTACCTCTAAAACTAATGTAACGATGGCCCCACGTATTTAGCCTACTGCCTAAAGTCTCATTCAAAGGTTCCCAAGTCGCCATACTCCTCGGGTTAGCACCATAAACTCATCACTAACATTGACCCCTATCAAGGAGCTCTTGGAGAAATTAATTTTTAAACCCGACACCATTTCAAAACCACGAAGAACCGACTTCATGGTCCAAAGGTTTCGAACCGAATCCTTCCCAATACAAAGAGTGTCACCGGCATATTGCAAGTGAGACACCACCAAGTCATTTCCACCAAAGTCAAAACCCTCAAACAAATTTGAGGCCTCCGCCTTCCTCATTAATCCGCTAAAACCTTCTGCAACCAACAAGAATAAAAAAGGCGCTAGCGGATCCCCTTGCTTTAAACCTCGATGAATACTAATTTCCTCCGTCGGGCTACCATTGACAAGGATCGACATACTACCACCAAACACACACGCCTTCATCCCCGCCTTCCGCTTATCACACAACCCCACTCTATGCATCATATACTCCAAAAAAACCCCAATCCACCGAGTCATAAGCCTTTTCAAAATCCACCTTTAAAAATTAAACACTCTTTCTTCGCTCTCTTAGCATAATCCACCAACTCATTCACCACCAACACACCATCCACCAAATGCCTACCCTTAAGAAACACCGATTGATTTGGTGAAATAATGGAATTCATAACCGCCGACAATCGCCTAGCCAACACCTTTGCCAATAATTTATATAGACAACCAAGCAAAGAAATCGGCCTACAATCCTTCAACTCCAACGGGGATGAGACTTTCGGAATTAAAGTAACAAAGTAAGCTAGCATACCCTTGGGCAACACCTCGTTAGCATGGAATTGATCAAAGAAAACCCTCACGTCATCCTTAATCAAATACCAAAACTCCTTTACAAAAGCAAAATTATAACCATCTGGCCCCGGACTTTTACCACCATCACTATCTCTCACCACCGCCTCTATTTCCAACAAGGAAAAAGGAGCCACATGAAGGCCATTATCACCATCAGATAAGGTGTCAAAATTAACCCCATCCAATTTCGGACAGTCCCAACTTTCATTAGAAACAACAGTGGTAAAGTAATTCACAACTTTCCTCCTAACATCAAAAGGTGACACCACCCAACCATCATTCTCCTTGAGCGCCTTAATGGAATTCCTACTCTTTCGTAACTTAACACAATTATGGAAGTACTTTGAGTTCGCATCCCCCTCCTTAAGCCACCTCGATCTAGACCGTTGAGCTATGAAGGCATTTTAAGCCTTAAGAATTCTCCAAAGCTCTTCAAATTTGAACTTCCGAATCTCTACTTCCACAACACTCAACTCTCCCTCCTCACTTTTTTCATCCAACCCTTTTATATCCTCCACCAACCTCTCCACCCTCTCCTCCATACCACCATACTCCTCCTTATTCCACTCCTTGATGTTAGCATGAAACCCATTCATCCACTAACATTATGATTCCTCCACGCCTTTTCCACCACCCCTTTGAACTTTCGGTTTTACAACCAAAAATTATTAAAGCGAAAAGGTTTAGGCCCCCAATCCCACCCTCCATTTCTAAGCACCAACGAGCAATGATCTGAGACATCCCTAGGCAACACCCAAAGAGAATTCTCCCCCCAAACTTGAGACCATTCCTCCGAGATAAGAATTCTATCAATACGACTCATGGATCTCCCATTTGGGTGATACCAAGTGAACCGCTGGCCCAAAACATTTAAGTCTTCCAACTCCATCTCACCGATAAAAGTATTAAACAAATACATCTGTAAAACTTGCGCCGTCGAAGCCTCCTCATTCACCCCTCTCGTATCATCTCTCCTACACACCACATTAAAGTCACCAAGTACACACCACACCCCTCCTCCTCTAATCGCCCGCTCCTCAACCAAACTCTCCCACAACCTTCTTTTCGTCACAAAATCGCATTTAGAATAAACATTAATCATAATACACCTTGTTTTATCCACCCCCCCCATTCCAAACACACACCAACATAACCTTCCTCTTAGAACGAATATAACAAATTAGCACAAGATTTGTTCCAAATAGAAAGAATTCTACCACTACTTCCTTTGGAAGCTCTAAACACCCACTCACAGTCTTCACTACCCCAAAAAGAGTAACACAATGCTTGATTTATATCTTCTAACTTTGTCTCTTGTAAAGCTAAGAAATCAATCTTATTTTGTCGCACTAGATCACAAATTTTATTCTTCTTGACCCTCCCACCTAAACCCCTCACATTAAAGGTCGAGACTATCATTAAATCACCCTTGCCTCCTCCCTACAAGCCTTGGCCTTGACCGCAACATCTTCTAATTGAACAAGTTTCTCGATGATCCCACCCTCCGACGGAGAAAAGGAAACACCGGACTCTTTTTGAATTTCCAAGACTCTTTTTGCCGCTAGAACTTTCAAATGTTTCCCTCTCTTTGCCACACCCCACACTTGTGAGTCCGCCACGGATTCAACATGATCATCCATGAAAAATCCCACCCCCGAGCCATGTAAAGGACAAATCTCTGAGGAGCGAGCTTTCCTACCAAAAACCTCCCTTACCACGCACAATTCCATCATCACTACTCCACTCCTCATCTCCACCCAAAGGATGTGAAACCGTCCTTCTATACGCCGACCGGACTTGATACCTATGCTTCTCCCTTTTCCAAGACTTCGGGCTGCCATCAAAGTGAACATCAGACGCCACCCTTAGCTGTTTCTTTGCAAAGGGACTAGCTTTCTTCTTCTTTCTAGATCGTTGCCTCAACTTCAAAATTCGTTGTCCATCCCCTTCAAAATCTTCAATAGAATCGCTAAAAACCGACGGCTCAGATTCATCATAAGAGAATCTAATATGTTTATTCGTAAATAGAGGCCTCTCACAACCCATCACTTCCTTCACACCATGTCCCACCAACCTCGTAGCAGCCACATTATGAACTGTGTTGACAAAAGGTTCAGTCTGGAAAAATTTATTAGATGAAGAAATATTATCTTTCCAAACTACCCCCCCCCCTCCAAACACTTGTGTCTTCTTCCTTTTCAACATGGGCATGTTCCCCTGGAAGCCCACAATCACTTTCTACCATAACATCCCTACCTTTGTAGCCCCCACAAGAATCTGCACACAATTCCTCTACTCACGCGTGGGAAACCTCCTCACTCTCCTCATGAACAGACTTTGAAAAGTCAACCCCTCTTTCACCCTCCAATCTAATGCAACTATCAAGTTCTTCCCTCCTTACATCATAGCACTTCCCCTTGATGCCACTTGTCCACACGCCATTGGATCAATTAAAAAACCATCCCTTTTGCTAGGATCTGTAGCTTGGGGCCCCTCATGAACAGACAAAAGAAACCCTGACCCTAGCTTTGACTCTACTAAAGGTGAGACTTTAGAGTTACCTAGGGAACCATAGTCTCTCAACCTAGGAATGGGCACTTCCTCATCTGAAAACAGCCTCCCTTCACAATATGCCACGTCGTTCTCCCTAGAGCTCTGCGATGTGACATCATCCTCCCTACTCTCCCTCACCTCCGACTCCCACTGCCTACCTCCCAACTCCTTCACCACCCAAAGGCTGTACACGGCCCCCATCACCGAAATGTTCACCATTTCATCAACAAGCCTCTTCCTCTCCGTCGATACAAGTATCCGAGCAAAATCAAGCCTTTTTCTACTGATTGTTGCCTCATCAAAATCCACAAATGTACCAAACAAAGAGCCAAGCCTCTTAAACAATGGTTCATCCCACACATGCATAGGGATACGATAAACCTTCAACCAAATAAACCTCTTGGAAGCAACCAAATTAGAAGACCATTTACTAACCTTACAGAACAATGTGTCCCACCATTCTTGGTGCTGCTTGATGACTGAATCTAAGACCTTATTGCCTTCAATCTGAATCAGCAAAATATTTCCACCCATCGTCGTAACTTTGATCTGAGACAAACCCTCCATCGTCAAACTTTGTTGGACCTCCCTTGCATCTAGAAACTGTTGTAACTCCCCCACATAGGCCCATTGCAAGAGCTCCAACAACTCTTCAGAAGGATAAATCTTCAGACATGGCCTCTCCTCCCCCAAAACAGTGTTCATCCCCTTTTCCGGAACAAGAGCACACTTAAAAGACTTTCCCGGAAGAAGAATTGAACCTCCGCCTCTGTCATCCTCTTTGAGCCTTCTCTCCTCCACCACCGCCTGCTTTTCCTTACCGAATTTCGCCTTGTTAACCTTCAATCTAGTGTCCCGAAACCAAACCTCCTCCAGGCGTTGTCCAAGCTTCGCCTCGTTGCCCTCATCTTGGTATTTCACGAATCCGAACCTTCTTCCCCACTTATCCCTTTTTTTTGGTACAAAGACTTCAACCACCAAACTAGTGGTGTGCAAAAAAACTGGATCATGTGAACCATATTTGGAAATCTAGTAATCTGTTTTAAAAAAACCATTTTCTCTTGAACCAAAACTGACCCAGTCCATTTCATTGGAAACAGTTATAAACTGTATCAACTTAAAAAAAACCATATTCAATTCTTTAACTGCATCCTAACTGTTGTAACAAAAAAGGTTAGATTGAAAAAACAAAAAAAGTCGCTTAATAATTGTAGAAAGAGAAGGAGAAATCGAAAGAGAAAAGCAGTATTTTCACAAGCTGCAACAACCATGACGGAGACAGAGAAACGGAGACGGCAACTGCTACGACGGCGACAACAGCTGCAAAGACGACGATATTGACAAAAACCGCAACAACGACGGAGACGACAACTGCATTGAAATCGACGATACCCTTCGGTAAAAACTGGGATGGGAGAAGAGTACCAATTGAATGAAAATGGGAATCGGAGAAGAGTACCAATTCGACGATACCCTTTTATCATTCTCTAACTTTGTTTTTTATCAATTGAATGAAAAACTATTCAGTACCAATTCAATAAAAGTTGTTTCAAACTAAAAAAAACAGATTTTGTAACTAATCCATCTGAAAACCGATTTTTAATCAAATCCAGTTTAAACCGGTTTTGAACCAGATGGGAACCATTATGTTTATGAACCAGAAAAATGGTTTGGATGTCAAACTAGAACCATTTAAGTGGATTGGTTCTTATATTTGGTTAACCATGCACACCCCTACACCAAACCAAA
>Ga0315915_1000373_pt1 | contig 43963 bp, 20 predicted proteins | sample MpolbnodulesMG_FD_207738 | JGI IMG/M metagenome (GOLD analysis project Ga0315915, IMG submission 207738) | Medicago polymorpha root nodule microbial communities from Los Angeles, California, United States - branched nodules | ecosystem: Host-associated > Plants > Roots > Nodule | place: USA... | reverse complement strand
AAACACGCTAAAATTATATCCATTAAGGACCAAAAACAAAATAAATTTTTTTGTGAAGATGAAAACATTCAGTTTAATTTTATAGGGACTAAAATCAAAATTCGTTATATTTATAGGGACGAAAAACTTATTTAACCCTTTATTTAATGAACTTAATTTTCTGCTCTTTTAGATCTTAAGCCAAACTCAACAAATTAATTGTTGAGTTGAATTTCAAACTATATTCGATTTGACCTGATTCATTGTAAGTTCTATTTAATGAGTTAAACTTCAGGACATCCACCAAAGATGTTCTCATAACAAGAGAGTTGAACCAACCTTGCCGGTGATCAACCAAAGCCAACTTCATTGGCTTAATCCTTCATTTATAATTTAGAAATTTCAGTTGCTTTTTCAGTTGCTACCGGCCTCTCAGTCTCACGTTGCATATGGAAATTGCCTGGTGCACTACGCCAAACTAAATTGTAAAGTTTTTAATTTCTAATTCAAATGTTTAAGTAGATTTTTTTGAGTAACTTTGTACTTAATAAAATGGGATGTTACCATGAAGTAGCTGGATATGATAGATTTTTAACCAATGCTACATTGAATATTTTTCAACCTTTTTCAGAGAGGGATTTTATGTTCAGAAATATGGTCTATTTAATTTTTCGGTAGAGAAATCTTCGGGAGAAGATATACCGTGAAGAATTGTAGAATTAATGTGTCTTCATAGCTATGATAGATTTGAGTAACTTGTTTACTTGATAAAATTGAATGTTACCATGTAGTAGCTGGATATGATAGATTGAGTTAATGTGTCTTCATAGCCATAATTGATTGTTGGTTTAGTTGACTTCTTGATAAATTATGTTTCTTTACATATAGCTATAGTGATTTGTAATTAAGCTAAACCTAAACGAACTTTGTTGTATAAAATATTATGCTGCAATGCTGATTCACCTCTTCTATATAATGTGATTAAGTTTTCTATTAATATCTTATTTCTACTTCAGGCACATGCTAGACATTTTCTACAGAATGTGAATAAGTTTTCTATTGTTATCTTATTTCTACTTTTTAGCAAGTGGTATGACAGAGAGATAATATAAATGGTCATGCAATATTTGATAAATAAAATCACCCAGATCCCAGTGGTTGTTAGTTCATTAGTTGACCATACAAGGAAAAGGGTGTGTGCTCATTTAGTTTAGTATTAATATGGCAGTACTTTAAGGTTTCCTCAATGATAAAGAATGTTGCATAACATAGCAGAAATTACTAAAGGGTGATCTTAGATTATTGAAGAAAGAATATGACAGAAGAAAAAAGTGTACACTCTCACATATTCTATGGTGAGCAATGCTAGGGACACTTGCTCACACACTCTCTCTTAAACACTCTCCCCACAATCTTGGATGCGACATCAAGTTTCTGACCCTCTGCAATCCTAATATGATCGCTCGATTGAAGTTGCATGAGCCATATTTGACCGCAATTCTCTACACTATAAACGATTGATGCACGACTGTTACCGCAATTTGAAACCGTGGATCAACCATGTGTCGCCTCATTAATATGTAGCTTGTAGTCCCTATGAGACTTACAACATCAATTAATGGTTCAGTGGCACATGAATTTGACAACAATTAAGATGGTTAACACCGCTCAATTATGTGATTAACTACGTTTAATGATGACTAATGAATATAACAAGTTGTCGCAACTCATTAACAATCGACTAAACACAATTAACCACATTTTTTAGCGTCATTAAACATTATTTTTTCCAATATTAAATATATATTATATCTATTAACCATGTAAATTGTGTTCAACAAAAACCGCAACAATATTTTCAAGACTGATTCTACTATGGTGTCTCCTTGTAATAGGTATGTTCCATACTCCTTGTAAGAGGAAGAAATGAAGATCTAAAGATACATACAGTAGAGAGGGAGCATAAGTTTGTTGTGGATCAACAATCCCAATGTAGAGGCTCACGTACATTGAAGTTTGAAATTAGGGTCAAACAATACTCATTGTATCAAATGAGGCTCAAGGCGATAATTGCATGCTTGATGCATCGCAGCCCAAAGGCATGGATGTGGACAAATATAACTGGGCATTGGATGATAAGAATTAAGCTCTTTCCACATGGTTTTCATCTCAGTAAAATAGTCCAAGACAAATTTAGAACGTTGTTAGATTCCCCTTGACCTACATTTGGTGACTTTGATAAGAGGTCAGATATGATGGGAGTGGGGGTGAAGAGTGGTGGAAGACGGTGAGAGGCAGTGGGAGTGAAGAGTGGTGAAGGAAATGGAGGAAATCCAAAAAGATAGGGAAAGGAAACCTCCACCAATATTTGCTGAAGTAGAAGAATGTTAATGAAAAGCAATAAAAAATAAAAAAATAAACTGTCAAAGACCTGCCACAAATAAACTTCTTAAATTTAACTTGCAAATGTCTAACCAAAACCAAAAACTTGAATACGCTCCGACTAAACGGCTAGTTTTACAGCACAAATGCTGTCCAAAAGTGAAATTAAAGTTTTACAGCATAAATGTTGTTGGGGGGGTGGTTGGCAGCGCCTCCAAGGAGGATGCAATAAACAGCAGCAGCCTCTACTCCAAATGGCTTATCACATTGTTTTGTCTACTCCAAATCAAAGCATTACTTGTTCTCTGAACACTCCTTGAATTCAGTTGATGGACGCTTGATAGCTTTCCTCCCGAAACCATCACCAAAAGATTCAAATTCAATTTCGTCATCATCGCTGTCAACAGTCTCCGAAGTCACTCGATTCTGATAACTTCTTAGTTGAATAAGATATACATTGAAGTAATAACTCACCATGTCTTTTCTTGTCCTCTTTTGAAAGTAACTGGATGGATTGTTCCAAAAAGACTTGTTTTGGGAGGGGATTTTTAGACTCATTATATCCTTAAATCTCTTTTCTTCATCACCTGTCCATTGAAGTGAAACTTCCTCGCCCATTTTATCAAATCCCCAATGGTAAAATGCAGAACCCAATTCAAACTTCAGCTTCATCCTGTTTGCAGCAATATGAGATCTTACACAGTCAACTGAACCTTGAACATTGCAGCTACACTTTCCTCGTCTTCCTCTACCAACAAGATCTGTTTCTGTAGTAGGTCTTGAATCATCTTTAACAGGCCATACTTGTGTGCCTAACGATTTAGAGTCACTCCCATAAACTACACCAGTCCATTGCGGGACTTCCACTTGGAAAAGAGGACCAACAGAAACATCACGAGAATCATCACTAAATGGGTCATATTTTTTCTCTTCAGTCACAGCTGCTTTGGCAGTTGATATTATCTTTTTTGTCACAGCTGCTTTGGAAGTTGATTTTTTCTTCTTGATCATGACATCTGGTTTGCCACTTGTTTTCTCCATAGGACTTTTTTCTGATTCCATACCGTGCAACTTAAGAGAGACAGCCAGCCTTTTACTTCGTCTCAGATCCTCATACTTGGCAGGATTCATCTTCACCTTCTGTAAAGCACAACAGATTCAGAAAATTCAGTAGACATTTTTTGCATAACACTTAAATAAAATTTCTTCTTTTAGATCTTGTCAACTAGTAGAAGCATTTCTCAATGTTTTGATATCAAAGTAATAAAACCAAAGTGATTCATTGAAGAATCTATAGTGGCTTTTTGCAAACCAGTTTGCAAGGCCGTGTCCGTTTCAAGGCTTTTTAGTTGGGCCACCCTGTCCATTTCAAGGTTGCGCCCACAGCAGAATCCAATTCATGCGATTTAGGGGTATGTTGTGATTCATCGCATTAAATCGAGATTCCTGTTGTGATCGCTATCCAACAAAGATACACACATCAATTAGTATTGATTGGGTTATTTGCTTTGTTTTTAATCGATATATAGATAACCAGGCTCAATAGTGCAGTTACAGTTCTTAATGGAAATTTCATAATGCAGTTACAGGCTCAATAGTGCTAATAATGATGGAATTTATTTAATGTTTGTAATTTTGTAGACTGGGCCAAAGCTATCCAATTTCCCGTATTTTATTATTGCATTAACCCTTGTTGACCTATAGCAGTTAGCAGCAAGCTGATAGTTTGGAATTTTATATATATTGTTTAGGAAAGAAACCGGTAGATTGTGATTATATATTTATTATGAATGCAGAATTAAGTACATTGTAATGCTAATCATAAATACAGTAAAAAGATAACTATCCATTCATGTGAAAACATTCTGGTTCGGGATATGAAACGCACAAAAAATCGAATGTGTAAAATCATGTATAAAATCATTACGTGTAGTGAAAATATACCTTGGATGATGATCCACGGTTTGGTTCTTCATGCTTTCTGACCGACAGAAGATCCCGTGCCCTCGGCATCTGAACAAAAATATCCTGGTCTCCTTTATACTCCTTCCCCTTTGATGGTTCTGTTAATGGTTGAGCTACAGGCGATTCCCGATTACGTTTGCGAGAATTAAATAGCTTTTCAGTTTCCGCATAAGAGGCGGTTATATCATCCTTAACACCAGTGCCCAATTTTTCATCGTCGCCGCCATTACCATCACTGTTAACATTTTGGACACTGTCACATTTGTTATTTTGGTTTTTAGTGTCCGATAAATAACCATCACTCTTCTGGTTAACCAAATCAATGTGCTTTATGATGTTATTCGATTCTAACGGGACAAAATCATCATCTTTGTCCTTTAGATTTGAGCAAAAAAGGTTTTGAAACTCTTTTTCTAGATCTATTGGCAATGAGTTCAAATACCCATCATTCCAATTTTTTAAACTCTTCTCTTCGAAAGATTTCCTGAGCCAACCTTCGAAATCATTCAGATATTTGTCAAAAACTAATTTCACCGAAGCTAGAATACGAAGGTCCAAACCCAGTTCAACTATCACAGAATTCCACAACCCTTTTCTCGATACCACATCATACCCACCTTTTTCCTTCACAAGGGCGAACAATTGATATAAATCAAGCAATTGACCCTCACCGAGCATGACCGGCACAGGCCTCACATTGCCACTACTACAATTCTCCTTTAGGTAAGCCGAAAAAAGTTGAAAAAACAAAGATTTTTGTTTAGCCTTGTCATTGTCATGATCAGCACTATCAACACGACCCTCGACAAGACAACCGCCATTTTTATGAAACTCAGTAAAAGTTTCAGCTTCAGGCCGATCAAGGGATGACCTGTTTGCCATGAACTTTTGACTCTACTTCTATACTGGATATGTTTTGAATTTTATAACGAAAATAAAGGAGGCAAAGAAAAACCTAGCTTGCTCTTTTGTTTATGTTGATCGTACAAACACAGAACATCACAAAAATGGCGGTAAAATCAAGGAAATGAAGGGTTTCCTGGCAGTATGAAGAGATAGGTACAATTAATCACAAGATCAAAGTTGAAACCTGAAAATTATTGATAATTGATGGTGGCGGTGATGGTACTAACTGGTGCTGCTGTAGAATTTCATTGCTGCAAATGAAAAAAATTAGCTGAATTTGAGTTTTTATTCAAAAGGATAAGAAATATGGTGCAAAAATAAATGACTAAGGTTGAGAGATTATGAGAATAAAACCCTCCTCTTCTCTCAGGGGTATTTCTCTTACCTTCATTTCATTCCCCTTCTTTGAAATCCCTCCCAACAAAATATTTTTTGACATTAAAAAAAATCAAACACTTGTTGTTCCTTTATAGTGCTAAATACTAGGGTTGTTAATTGGGCGGGGCGGGCCAGGCCGATTTAGTCTAGTTCGATACAGCCCAAATCGATTAGGTCAAGTCAAACCTACAATAAAAAATGGACATGAATCCACTGCAGTTGAGAAACCATACACGCAATGGGTAATCTCGGCCATTGATTTGAGATCAGACGATTAAGATTACCGATTCATTAAAGCATTTATAAATCATCTCATACATCAATTTTAAATCGGACGGTAGAGGTGAGTAATTGTGTCACGCTGTTACACACCAAATCCATTTCCCAAATCAAACTTAGGGGGATGTATTGGGCCAGATCTTAAAATATAATTTTGACATAAAAATTCTTCTATATTTTAAAAGACTGTAAAAATATAATGACTTTCCTTCAAAAAAATATATATATATAATGACTTCTAAAATTTTGTAATTTTTAAGATGGGATTTAAAATTGGTCAAAAAAAAAGGTGGAATTTAATAGATCGAAATGGTATAAATTTATAACGGTTGAAAAAATTACTTATAAATTTATAATTTCCCAAAGGGTGCCCTTAACTTTTATCAAATATATTAAAAGTTACAAAACTAAATGCAAATATAATAATAAAATAATAATGTGCGGATAAAGAAAAGTATAATCGTCCCAGTGAGATTAGGTCAGTTACTAGGGACACTGCATTATATATGCAGGGGCTGGGGTTTGAACCCCGGACACCCCACTTTTTCACCTTAAGAGGTGAATTTCTAGCCACTAGGCTACTTGACAAAAAAAAAAGTATAATCAACACAATTGTTTCCACGCACACACATAGTCATTCTTATATTGTCGATAATATATTTCAATGGTTATAAAGTCTGGCCTGGTTAGGTCAGGTATGCGATAATCAAACTTAGGTGAATGTATTGGGTCAAACCTTCAAAAGATTATATAAAAGTCTTATATATTTTAAAAGACAAAGTAAGGTTTTGTAATTTGAAAGATTTTAAAAGATTTAACTCGTAAAAATTTATAAGATTTGAAATGACAACAAACAACGAAGATTTTTTTTGGATAGTAAAATGTTATTAAGCTACTAGTCGTATCCAGGGTTTGTGCCCTGAGCTTCCTTCTTAGAACTCTTTTCATGTCTCTTAGAAAACAAGGAACAACTCACATTTCATCAACATTAGGATATTAACTTTTGTTGACAAAACCAATTGAAGGAGACTTACAAGGATAAACAAGGAGACTTCCAGACACCTTGATAAGGACCTGCGATGCGCCCCAATAAAAGTGAATGAAACTGAAAACAACAAAGAGAAGAAGAAAAACCCACTTCTACAATTGTGTTAATCTGAGATACAATTGTGTTATTTGAACATCAAAATAGAGACGTTGTATATGTTTCTCTTACTACTTACCTACTACCACAACTTACATACATTTTAAAAATTAACATAAACCAAATGACACCCGTATTCGACACCAAAATTTGATGTCAAAAAATTGTTTCTCTTAAAGCTAAGCAGTCATAGATTGAAGTACAATTACAAGACCAGCAGCACTCAGTAGCGGTTGTTGACTGCTGATCCAAATAGATAACACCCCACATTGAATTCAAACATATACAATCTATAGTTCTAAAGGAAGAACATTTCAATTGGAGCAAAGAAAAAGTTGCAATGAAGAGAGCAGCACCATATCAATTATTTTGAGACAAAAAGGGCAAAAAATTTGTAATATTACAGCCATCAATATCATATCCAACATTAATTACATCATTATAAGCAATATAAGGAGTATGCCCTTATTTGTGTATGTCATAATTTTATTTTATACAATAAATGTACATTGATATCATTATTATAAAGCAGTACTGATCATTACATATAAGCAATACAGTGCAAACAGGTCATTCAGCGTACTTTTTATCCAAACGAAAAATGAAGCAAGAAAGTCGTTGATGAGTTATACCACAAAACTGAGAAAGGGTTATAAAAATGTTCATTGAAGAGAGAATCAGGGTAGAATCTCATCTTAGACTGATAAAAGCAAGATTGTGAAGAGTAGACCAGATGAAGAATAATCCAATAGTTAGAGGTAGAGAGGGAGATCAAGAAAAAATATAGGTCAAGTCATGAAGAGGGATTTACAGGTAGATGATCTATCTTTGGACCTAATACATGACAGGACTATTGGCATCAATTGATACATATAAACAATCCGACCTAGTAGGAAAAAGACTGGTTGTTGTTTTTTCTTCACCATTCGTGATTGCTTTTTGACAAATGAATCAATGTTGGTTGCCATAAATTATAGGCAGGTCTACATCATTAAATTGAGAAATCTAATTTCCCATTCCCAACCCAAAAAGAAAACATTAACGTTTTAGCTCCCCATATGAATACAAACCCAAGAGCTTATAGCACACAAAACTACGATAAGTGTGTGGGTGCTGCTGACATGTGTGTTGGCAAGTGAGGACAAAAGACATTCATATTCTATTGGTTTCAGCAGGGATCAATCATGGAAAAAAGTGAATCTTCATCTAGCATTACTTTTTGTGCAATATTTGTGAGGATGGGAGTTGATGCATTTAATATGGAACATAAATCATTTTCCACAATCTTGCATCATCAAATCTTTATATTTACCAATTGATGAACTCTCCCCCAATTGGAATTATATGTAAAATGACAACTTAGGGTCAACAATAATGAAGAAGATCTCATAATTTTAACATAGATTGCATTAATATATTATAACAGCCATTACAGTTTCATTCTGGAGAAACTTAACAAGGATTACTACCTTTAACTTTTTGTTCATATGCAGCACAATCTCGCATCATCAAGGAAGCAGCTTCACCATTCAATGGATCTAATGCATTAACAAGATCTGAGTGAAAATAAGAAAAACGTAAGTTAGCAAAAATAACAATCAAACAAGGTTGAATCAAATGTATAGCAAGTGCGTTTTTAGTAATATTCATTACCACCAATATATGTAAGGTAAAGGTTGTTAATAATGCTTACCAAACATGGGACTACAAGTCTGGTTAATAACATCTAAACAAACTGAACCAGACCTGAATATCAAAGAAAAAGATTTTGATCAGCTGTTGTGTAGCAATTTATTTGTGCAACAGCCAATACAGGTTCCATGGAGAACAATGGTGTTGCTTAAATATGATGGAAAACAAGGAAGCCATTTTTTTACAAGAAAATGCTATCAAGTTAGTAGTTCTGTTAGTTTATAAGGTTTGAACCGTGAACTTTCATCTTAAAACTCCTTCGGTGTCCCTTAGAAAACAATGAAAGTTTGCTTGCTTTGAAAAACTCACATTTCATCAACATTAGGAATGGTAAGTTTTGTTGACAAAACCAATAGATGGAAACTCATAAGGATAAGCATCAGGTAGCTCCACTCTTATCTTCCATACACCTTTTTCATAAGGACCTGGAATGAGTCCGAATAAAAGTGAGTTAAAACCATGTAGTACCGACTCTTCAAATTAAAGGCATGTCCATTGTCCGACACCAAGACGACACTAACACATGTGGTTATATTCTATGAAGCACAGACACCCGGCATGACATAATTGAACGTAATCACATGTGTCGGTGTGTTGGTTTTGGATACCGGACACGCCTTCAATTAGAGTTGTAATTGGTGCTACAGAGGTGAAAACAAAGAGAAGAAAATTGACACTGGATGTGACACCTTATGTGATAAACTCTATCTCTCTCTAAACTTTTTATCTTCTACCATTACACACATTTAAAAAATAAACACAAAAACCAAAGAACACCAAATTTGACATCATAATTTCGATGTCAAAAAATCATTTTTCTTAGAGTTAACCAGTCATATATCTTAATGCAATTCATCTTCATTGAGGAAAATGAGCAAACATTCAATGGGCAAACATTCAATGATGATACAAGAGGGATGCAAGAAACTTACTGTGTGTTAGGTCCAATATGGAATTCAAGAAAAAACTGTTGCATGGCATCATTGATCATTTCCACCTTGTAATCACTCATCATCCTGATTCACAACAACCCAATTACAAAAACATTAGAATTTCAGAGGGGAAAAAAAAAAAAACTCTTTGAAATCAAGAAAGAAAATAAATTGAAAGACAACAAAATTCCAAAAAAATCTCTTTGCAGAGTAGAGTAGTGATTAAGACGAAATGAGAAACTTTGTGAGTATGTTTCATTTTGATAATAAGGGGCCAAACGAGGAAGTTTTCAGTTTTGGTGATATAATTAAAAGTGCAGTGTTTAACATAAGAAAGTACGGTTCTAGTTAACAAATAAACAAGTAAATTTCAACAAGCATTTAAACTTGTGCCAAGTTTACTTAAAATAACATCCACCACTAGCTTGCTATCTAGTTCTACCGTCATGGAGTAAAATTGAAATTCCAAGGCCACAAAAGTGCTTGCCCTAGGCCTCATGCTTTCGTTTCTTGAGGAGTTCGTTGACTATTTTTCCACATTGTTTGAGCTCATATGAATTTACATTTTTCATCCCTAATACCGACACTAAAACTCACAAATGATTTCACATTTTTTAATTTCAGGGTGGTATTTGCAAGTTCTTACATTTTCGGATAGGTGATTGGTTCATTACTCCTTTTAAAAATTGACCCGATAGGGGGGTTTGACACATTTCGTATTATATAATTCGAAATTAAAGTGTGTTGGTATGAGACTTGAGTATATTCCTTCTCAATGTCTCAAGTTCGATTCTCCGTGCTATTTAGATGTGCTAGTTTAACTTCTTCAAAACAAAACAAAAAAAGAATTTGAAACCAAAGTATTTTGCGAAAGATTGCGAAACTGGTTGGCAAAACGTCTTGTTTCTTTTGAGTTTTGAGAGGTTTCGGATTATATATTCTGAAATGCTATAAAATGCTTTTGAGTTTCATAATCCAAGCGTGGGCGAGATTGGAAAAGTGGAGGGTGCGCGAGAAGTAAGAAGGTTGAGAAAAGAAATAGTCATTATCGAACTATGTTGAGGCCCAATTCTAATTTCCAACATATGATAAAAAAAATTAATTCTGTACAGCAATTAATTTTGGGGGGAACAAATATTTTTTGCCGAAATTTTTATATTTTGGAAGATTTTTAAAAATAAATATATTTTTTTAAATGAAAAAAATAGTTTTTTTAAGGAGTAGATAAACTATTGATAACCAAAAAATAGTTCAAATTATGGAACTGTATTGCTTTCAAAGTAGGTAGAAGTTGATGAACCCCAAAATAAGCCAAAATTCACAAGAAAAGTTACTTTGGGTCATCTCTGATTTGGCTCTCACATATTTTAATTGAAATATTATACAAATTTACAACATATAAATATGTGATTGAACAGATAACCCCATCTGTGATCCGTGGCAGGATAATGCAAGCATGTTATTTTTGTCATCTTATATTCTAATTAGATGCATCTCATACTCATATTTCACCTCATAATAGACCTTTGTATTTAATTTATGATTGTTTGTCAACCATGACAGCATGGTGATGATGCACATGAACGTTTGTAGCACTATCTGCCCTCGGACCCATGTGATGTGATCTACACTGCAAAAATAAAAAAGGAATATTTGGCTCTATTTATATCCCATTATTCTCCATATCTACTTTGCATGTTTTTTTTGTTTGGTCAAGAAAGAATGGGGAGAACATTTGTTTGTTGTTTGGTTTTGCTATGCTTTTTGATTCCTTTGACAGTTGCAGATTGGAACATATTAAATCAGAAGACACACAATGGATTGAAGATAAGTTTGAAGAATTATTGTGAAAGTTGGAGAATGAATGTTGAGCTGCATAATATTAGAGACTTCCAAGTTGTACCTGAAGAATGTACTGAATACATTACAAAATATGTCAAGTCTACACAGTACAAAGTTGACTCAGAAAGAACAACTGAAGAATGCTTGGTTTATCTTAGTACCAGCTGCAATCTGAAGAAAGATGGCAAAGATGCTTGGATTTTTGACATTGATGATACTCTTCTTTCAACAATTCCTTTCTACAAGAATACTTTGTATGGATATTCTGAATCCGTCTCAATCTACTAATCATTTTATGTTAATTGTTAATTGTTTATTTGATATTGCTTAATCTGATGAGCCTTTTATTGACAACATAGGGGAAAGAAAATTAATGTGACAGCTTTGGAGGAATGGATGAGAAAGGGTAAAGCCCCTGCTCTTGACTACTCATTGAGGTTCTTCAATGAGATTAAATCTAGAGGAATTCAGATCATTTTGATTTCTGGGAGGAGGGAACATCTCAGATCAGCTACAATTGATAACCTTGTCAATGTTGGTTACCACGGGTGGACAGGTCTTATTTTGAGGTCAGTTCGAACCAGTTTTTCCTCGCTTTATATCTAACTAATTCTTATATTACCTTTGCTCCTCATAACAGTTTAACTAAACCTCCTCTCCCTCCATTGCAGAGATCCTACTAATGAATTGGTGTCAGTGGCAGAATACAAGTCTCAAGTGAGAAAATATTTAACTAGTAAAGGTTATCGCATTTGGGGAGTTTTAGGTGACCAATTCAGCAGCATTGCGGGGAATACTGGCGGTATAAGAGCATTCAAACTTTCAAATCCAATGTACTATGTTGCCTAGTTTATCAGCTATTGTAACAGCATTGTTTCTTTCCCATTTTAAATTTCTAAAAGCTGCACTGGTGTTTAAGGAATATCCATTTGGTAGAAGCCAGACAGCCATATTCATGTTGATATTGTATGTCTTACCAGATTCACATGCAGGCTTATAATTATTCCAAAAATGGCCAAAAGTTATATGGAGTATTATTTCCCAAAACGAGTATATATGAAATACTACATTGAGTGACAAAACTTAGATAATAGATACTACTTAAGAAACAATTGATGGTTCTGGTTGAAGCAGCTTTGCCTAGAGAATAAGTATTGTATGAATCTCTTGATTGAAAATCAATTTTCTTATTTTATCTCCATGCCTAGATTTTCGTATTTTTCAAACACAGCCTCCTAAACAAGAACAAGTATATCTTTGTTTGATCAAATCCTCTCAAAACTAGAAATCCTATATTCACTCAAGATCCTTATCAGTAAGCTGACGACTAAATAAAACGATATCTGCTGAAGAACTCCTAAGAGAGTGCTTCTGCTAGGCATCCATGCCAGTGTCTTCTAGAATGCTAGTTGCTACATTAGCTTTTCATTGGAAGTGCTAAGTCCGCCTTCTATTAGGAGTACAATGAACTATATACATCATCGGATCTTAATTGTTAAGAACCTAAACCAGCGATGAGAACAGATTCAAATCCTCCCTGAGTTATAGATCTTAGTATTCCTGCACATCTTTTTTATTACTCATGTGATTTACATGTGGTATATATTACCAAGATTCATCAACAAAATTTCTTCATCAATCTAAAAATTGTAAATTGACACCTTAAAATCAACATACACTACAACTCTTAACTTTTCAGAAGTAATTCAACTGATGAAATTTTTGCCTAAAACTTACAGGAGGTAAAGTTTGTTTATCCCTACTATAACGACAGTACCAGTGCATTTAGGCGAAGAAATTCTAAATTCTAGGCATAAACTGTAGAACAAGTTAGTTTACCCTTAACATATTTCACATTTTCACTATCCTCCTCCATAAAGCTTCCAAATTTCAAACACCATAGCAGGATTCAGGAAACAAAAGAAACATTTAGAACAGTCAACAAAATGAATTAGACACTAGTTGAGTAAAACCCCATTTGCATTTCAATAGAATTTATAACAAATCTAGATTCTGGAGTTGGAATGATGAGCCAAAACACTGACCATCATAACAAAACTCATTATACATACACATTCCAATGCCTAAATGCAACTAACTACTGAGAAGATTGAGAAGAGAGTTTCAAGCATTCACTCTGACACCTCCTAAGACATGTGTCATTCCAATTAGGTACTTGATGTTGGTTAACACAAACCGTGCGAGCACAAGCTTCAGCACACGCGTCAAGATCAGACACACCACAAACAGTAACACAAGTATCAGGAATTGGATCTTTTGAGAAAGAGCCAACCTTTTTCAACATCCTCTTTGAAGTGCAGACCCTTTCACAGACGAAAATTTCATCAGAACTCCTTTCTCTTCCCCTTGCACTCTTCAACCTTTGCTCTTCTGCATTCCTTTTCTTAACTCTAAATGCTTGTCCTGCAACAACGACAGGGACTGCTGCCCCCAAAAGTGACCACCAAATATCTCCCATCTCTCTGATACTACACAACTTCAGCCGCCCTTTCTTCAAATTTATACACTGCTGCGCACAATCCCAACAAAACAAACAACCCAGTTACAAAATTTCAATCTTTAGTTGTTAATCAATACTAACCACACAATACACTACGAAATTTCTAAACTATGTAACCTAAGAGACAGTTCAAATTCCCTCGAAGACTATTTTACAGTTGTAAAATAGTCAGTGCCATTGGTGTCACCTAATAAGTATCAATTTGGGGTAATAGTCATTTTGGTCCATGAATGAGTAACGAGCAGTCACAACAGTCCTTCAATGTATAAAAATTTAAAATAGTCCTTGACTGTACACTTCGTTGGTCAAAATGGTCCCTGACGTTAAAACAATCCCTCAATGTTGACATTAACTTTTTTTATATAGGGACAAATATGATGGTAAGTAAGTATATTGAGAGACTGATATGACAATATTAACGAAACATTTTAATGTAAGGGACTATTTTGCCTAACATAGTGCACAATCCGAGACAAGTTTGAAATTTTGATACACTGAAGGACTATCGTAAATACTCGTTACACATTCAGGGATCAAAATGACTATTATCCTCTTTATTCCTTAAACTATGTAAATATAATAAGTAATCCCTAAAGTATATGAAATTCGTCAATTTAGTCTCTAAACGATATGAAAATTCGTCACTTTAGTCTCGAACCTCTTAGTATCAAGGACTTAATTTGATGGACTTCGTATACTTCACCCACTACTTATTATATTTACGATAGTTTAAGGACTAAATTGGAGAGAAAATGTTAATTTAAGGACTAAATTGATAGTTTATTCTAATAACAATCTCCATTTTCCCCAGAAAAACAAAATTCAAAATACACCCCATATGTTAATTTAACATTTGACGCATTTATTCATAGTGCATTTCAAGAATTGATGAACGAGTGACTAAAACATAGTAAAATACAAGTTCATGTAATGTAATGTAATTGAAAATTAAGAGAAAAATCATGTGAATTTCACGAATGAAACAACAATAAACAGTGAATTGTATACATTTTTTTCAATAAATAAATTAGAATTGTGATTCGATTAGAAATAAAAAGTAGAATGGAAAGAAGAATTGTAAAGGAACGAAAATGGAAGAATGGAAGTGAAACTAACCGGCGGTGGCGGAGAAAGAGAAGGCGGAGTATCGTCTCTGTCACTTTACTCTGCGTTGTCTTTCTCTAAACCCTTGCCATCGTATAGCTATAACCCTTACCCAATCACAACTGTAACTATATTTTTTTTACTACTTACACCTCATAAAATACGTACATACCCTTTCACACAGATTATTTAACGTATTTTCCCAAAATACCCTTTTTATATCTTTCCTTAAGACTTAACAATGCACTCGTTCTGTCATTATTATAAACAAAACTTTATTTTTTAGATACATTGAATGATTAGTGCATTTAATCTTTATTATAAATTAGATACATTAATTATCCAATGTATCTAAAAAATAAAGTTTTGCTTATAATAATGATCGAAAAGAGTATTTGATTTGTCTATGATCGAAGAGTACGAATGAAGTATGTGTTGGCGGATGTTCTTCTTTGGGATAAGTGCGGTGTATTTGCAAAACATTTTAATTCTCAAAATGAGAGTTCACGGTGTTTAGAGTTTTTTTTTTTAGAAAAAATTGCATACCTTTGTTCGGTAGGAGATCCTTATATAGGAGGTTGAAGTTGCCAATTGGGAGTAATATTGGTAGGCAGGTGCGGCTTACTCGACAATCGACACATTGTTCGAACAGCCATGTGATTGTGGTTAGAGGATTGAGATTAACTTTGGATTCCTTTCGCTTATTTTGTGCCCTCGTGGTGGCTTTGGTGGTATGCTTTTTAACCAAGCGTCTTATTGGGACTTTAAATCCTTGGATTGGGTTATAGCCCTATCCGAAACATTATTTGTAATAAACTATTTTATTGTTTTATTTCGTAAGCACCTCATATCATATAATGTTGCAAAAACATTTGATATGTTGAGAAGGGTTTCAAATCCGCAATTCTCCACTTCTCAAAATTTAACGTTTAAGTTTTGTCGTTAGACTTCTTATAATAGAAAAACATTTTTATTGTATCTTTCAAGTAGTAATTTTTTTTCTTTATATGTTTGAAAATCGGACTAGTGAGAATAAAACAAAAAATAGAAGAGGAAGAAAGAGGGGATGAGAGGAATTGAAAATGAAATCACATATAACTCAAGTTCCTAATAAACTTTCTTTATTTTGTTACATCAAATTCACACCACTAATTGAGAATTGAGTTCACCCCATTTTGGCCTTTTGTTTATTAGCAGCATTCATTTTAGCACAGTATTCAAATAAGCTACCATCACAGCACCTTCTGACAACTTCTTTAGACACAAAACCATCTTCATCCCTATCAATAACATACAGAACTCCCCATTCCAATTTACTTGCAGCCCTGCCAACATTCATTTCATATATGTCAGTGATTCAATTATACCATAATTGGACAAATTAACAAACTAGTATACAACAAATCAACAATGTGATCACTTGAGTTGAGAACTGAACAGAAATTCACCAGCCAAATGGATCAAATGCATTTCTGTTTCCTTCAGTCATGTTCCATATCTCTCCAAGTGTCAGCTTGTCGGGTATTGTCCTAGCATACTTGCTAAATATGTTCTCTAGATTTGCTGGTACAAAACTGCACGTCGTTTCATTAAATGAAAACAAATAAATGTGAATGAGGCTTCATAGTCAAAATATATAGTCACATAGTTATGTCTAACCTTAATATAGAATTGGAAAATGTTACTCATTCGTTTCAAAATGAGCGACGCTTTACCAAATAAAATTTTAAAATCAACATTCGGTCTAAGGGCCGACTAATCTGAGGAATAGTCTTATTCAATTTAACATGACTCACCGTCCTTCTGTGTCATAGACTCCAGAGTCACTCCCATGTTTTGCTCTATGCATGTTGTGTATATAGATAGGAAAGAGGAGTGAAGGAAACCAATGCTGTAAACATTACAATTCTTTATCAATGCTTAACTTTCCAAATGAATTTGTTTCCACAAAATGTTGACTTTATTCTATATATGTGCCTAAGTCAAGACTTAAATTATCCTAACAATTTTACATACAGAAGAAACATAATTGGAAGGACCAGTTGTATAATTTTATCCTAAAAAAATCTTAATATATTTTTTACCATAACATACATAAATCTGTAGGTCCAAAATATGCTTAAGAAGAATAAATGACTCACAGGCTGGGTAAGATAACCCATTGCAACATTGATGCCAATAGCAATAATAACTGAAACAATCAAATTAAATCCAAGAGCACGTATCCCTGAAAATTTCTTACGATCAATAATTGAAAAACTTTGGATTAGACAATATAAAGACCAAAATTGTTGGAATTCAAAATTCTTACCCAAGTAAGTTTCCCAAGGGTAAATGATACCATTACCATCTTGATCAAAAAAAGCACAATGTTGTTGAAGAACAGTCAAGTTGTGGTGCCTATAGCCTGGTGTTCCATGTGGGTGGCTTGTATTAGGAGCTTTCAATGCTCTAGCCATGTCTGACAAAGTTAGTCACATGAAGAAGAAAAAATTAAATTGTTTACTATACACAAAAAGTGTAAAATATAAATACTCTACTATCCATTTGGTCAATGAATTTAATATAAAATACTCTGGATTTTAATGGATGTTTTCCAAAGAATTAATGGTTATTTTATCTATATACATTTTTTTAATTTAAATTGATTGACTTTCATAAATTCAAAGAAAAAAATGGTTATTTTATCTATATACATTTTTTATAAAAATTTAATCCATTAACTAATAATGTAACCAATTAAATGAGAATTTTACAGGCTCTATTACAAATTCACTCTCTTACGCCTTATAGAACTTGAATATTTTCTAAAATAGTGTATGAACTTGTGTTTAGATATCTCTCTATTGGGGTTAGAACTTAGACACTACTTTTAGCTTGAAATTAATGGAATTGAAAAAAAAAATTAATTAAAGAATTGAAACTTACATGGTTTTGGAAGAGTAGTTTCCAAGTCGCTTCTAACCCTTCTCTGAGCAGTAACAGGTGCATTATGAGCCTCAGTTATCATTGATTCCTTCTCCATTTCCACAACCATTTTGATCAATATATATTTGTTTTTCTTTAACTCACTCTAGGCTATTATATATTCTCGATATTTTCTATATATGCACCTAATTTTCATCATGAGCCTCAGTGAAAATTAACATGATTGATTAATTTTTTACTGAATTAAGTAATAGTAAAATTAGAGAGTGAAATTTATACAATAAAGACCAAAAATTGATACTAATAAAACTGATAATATTGATTAGAATATACATTTGAGGCCTAAGACTACCTTACTTGCATTCCTTTAGACCGGCCACATGTATATACTGCAGAATGCTTTTTTTTTTCTTTCAAAAAAAAAACAAATATTTTAAGGAAGAAAAAAATAGGTTACTTTAGTATGAAAGAATATAATTTTCCTTTGACAATAGTTTAACTGATATTTTTTTAAAAAAAACAATTATATCATGAATTTCATAAAATAATGTAATTAACCACAAAAGGGAAGCTTTGGCACATCCGATAAAGTTGCATCAAGTGACTAAAAGTTTGTGGATTTAAGTTTTAGAAACAACCTATTGTGTAAAATTTAGTGTAAAACTGCGTGAGTATAATACTTCAAATGGTGAGAACCCTTCCTAGACATGCATATGTATAAAAGGGGAGAGGCTCGGGAAAAACTATAGATGGACGAAGTATCAAGGGACAGCATGATCCACATGTTCCGTGGCGTGCATGCACGAATTTGCAAGTTTATATATGTGACAAGTTAGGAGGTGATATGCTTGTCTTATGTGGATTTACACCAGATACATGTCAAATGGAAAAACACAATTTTTTCACTCTTTGTATAGTTGTATGTATATGTTTTCTTTTTTTTTTGTCTTGTAGTTTTAAGATTTTTAACACAATATTCAAAAAAATGATAAGTCTAGATAATAAGAGATAAAACCAAACCTATTGGTTTAGTTCGATCATTATAGCTCATATGGTAGTTGTGTATGTAAATTTTACGTTAAACTAATTCGAAAGTAAAAAATTTACGTTAAAGAAAAATCAACAAGTTGGTTTCAGGAGTTCCCCAGCTTTTTCTCCTACAGAATAATTGTTCACAAATTCAGAATAATCAAACTAATCATCAATCAAACCAAATATCAATAAAAAAAAAACAATATCAATAAAAACTAGTACGAATACTTCAAATTAAAGATGTGTATCATGTCTTGACAAAAAATAATGATGTGTTTCATGTCTAACAACACAATATCGATGTATGTGGTTGTTGTTGAAAGTTGAAACTGACACGATGTATCTGAATCGATTACGAAGATTTGCAAAGTGAAGTTTGAGACATGCGAGAACGCAATGTCCTTAAGGTTTTCCATTAATTGTTGATAGCAGGAATTTGTCCTAATGAGAAAATAGAAAACTGGAGATAGAAAAGCTTAGAGAGATCAAACATATGATATGGCCAAAAGAATTTCACCAAGTCAAAATTATGAGACTCTTTATTTAAAACTTCGGAAATATACTCAAAATTTACGACAATCCCCACATATTTTGAAAGTTTTAAGAATAATTTAGCAAAGAAATTTTCTAAGGATAACATCATGGATATATTAGAACGACCGGGTGTTGCAAGCTATAAGAAGAAGAGACATTTTATGTATACTAAAGATCTATCAATCACATTAAAATCCACAACTCTTATTGTAGACCGACATGGATATATTAGACCGACCTGGTATCAGATATTCATGAGTACTATAGGAAAAACAATTGTAAGCAATTGAGTGTTTTAAAGGATACAAGCATGTATCGATTGCGAACCTAAAGGAAAATAGTGTGCATAAACTTCTCGAATTCAAAGTTGTTTATGCTTTGATTGGAAGCTCAGCACAAGATTGGTGAATTTCAAGAGTTTGAATTGTCAAATCATGAAGTTTGTGCAAGATCAAGGTGAAATCTTGAAGACTAGTTTAGGGTTCTTGGTTATCAAAGGTTAAAATTGAAGGATTTGAAGAATTAGGAGTGCAAATTCTTAGGATGAGTGAATTTTCTTGTAATCGAATCAACAAACGGCGAGTGTTAATAACTTATACTATATATAAAGAAAATAAGGGATTTTGGACTGGTTTTTTCATTATTTTAATTATATCCATCAACAAAATTTTTCTATAATGATATTGTATTATTGGTGTCATTAAAAAATATAAGAATTTATGTTATACTTGTTATATTATTGATGTCATTGAAAAATATAAACATAGTTTGTTGGGTTTGTTAAACTTTGAAATTCACAAACATCTAATCTCCATGTTTCTTTTAATCAAAGTCAAAATTTCTGGAAAAACACCGTTCATAGTTACAAGTATTAGTTCTTTCAAAAAAAATAAATTACAAGTGTTAGCGTCTATCTTTCCAAAAAATATGTTGCCTATGGCAATGGGACTAAATGTATACGCTATTAGTGAGCACAATAACTTTTTTTTTAGAACAAAGATATTTTCTCTCTCTAGAAACTCAAGCTCTGCCTTCTATCTAGATCCAAACTACCGTACACCTCTCTTTTTCCTTCAATATCCAAACGTTCATTTTTTCAAGATGTAGATCCGGCAGCAAGGTGGTGCTCGCGCTGTTTCACGACGGCACCACCGTTACCCCACGTCATCGGCGCGGAGGTGGCGCTAAGTTTTTCTTCCGACGGTTTGGACATGGTGGTTTTCAGGGCGGTTTATGGTGGTTTATTCTTCCCCTCTAGGTGTTTTTTTGTCCACTTTGGTGGTTCGTTTTTGGCTTCGTGGTGGTTTGTTTCAGATCCGAGTCGACTGTACAGCCTTTCACCATCGCACGAGACCCACACGTTACGGTGAGAGCCAGCCACGCCTTTGCAATCTAGCAGCGCAAGCCATTCGTTCTCGTTACTTTCGAAATCTGTTTTGGGTCATTCACGAAATTTGCCACAGTGGTGTTGTTTACAACCGCTACGTACACTCTTGGTTGGCCTCCGGTTTCCATTTCCCGTTGTTTCGATTTGCGTTCAAATTTGAGGTTTCAGATTTGGTGTGTCGAGATCTGTGTGTCCCTTTTGGTTTGGAGATGTTTTGAAAGGCGGTGGGGTATAACAGTTGTGGTGGTTTGGTGTTGTTTTTGTTGTGTGTGTGGTGGTGAGGTGGTGGTGATGATGCGCGGAAGTGGTGGTGGTGGTGTGATGGTGGTGGTGCCTTTTCCTTGTCACCGATGACCACTTTTATAGGATCAGGATTGTGTTTCCACTTCAAATCGGCGTCGTTGCCCGTGTTTTGTTGTTGGTTTTCGTCTTCCTCTTGATTTGTATTTGTGTGGACGTTTGTTTCTTGGTGAGGCGGTTTGGCGGGTTAGTTTGGTGGTGATGATGGGGAGGAGTGGTGGTGGTGGTGATTAGTTTGAGGTGGTGGCGGTGGCGTGTGGTTGTGGGGGTGTCATTCGAACTGAGCAGCTTCCTTTTTCAGATTTGATTGATGTTTTGCACAATCACAAATCATGCCGATTGTCTTACTTTTTGTGTGTTGGGTGCTGGTGGGCCTGTTATTTTGCTTCGAGATCGGGAGCTAGTGTCCTTCTGCAATCTTGTTTTGACTGGCTTGGTATTTCTCTGGTGTACCGGGGGTGAGGTGGCCTTCTGATTTGGTTCTGAAGTCTGGTGGGCCGATCACTTTTGATTCGAGATCGGAAGTCAGTTCTTTGGTTCAAGATTGGTTTTGGGCTTTTTTAGGTGTTCTTTAAGTAGACTGGAGGTTGTGCGGTGGTGGAGGCTGATTGAAATTTAGATAAGGTGGATGTGGCTCAGTTTGGGTGATGAGGATTGGGTTTTCTGTTACAAGGATGATCTTTTGGAGGTGAGTAGCGACGAATGATGTTATGGATGTCGTTTTTCAGTGGTCGGTTGTATAGGAGTCTTTTTTAGGTGGGGTTGTTTATTTTGGTGGGTGATGTACTTTTGGGTGTTGATCGCAGGGGTTTCTCTTTTGGTGTTTTGTTTTCAAGTGTTCCGCCTATATACAGCGTCTTTTGTTTGTGCTTCACCGATCTATATTCGTTTTGTGCAGAGATCGGATTTTTAATAAACTTTTGCTGATTAAAAAAAAAGTGAGGACAATACATTTGAACCGGTATGAACTGAGATTCTGAGTGTCTTTTAAAAACTCAGTTTTTAATTCAATTTTAGTTTTTGTAATTTGAATAAGAAAATTGAATTTCTTTGTGAATAATTTTTCTAACCTTTAAACTTCAAGAATCATGTTCACAAATTCAACCTTTTCTGGAAGGAGTTCAAAAAATCATAATCAAAGAAAAGCAAAGATAATTATAAAAAAAATATAAACAAAATTTAAAAAAAAAAACTCATTTACTTACTTTGATAATTCTGCAAATTATGAGAAAAATATTTGTGAAACAAAAATTACATCTTTTGTCTAATTTATCTAAATTGGGGGGAAAGTATTCTATAGGTCTTGAGCAAAATTGTGAAGTAAAAACCACAAATTATCTTGTTATTTAATTATTAGCATTGATATTTGTTTTGTTTAATTCCTCATCTTTGTTTGCTATTGTAAATTCCTTGAGTTGAGGATTAATCAACTTGTTTGTATATTGACTTGTCATATAAAAGAAATTGTCAATTGATTCTCTAGATCGATTAAACTATTGATTATCTGCCTCTTTCTAAAGTTCCAATATCACATAGTTCTATAAAATAATTTTGAAAAAGCATTTCTGATGATACATGAAAAACTTTGTATCTATTCACCCCAACTCGTCCACTATCTAAATATGGAAACATGCATTGTAACACACTCCTTTCAAAACCCACCATCTCATTCCATAGGTAACAAAACAAAACTTATAAAACTTATATTTCATTTTACAAACAAAATAATGGAGAAAAGAATGTAAAGAGGTGTGACAAAAAAACAACTTAAATTGGGTTCGAACTCTAAAAATGAGAGAAAGATCAAGAAAGTAAAAAATGAGAGAGAGGAGAACATGTAGAGAAATTGGAAAAGGTATTGATAGAAAATTTTAAAGAGATTTGACAGATATTTTTGTCAATTCAGGGAATAACCAAAATTCATTTAAGTTTTTAGAGGAAAATTCATTAAGTGAAAACAAATAAATTAAAAGTGACCCCTCAAAAAAAAAATTAAAATTAAATAAATAAATAAATAGAGTGAGAACTTCCTTCAAAAAAAAAAATAGAGTGAAAACTCGTATGGGTCCCTAAGAAAAAATAGAAAACTTAATTTAGTCTAGGAACAAAATATTTTCAGTTAAGAAAAATTATTTTTCTTAAACTTAAAAATAAGTAGAGGTGAATATTAATTGTGGCTCCTGAGAAAAGATAGGATACTTAATTTTGTCTAGGAATAAAATAAAAGAAACTTTAACACAAAACAAAATTCTAAGAAAAAATAATCAAGACAACTTAATATTAGAGAATTTATACCGACAAGTCTTTGCAAAAGTAGTTTTTCTTGTTAAAGAAGGAACTTGTGCCAAACAGAGTAGCAGTATCCCAACAAGATTACATTACAAACTAAACTACTAGATAAGTATCAGAAATTAATGTTTAAAAAAAAAACATGAACCAGATATTTTATAATTTATATTTACTAAACAAAGTAGTAGTGTTCCAACAGGATTATATTACAGGATATATACCAGAGAACAGTCACATGGTGCAAGTGCAGTTTTGAGATACTTTATAATTAGATCTGAAATCTTCTTCATATTTTGTTACATCACAATTTGCACACCACTAATTGAGAATTGAGTTCAACCCATCTTGGCCTCATCTTTATTAGCAGCAATTGTTTTTGCACAATATTCAAATATGGTCCCATCATAGCATCTTCTAACAGCTTCTTTAGGCACAAAACCATCTTCATCCCTAGCTAGTACATATAGAAACCCCCATTCCAATTTACCTGCAGCCCTGCAAACATTCATATATGTCAATAATTAACTAATTAATCAATAAACTCTACAATAAAGTGATCACTTACCAGCCAAATGGATCTAATGCATTTCTGTTTCCCTCAGTCATGTTCCATAATTCTCTAAGTGTTAGCTTGTCAGGTACTGTAAGAGCATACTTGGTAAATATGTTCTCAAAATTTGCTGGTACAAAACTGCATGTCATTTCATAAAACATAGATAAATGTTCATGAGGCTTCATAGTCAAGATATATATAGTTGCATAATTAATATTTGGGCTTTTGGGCTTATGGATCTTGCTAAAGAGTGTTCGCCATTTAAAGTTCTTAAAGAGAGTCCGAAGACACTCGTTAGTATTTTCCTTACTATATCCTTTACTAAATAAAAGAAAAATTGTTGAATAAATTACAAAAACTAAGAAAACTAATTTATGACTATTCAATTTAGCATCACTTACCGTCCTTCTGTATCATAGACTCCAGAGTCACTCCCATGTTTTGCTCTATGCATGTTGTGTATGTATATAGGAAAAAGAGGTGAAGGAAACCAGTACTGTAAAACATCACAATTCTTTATCATGGCTTAACAAATGGTTTTTTCAAGACACTAAAAAAGTACACTTTATTCTATACAAGACTTAAATTGCCCTAACCATTTTTGCATATAGGAGAAACATAATTAAAAGAGCCATTAACAAACATAAATCTTTAGATTCAAAGTATTCTCATTGCAAGAATAATGAATGACTCACAGGTAGAGTGGGATAACTCATTGCAAGATTGATGAAAATGGCCATAATAACTGATACAATCACATTAAATCCAAGAGCACGAAACCCTGAAAAATTATTTAGGTCAAGAATCATTCATCTCTTTGGAACATGGAAGCCTCAAATTGAAAAAAGGTTGGAAATAATGAAAAAATCAAGTGTCTTACCCGTGTAAGTTTCCCAAGGGTAAATGATTCCATTTCCATCTTGATCAAAAAAAGCACAGTGCTGTTGAAGAACAGTCAAGTTGTTGTGCTTGTTGCCTGGTGTTCCTTGTGGATGGCTTGTATCAGGAGTTGTCAATGCTCTAGCCATGTCTGACCAAGTTGATCACATGAAAAAGAGAAAGAAATATATAAAGTGTATGATATCTTATAGAACTTGAGTTTTTCCAATATAAAGTGTAGGATATCTCAAGTTTTACCACATAATATGATATCTTATAGAACTTGAGTTTTTCCAATATATAAAGTGTATGAACTTGTGTTGTTAGAACTTCTTTTACCTTATTTTTGAGGAAATAAATTGTAAGAAAATGAAGTTAAAGAATTGAAACTTACATGGCTTTGGAATAAAAGTTTCCAAGTCGCTTCTAACCCTTCTCTGAGCAGTAACAGGCGCATTATGAGCCTCAGTTATCATTGATTCCCTCTCCATTTCCACAGACATGTTGATGTTTTCTCTTTGAGTTAATTAAGCTTTGCTCAATATGATATTCACCTAATTTTCCCTTCATGGTTTTGTAGGGAAAGAACTATATATTATATATACTTTGGTTGACGTATGCAGAAAAGGTGAGGGGTGTAAAGAGAAAAATAGATGGAGAAAGTAGAAAGAGCCAGCAATGATCTACATGTTACGTGGCGTACATGCATGAGTTTGCAAGGTTATATTGTGTCAAGTTAGGAGGTGATACTTGTCCTCTGCTTATTTACACCAATATATGTCAAATGAAGTGCACATTTTATTTCCCCTTGTACATTTTTATTATTTTTTTCTTTCATAATAGTGTTTTAAAGTCTTTTACTCGTATTAGAAAATCAAGTTCGAGTGTCCCGTGAGCATAGCTCAGTTGGTAGGACAATGCATTATTATATGCAGGGGTTAGGGTTCGAACCTCGGACACTCAACTTATTCACCTTATAAGGTGAATTCTAGCCACTAGGCTACCTGACCAAAAAAAAATAAAAAATCAAGTTCGAGTAATAAGATAAAACCAACGATATCATAGAGCTTATTTGTTGCAAATAATTAGTGTTAGCTTTTATTTTCTTTGTTATTGTTTCATTAAATTAAAGTAAAATACATTGTGAATTTAGTTTACTTATCGATTAAGTTTAGTATATTAGTGTTAAAAAAAAATATATATTAGTTTTTAAAATATATTTTATTTCTTCTTTATATTTGACCATCTCATAAAAATTAGACTAGTTTCGCTGCTGAATAGGACAACACAAAGTCTAAACATGAACGGGGAAAAATGTGAACTTCAAAGTCTAAACCCACACACACCTGAGACTCAGCCGCACCAATGTTTAAAGCATCAGATCGAGCACACCCAGTACGCGATTGAACCCTACACGCAAATCTATAAAGAATGGTGAATCTAAAGACAAAGAAAATGAACACGAATCTAGAAAATTCATGAAGTTGAATGCATGAAACAATGAATTGGAGAACGCAAAATGCTTGAACCAACGTTGAATACCGCAAATGCACAATGACATATGTGAACAACCCTAACGCGCACGTGGGGGCGGGGGTCCACCGACGTGCAAACAATGTGAGTTTCGGACATCCCACTTATTTAGGGGACATTGCATATTATATGTAGAATCGGAGTTTTAACTCCGGACACCCCACTATTCTCCTTCAAAAATGTGAATTTCTATTCACCGCCCTACTTGAAGAAAAAAACATTATTATAAAACGCAAAAAAATTAAGGTCAAAAAATTATTCAAAGGTAGTCAATAGAAGAAGCAAATAAACTGGCACGATGTTCTTGAAGACACAAAGTGGAGGTCTAACTTAATATATGATGTTAGTTGGACACCTCTTTTTAGTGATTTTTATAAGTTTAATATTGATGCAGCATGTCTGACCGATAACTGAGGTATTGGTGTTGTGTTGAGAGATAACGAAGGTGTTGTTGTTACTACTAGTTGTTGGCAAGTCTTTTTATTATCAGATCCAAACGTTGAAGAAGTTTCAGCTAAGCAGTAAGGTTTAAAATTTGTGAAAGGCATGTCTTTTCTAATGTGGTCTTGGCGTTGAATACTTATATACAATCTTTCACGTATGTCGACTCTATTATTGAGGATTGCATCAGATTTAATTTATGTTTTTATAGTTTAAATTTTTTAAATGTTAGGTGTGAAGTCAATCAAGTTACCTGCTCTCTCAGTATCTAAATAATACTCCATCCGTCCCATATTATAAGCAAAAATAATAATTTCACACTTATTAAGAAAACTAAAACATAGTAATTTGTAACATAGTTTTTTGTGTTATCCTTGAAATAAGTTTTATAGGAAGATGTAAAAAAAATATTCATTGGTTGTTGATTATAGAGAAAACGAATTGGAAAAGATGATTTTGAAATAACATAATTAAATATGATAAAAGTTGATTTTTTTCCTTATAATTTGGGATAAAGAATATGAGTTTTTTTGCTTATAATTTAGAACGGAGAGAGCAGTTGTTTAAGGTTTGTGCACAATTATTAAGGAAATGATTAATTGTGTTGATTTCAGTGGTAAAATTAGTATCATTTATTAAAACACTCTTATTAATTGTAGTTAGTGGAGTAGTTAAGTTGGACGAAATTCAATAAATAAGGGTATAATAATGGAAAAAATAATAAATGTTGCATTGGTATTTTAAAGTGACAATTATTTTTAAAAAAAGAAAAAGTGCTAAAGAGAAAAAGAAAAAATGCTCTTTGAAATCTGGATTGCATATGAATCGAAAATTGATATTATTTTCAATTTCGTTAGTAAAATTCTCTTTAATGTAAAAAAATAAAAATAGATAAGCTAATTAAAATAAGAACTTGTCTCGCCATAATTTTGAGCTGGATCAAGTTGAATACTTACTTGGATTGATTCTCTTTGTTATCTTTCATTTATCATATGACATTCGGAGAAATCACGACGATTCATTCATAATTGAAAATGACATGAAATTTTTTGCATTATTATTAAATTATTATAAACTGATTGTTTCACTTCCGCAATATAACGGCTGGTAATTGTTTGGGGACGTCAAGTAATCAAATATTGGAATGACGTTAAGACCTAACTTTGTGAAGTTAATCAAATTCATGGATGCAGCAATTTTTTGTGGAGGAAAATGCTGTGATAGTTGAGCAGATACAAATATACAGAAATTGTTGTATCCAAAATTATTGGAAATTTATAAAAACTACTCCCTCCGTCCCATATTATAAACAAAACCAAAAAAAATCACATTTATTAAAAAAACTAAAATATAGTAGTTTGTAACTTCCTATAGGAAGTTATTAAAAAAACGAAGGTGTTGTTGTTAAAAAAACTAAATCACACTTATTAAAAAAACTAAAATATAGTAGATGTATAATGCAAAGGTGTCCTTGTTTGTCTGTTGCTTGAATGACTCTCCGCCTTGCCAAATTATTTTTAGTAGGCAGTCTGTCACGAAGGAGGCACCACACAAATAAGGACACTTTTGAGGGAATAAACCTGTGCCAAACATCGTCAACCAACGATCTATCAACAACTGTCCCTGAAGTAGTAAGGAAGTGATATGTTCCTCGGACCGAATAACCATGGATTGGATCTAGTAACCACCGCCAAGTATCACTCGATGTTTCCTGCAAAACAACATTATGAAGCAAACCAGGACACTCCCCCACACTCTCCGATAACTCTACAAGATTGATAGCTTGATAGCTTCACCTTGTCCAAAAAACTGATAGTTTCACCCTCAATCCTGTTTCACCTGAGGATTTACCATATGAATACCTTCATAAGTACTGAAAAATTGTTTAAGACTTCAACCATGATGTAGATCTTTCTTAGTGATAGATGATAATGAATCTCTTTATTTTAATGAGTGAAATATTGACTTAAGTTTCGAAAATATGAGAAGAGTCGTGAGTTTTTTTTTTTTTTGTCGAATAGCATAATGACCTTTGCACATAATGTCGTTGGTAGCTACCAATTGAAAAGAAAAAAAAAAGAAATTGAACTAAACTTCTTTTGCTTTTTTTTTGACAAAACCAATTGAACTACAATGTCGGAACAACTTTTATATTTTTTAATAAATATTTCAAAAACATTTTGAATTCATTTTTATGCTAAATTTTGTCTAGTGTTAATATTAGTATTTGTTTTTGACAAAATGTTAATATTAGTATTAAGATGGTACTATTCGTTTAATTTGTCAAACATGTATTGGTAAGATGATTCATTAAAGTATTAAAGTATAAATATATAATATGATTTTTTTTGAAGGAAAATATATAATATGATGTTCAGACCAAATGTCAAACTTAATATCGACCCCTCCATTAATTTTACGTAGAATGTGAATTTGATCAATTTGACCTCAGTTGTATAATTATCCGTATATACAAATTTTTAGATAATTTTGGCATTCATATCACAAAAGTAAGATGATCTAATAAACTGCATCAAATAATTTTAGAATATAATGTAATAATAAATATGGATTAATGATTTAAATAATATAATATTAATTAATTACTTTCATTTTCTATATTTAATTAATTATTATTTTGTATTCCTAAAGAGTTATGTGAATAACTATTTAAGTTTTGGACAATGATGCAAGGTCCGAGGTTCGAATCCCGGCCAAAACCAAAAAATAATTAAGTTTTGGACTTTTGTTTCCTAAAAAAAAGAAAAAAAAAGTTTTGGACTTTTGCATCATGTATTTAATCTTTATAATTGAAAATTTTGACAATTTGACTTTTAAATCAATTAAATTGTAAAATAATATCTGCAATTAAAGTTTTTATGACATTAATTCAACAAGTCAATTTCAAGGATAGATTATTATAACAAAGAAAGTCAATTTCAATTATAGTTTTTTATCACATTAATTAAACAAGTCAATTTAATCACATTAATAATATTACCAAGGTTGATTTTGAGCTTGTTGTAAAGAAAGTCGTAGATTATTATAACAAAGACAAGAATGGCATCACAAAATGTGGAGTTATCTTAGATGAATGTAAACGATGTTGTAATTATTATTTTTTTGTCTAGTAATTTAGTGGCTAGAGCTCACACAATTAAATGTAGAAAAGTGGGGTGTCCGGGGTTCGAACTCCAACCTCTGCATAAATTATGCAATGTTTTTACCAACTGAATTAAGCTCACGGAGACAGCGATGTTGTAATTTATATTCTGCAAACTCTAGTATTGAGTTTAGTCTGATACAAGAAAAAGAGATAGCTTATACTCTAGCTCTCTAGGCTACCTTAGAGTTTTTTTTTTTACCAATTTATATAATAGAATTGGTACTTTTATACCAAATTCGATTTATCCATTTGGTAAGGAACTTAAATTCTTTAAGCATATGGTACTAATATTGGATTATATTCGAACTTCAAATTCCTCACTTATTCATCTTAAGAGTGAATTATTAGCCACTAAATTACTTGACACAAAAAGAATTGATACTTTTTTTCCTTGCATGCTCTCTTTGCAAGAGATAATCCTATTTAAAAAAAAAATCCTATTTCAATTAAGACATTAATTTCATTTGATAATCCTTTCAAAAGAAGAAATTAATTTCTTTTTTTTTTTGAAAAAAATTAATTCCATTTAATAAAATAATTCCATTTCAATACTGTTCCTTTTGATTTTATATAAAATTGAAAAATAAAAACTATGTCAACAAAAATTGATGTATTTAGACTGAAATTTTGATGAAATACATTAATTTTTGTTGATTTAATTTTTTCTTAAGATCATGGTATTATCAAACTAGTCTTTGACATTTTCAAATTAATTTATTTATTATATAGTAAATAAGAGATTAATTTAGATATTATTTTCTATAGTAACTAAATTGGGTAATGCAAAAATTGTGAGGATCAAATTGGATATTTACTATACAAAAATATTTTTCATCTCAAAAATACTATTGAGTTTTTAACTTTAAATACGTCGATATTCATAGACTAAAAATTATCTATTTATCCACATTTAAGATGGGTGAATCTCTAGTTGATAAATCATTTAAGAATTAAGAAGAAAAAAAAATTCTTCCGAGATTGACAAGACAAAAATTCACTAAATTGACCTTCATCAACCCCACACACCCTTCACATAACAATAACATCATCATCACTTGTTTGTTTTGTTGTATTCTATGAAAATCTTTGTTTGATCCTTAATATTTAGATCCTGTGGTAAAAAAATATATATATAATCCCTTCTTAAAATTTCAGAAACTTGTGTTCTGTTCTGTCTCAACTCTCAACCCTGTGTGTGATACTCTTCCGTGAATCAATTCAGATTCTTTTCACTTTGCAATTTTCAACCATACAATTTCTCTCACTACCCTCCAAACATCTGCTTCATCTTCATTCTCTTCTGTTTCCCCTGTTTTTCCTCTGTTTTGAATTCAACCCTTCTTTTGATTCCTCCAAAATTTTGATTTTTGGAGGAATTCAAGAACTGGGTTGTGATTTTCAGTCAAATGGGTTTCTTCTAAGTTCCTTGATTTTTCTGAATTTTTTGTTGAATTTGTCTTTATCATCTTGGAAGAGTGTTGTTGTTGATGATGGATGATACTGTGACCAAAAAGGATACTGCTAATGGCTCTGTGAATAAGCCTATGGATGTGGCTTCTTTGGATTGTAAAAAGGTTGAAGATCATGTGAATGGAAAAAATGATAGTGATTCCAATTCTTTGTTGACGACACTCCCTAAAAGAGGAGGAATGGCTCGAAAGTTGGATAAGACATGTAGGAGAGTGCAGTGGACTGATACCATTGGAAACAAGCTTGTTGAGGTGTTGGAATATGAACCAAGGTAAATTTTTATCAGTTCCATTACAATTTACAGCCAAAGTAATTGTTTGTTTTTGATATATGCTGAAACTTTAATTGTGTGTGTCAGTGACAGTGTGTGCTGGTTCAGTTGAGTTGTATATCAACTGTTATTTTAAGTTGTTATAGTTGTGAGTATGAACCGCAGACACCGGACACAACACTGACACAACTAATAATTTGAAAAAATCACATAATTCAGTGTAATTACAAGTGTCTGTATTGTGTCGGTGTCGGGTGTCCGACATCGGGACACGCCTAATCCGAGGATTGTCCGTGCTTCATAGGTTGTGACCAAAACTGATTTGAACCTTAGTGTGTATACTAGAAAAAAAAAGGAGTTGAAATTGGTTTGTTTTGTTTTCCTTGTTTTGTACAAGTAGTGAAATTTTAGATGGTCTTTTGGTTAAATTTGTAGTGTGTGAAGCAATGTGATGTGATGTCTGTTATTTTAATGTTGCATATGGAATGGAATCTTTGGTAAATAGGATACAATTCTGCAATAAATTGATCAAATCTGCAAAACTTTCATGTCTATTATTTCCGAATTCATTATCTCTGAAATCCGGACTGTGATTCTTGGCCGAGGGAAGCTCTGGTTAGAATATGAAAATGAGTTTGTGGGATTTGGATTCTATAAATTCCAAAATCCTTGAAGTTCCTACATTTAGGCAAAATCCTATTAGGAGATGATTTGGAGTCAGATTTGTAGGGTGCGGTTAAGATTAAAAAAAAAAAACTTTGGGATCTGTCTAAATGGCTGCTGGAACTTCAGTGATTTTGGTATTTAGAGAATCCAAATCCAGTGTTTGTGAAAAACAACTTAAGTAGGCACAACTTTCTAGTCTCTCTCGATGTTAAGTTGAAGTATGAATGAGGAACTGATTGGGCTGGATAATGGATTGTATCATTTTGTAGTGTCTAGTCTGTTTTGCATATTTTGTCGTTCTTTTGAAACACACATTCTTCTAAGTTAGACATCTTTAGAGGAATTTGTATTTGCTGCAGTCAACGGTTCACACATCGTTGGATCGAGATCTGTCTGTCCAGATATTAAGATGGTATTTCAGTTTTCTTAAAATCAAGTATGCATTAAAAGATGAACTGTCTAATCTTGATCCAACTGTCACCGATGTCTGATTGCATGAATGCATAGATATACTGACTACAGCAAATCCAAATCTTAGCACCTGAGGATTAACATTTGCAATGTTAAATATTACTGAAGTGGTGGAATACATCTTTGGCTGGTAATAGAATGAGATGGGTGGGATAGTGAATTAGTGATACCGATAAGCACTGAGTGGATTCTGAAGGAACGGATGACACTAATTAAATTGAGGGAGGTTTATTGGTCAACATTCATGTCATAAAGACAAGTACTTGGTGAAAAAATACTTCAGTTATTACATAGAAACTGGAGATAAAACTTGCAGCTCCATTAAAACTGATTGTGATATGATAGAAACTGTTGAGGAAAGGGAGAGCAGAAACTAGCACAATATGTGGTCTTTTTTTCTTTGAATTGTTCATCGTTTATGGAAAGCACTGTTTTAAAAACCGAACTGGATGGTTCAACCAGTCGAACTATGAACCATCCTTTAGCCCTTTACAACAATTCAGTTATTTAGACGGTTCAATTGTGGTTTCATCTCAATTCAAGTAGTTGATATGGCATGACTAAGAGATCTCACAAGTTTGATGTTAGGTTCGGTTTTTAAAACATTGATGGGAAGATGATGCTCCCTAGAAGCTATCAGACTTAGGTTGACCAGTGCATAACTTTTTGGTTCTTTTTTCTTGACTTACTTAACTTGTAAGTAGATGTATAATGCAAAGGTGAAAATTGATAGGAGTTGCTTCTATGTATGATGCTCGAAGAGAAGGAAAAATAAATAAAAAATAACCAATGCTTTCTTGCTTACTTGGGATACACTGTAGCAAAGAAATTTGAATATAACTGAAATGCTATCAATACACTTTTGAATACACTCCTTGTGATATGTCAAAATGTGTTTTACTTCTATATCTCTAGATGTGTCATGTATCCATTATTATCTGACATTTGGTCGCCAAATTGTGTGTGCAGTGATGTTAGTGACTCGGATGATGAGGATTCTTGTATCTGCTCAATAATGTAGAGATGATCCTGATAACCTGTCTCAAACTTTCTACTGAACGAATCGAGGGAACATTATTGAGGCCGTAGATCCCGAATTTGAAGTAAATATAAAGCAAGCCAAGATAAGGATCTAGTTCATCTAGCCGGATTTTGACAATTTCTTGGGTGGCACCTGCAAGTTCTCTATGCAGATCAAACCAAACACATGACATCCATCAATTTTGATTTGGACGGTGCTGATTCAAGCACCGGTTCCATGTATGAAAACTAAATGAGCATTTTCATGCTTCTCGAAATATTATACATTCAATTGCTTAGTTCATATTGTAAATGAAAGAGGAGATACCTCAGTCTATTTTACCTTTTAATTTCCTAGTTACTTAATATGCAGAATGAATTTTCATGACAAGAACTTGTACTCGTGCAATTCTGCTACATGACGAGGGTTCTTTGGTTATGTCAGTTTGTGCTCCTGGTCCCTGAAATTTGTATAGTTGTACTTTTCATAAATGAACAACCTATGTTGCTTACGTTGTCTACACAAAAACCACTTTTAACTGATTCAAACATTGCCTTGTGAGCATAAGATTTGAGAACACCTCAAGTTGCATAGCTGCAACATGAAGACATAAGCAGAAACAAATACACTCTTCATTGATCACAACATAACCATTCACAAACCAAAAACAAAACAATTACAGGACACAAGAATTAGACACACATACAATGAAATCATCCCAACAAACTTTTAATGAATGAATGAATGAATAATCCACAGAAGCATCAAAATTTGATGCATTGTATATTTTCTAAGTTTCTGTTTCTTCAAGCACTCGGCCACATCATTGACAACGAATTGTAGTGGAGACATTATAACTAGGAGAAACCAACCAGTTTGAAAGACTAGCATCAACTGCAATTTCCTGCAACAAAGGCTTTGACTGAATGGTATTCGATTCCAAGACACAAGGCGAGAACTTCAAGCTTGATTCCAAGACTGCAGGCAGCATGCTTTTTTTTTGCTCTGATGGAACATTTTCCTTTCTCCTTTGTTTACTTGCTGCAACTTTTGCTTTGATCGCTTTCCATTGAGTAAGATTCTCTACCGGGTGCAGAACAGAATTCATGTTTATGCTCCTCTCTCGTCCACTCAAATTCGATTTCAACTCAGCATCGTTCGACTTCTGATTCTTCATCCCATCTTCTTTCTGTCCACTGTTTTCATCACAAACTTCAGCATCCCCATAATTCTCCAAACTTTCATCATCATCCCAGTCATACCCTTCATCAAATTCATCATCATCAAACTCATCAATATCAGATTCCTCATACACTATTTCATCCTCCTCCTCATTGTCATAACTACAGTTATAATATCTATGATTTGACGGGTATCGAATCATCGACACTACAGATCCTTCTCTCTCTGATTCCACAGTAGTCTCCTTATTTTCATCTTCCTCATCATCATCATCCAAAACCTGATAAGAACTAGGGTTTGCCTCATACATCTCTACATTCAAATTAAAGCTAACTTTCTTCTTCTTCTTGCTCTTAACACCACTCTTCTCCTTTTCTTGATCTCCACCTCTAACAAATAAAATAAAAAATCAAACTTTATATCCATTTACAGATCCACATACAATAATATTTCTTCAAATCAAAAGATAAATAAACACAAACCTGATCTCTCTGATTTCAGAATATGGTACAATAGATTTCTCTGTTATAGTAGCAAGAACTTGATAGTTTCCATATTTCTGCAAAAAGATAAGATTTTTTCAATGAATTTGCATGAATCAAGAACTTAAGAATGATGGGTTGTTTTGATATACTTACTTGGTTTTCTCCAGCTAGGACTTTGTAGAGAGTCTTTCTGCGTTTTCTTTTGCTTGTTAAACCAAAACACTGAAGAAAACAACCCATTTTCTTTCTTTCTTTCTTCCTCTCTTTCAATGGAAAGAGAAGATAAGAAAGAATGTTTATGTTGGTGTTGTTATTAAAGAGTAATTAAAGAAAGTGATGAATGCAACTCAGAGAGAGAGAGAGAGAGACATGTGACAAAGTTTTAAAGCCGTTTGGCTCCAACGAGTTTCTGTTTTTGACAAAGCTCCAACAAGTTTCGAAAATGCTAACGTTAGGATTTTAATGATGATTGTTTTGTGGGCGCAACAATTTTTTATTCCTATGAGAGAGAGAGAGAAAGAAACAATGTTTAGATCTAAAAATCTTTGTTCTCTTTTTGTTTGAATATTTATCTTTTGTTGGGACTAAGATTGGTCGGGTGGTGGTAATTTAGGACTTACGAGACTGTTCTTCTTGAAGTATTGATTTGTATCCTTTTTGGTAAGATTGATGATCTCAAGTTAGTTGATCTTTAAATTGGATATCGAGTTTTTTTTTATAAAAAAAAATGTAAAATAAAAGTTTGGTGGACAAAGTGACAATTATAATCTGATAATTAGACACAACTAATATCGGCATTTATTAATTGAATGAAGTCATCCTAATTTAATTTTCTCAAAGACTAAAATATGCTTACATTTGCCAACAACATATTTGTTCAAGTGGGATGGAACTCGAGTCATTCTATATGATGTGTCAGAACACAACCCGCACGAAAATTGTCTCTGGTGCCATGTAGGTGTACTCAAAGCAAAATTTAAATTCCTTGACGCATTTAGCGTCGGGGTTTGAGTTTTGGCACAAAGGAGGACACACTTCGTCGTCTTCCTCTGAACCAGAGGTAAGTCGAGGTGTGGAACACTTAAAGCCAACCCATATGTATTCAAACTGATTCACGTGTTGGACTGCATGTAAGGCATCAACAATGATCCTTCCTCATGTTCACCTACGGAAACCTTGTTACGACTTCCCCTTCCTCTAAATAATAAGGTTCAGCGGACTTCTCACAACATCGTGGGCAGCGAACCACCCATGTCACCGCAATCCGAACACTTCATCGGACCATTCAATCGGTAGGAGCGACAGGCGATGTGTACAAAGGGCATGGACATAGTCAACGTGAGTTGATGACTCGCGCTTACTAGGAATTCCTCGTTGAAGACCAGCAATTGCAATGATTTTATCCCCATCACGATGAAATTCCAAATATTACTCGGGCCTGTCGGCCAAAGCTATAGACTTGTTGAATACATCATTGTAGCACGCGTGCGGCCCATAACATTTAAGGGCATCACATACTTGTTATTGCCTCAAACTTCTGTGGCCTAAGCGGACATAGTCGCTCTAAGAAGCTGGTTGTGGAGGGTTACCTCCACATAGCTATTTAGCAGGATGAGGTCTCGTTCGTTAACGGAATTAACCAGACAAATCGCTCCACCAACTAAGAACAACCATGCACCACCACCCATAGAATCAAGAAAGAGCTCTCAGTCTGTCAATCCTTACTATGTTTGGATCTTGTAAGTTTCCCCGTGTTGAGTCAAATTAAGTCGCAGGCTCCATTACTGGTGGTACTCTTCCGTCAATTCTTTTAAGTTTCAGCATTGGATTTGGATTTTGACTTCAAATTTTTGCATATGAAAAATAAATTGATTGGTAGGAGGGAATCCACCTTATTTGTCACATAGATTAAACTTCATACTTATATCATGGTAATCCCAAAAAAATGTATTTATTTTTTTATGAAGGATACACTTGAGTCTCAAACATTTTTGTAATGGACCAGAATTAATATTCAATCTTTTTTTTAGTAAACAAGATGAATTGTGCATGTATGTTAGCTCTTGATCCACTAACATTGTAAACTACAAGCATCCAATCAAATCACTTCATGATGACAATTTTTTAGCTTAATTCCCAAATTATTTCTACAAATATTTACTTTGAATTATTAGATTGGATGCGTGTGTAAAAAAATATTTACAATGTTGGTGCATAAAAATTAATCTTTTTTTAATTATTGATGAAATAAGTTCCCGTCTATATCACAATTCGTTATGTTACAAAGAATTTTTGTTTTTTTCGATAAACAACTATGTCTCAGAGTCTAAGAGAGAATTTAAAGAAAAAAAACAATTATAACCAAATCACTCTTACTTTTCACACAACCCTCAGCACTTCATCAACCTTCCTTTGGTGAATAATCACTCTTTTCTTTATTTTTATTTTTTATTTATTTATTTTTCAATCCTCAATTGTATACCATTATACTCTTCTTTTTTCATTCCTTTTTTGTCCCCAACTTGAATATATACATGTTATCTTATCTTAATAGGAATAGGAAGTATTCATTGTTTTTCTTTTTGGCATAGAGTTATATTCAAGAAAGAAAAATAAATTTTAAGCATATAGGGTTAAACAAAGAATCACTAGCTCACATGTAAAATGTTTGATGGAGTGGGTTTATCTCAAACTATAAACAAATGTCTTGGTCATGTTCAAGTAACATTGCACATAGTAAGCAAGAGAGAACCAAACAAAATCAAGAATGATACAATGATGACTCTGAATATATGTATATGCGGGATGCACACAACTAACATGACTTGAGGTCTAATGCATTATCTGACCACATATTTTCATGAACATTCTCCATTTTTCAGTTTGATCAAGCAAAAGGTTCATACTCAGCTATGTCCAAGTATAACCACATATTGAAACTAAAGAAACCAATTGCACAAAATATTTTTAATTTCCTCGTCTAACGTTTGACTTTTCAAAAACCATGTATTTTTTGTCATGCCCAATCAATATTTAGGGCTGGCCCGTTATATTTATAGGATTAAAGCAAATTATATATAAAGGCATTTTAAATATGTTGACAGAAAAACATAAAAATTAAGAACATTAAATGCGTAATTTTATTTGCAGCATGACATACACTAAATATGGGTATCGCTCCCTCTCAATATTCAAATATTGATTCATTAGATTGTGAGGGTCTAACTCCTTCGTTTGACTCAACCCCATTGCTACAAGAACTTTTTTAAAACGAAAATTAAGTTTAATTAATAATATATGTTAAAAATAATATTTAATATATACATTATTTACCTATTCTTAAACCTTGAAATAAGAAAATATAATATTGAATTCTAACACAAATATAAATTACTATTTTACTTTTACATACTTTGGTTGCACACAACCTTGACTTTTTTTTTTACAATAATAAAACAATATTCAATCATTCAAATTGACATATATTTATCATTCAACATCGCTAAAGATATAAATGATGAATCTATGAACAAACTCACAACATCTAAGTTAATTGCATACAACAGCAAAATGCCTAGAAATAATATGATCAAATTAAAGTGACTGGAATACTCGTGCCTTCGGATATGCAACGTTGACACCCAAATCATTGATTTAATGATTGGTCTTTCAATAAGAACCAAATGAACACTCCAACAAGATAGGAAATTAAACAACGCCCCACAAGATGATAAACAACACAACGCCAGACTCAGATGATGAAATCACGAAGAATAAGAAACTAGATCTATGTTATTTAGATTGAAACAGAGAGAACAAGATGAAGAGGGGTGATTCCATGTCAAAAAATTTCCAAAACCCACCCCCTCAACAGAGAGAATGGAAGAGAGAACTTAGAGAGAAAAAAAATTAGGTTCAGCATGTTGGAGTGAACCTAGAGAAAGTTTTACATCTAATATGATAATTTTGTAACATTTGCACAAATTCTGTCTTAATATATTTTCAACAAATAACATCATATTCATAGAAATATGAAGAAAAAAGAATTTACAATACGCATAACCAAAAACTGAGTCGGCTCTGTCAATACTTGTGGTAAGAGGTGGTATTTAGCTTGCACCATCCATCACATTGGTCCAACTCAGATGCAGAGCTGCCTATGGGCCAAAGTGGGCCATGGCCCACCCCAGCCCTAAAAAAAATATTAATAGGTATATACACATACTAGAATATGAAAATAAATTATATATATTATATGTTGCGTGTAATTCACCAAGTTGTATGCTTGTTCTAGCAGTTAAGGTGAGAAGTTTTGTGCCTTTGTGTCCATTCATTTTAATTTCTTATGCTTTTTATCAAAAATGATTTACCAAAACAAAATATATCGCTGGGGTTTGAACTTGTACACACAAACACAAACTTGAAACATCAACAAGTTCATAACCATTATGACAACAACTTTCTATGTGTTGTAATTTGATTTTGATTATTATATAAATAATGCTATATCGCTCACCAATAAATATAGCACAATTATTTTTCAATTACAAGTATACGTGCAATAAAGTAAAAATTATATAATATTTATGTTAAAATATTCTTAAAACATCGATTTAAATTATGTTCTATAGAAAAAAATTAATAGTCACTCGAATTAATTAATAAAAAGATATAAATTTACACGTTCCCTAAAAAAGAAAAATATACACTTGTTCAAAAAATCCGTCCACCCTCAAGATTATTTTCAGCTCCGCCGCTGGTCCAACTTGCACCACTATGATGACTTGCTTATAGCATATTTTTTTATGTAGAAGGTATTATGGACCACTTAAGGTGTAAACATAGTATTAAATCTTACATCATTAAATTTAATTAAAATAAATCAAACAGACACTTGTTGGATTAAATCTTTCGATATGAAATAGTTGTGTTTTAACTACTCTCAATATTGTTAATTTTTTTTATTACAACTACTATCAAGATGCTTGATTTTTTAAAGATACTAAAAAAGTTGGTTGAAAATAAAAGCACTAATTTTTTCACTGTGAAAGTTGTTAACTTTTTAATGTCAATTTAACGTAAGTTTGGAAGTTCTTCTAGAAAAAATAAAATATAATTTTACAATTATTGAAATCTTAACATTTATATCAATTATTTAAGGATCAACATTTATATCAATTATCATCATTTTTTACTAACAACAGAAATTATTTTAAACAAAATTATATTTTTAATCCCTTAACTTAATTTCAGTAACTTTTTAGTCTTTTATCTTTTTATTTATGATTAAATCCTTAGTGTTTTTAAATGTTTACATTGTTGTCTTTTAAAAAATAAATGATTAAATTGGAAAATAAAAAGATAAATAACTTAAACGTTACCTAAAATTAAATTAAGAGCTTAAAAGTTTGATTTTTCATTTATTTTACATATACAAATTAAATACTTCATTCGTCTCAAAATAATAGTTGTATAAGATTTGTATACGATTTTTAAAGAAATGATTAATTGTGTTGATTTTAATGGTAAAATTAGTATCATTTACTACAATAAACTTATTAATTGTAGTTAGTAGAATAGTTAAGTTAGATGAAATTCAATAAATAAGGGTATAATAGTATAAAATCATAATAAATGTTACAGTTTTATTTTAAAGTGACCGTTATTTTGAGACAGAAAAAAATGCTAATAAGACAATTATTTTAGGACGGATGGAAAAATAAAAAATAGAATTCATTTCAACAGAAAAAAATCAAACATTTCATGGTTTGAAGAAAAATTAAAATCCATTATTTGCACGTTCTAAAATTTAAAAAATTGGCAAACGAAAAAGTTATTCACTACATGCAACTACATGTAGCCATGCCTAAACAATACATGGATTGAACAAGTTTCCATCTTATAAACTTTACCGTTAGATTACTTTTACAATATATCTATTGCTAACATTCAAGTGGTGTAAGTTGCACCCGTCTATTTGATAATTGTGTAACCTTTGCACAAATTTTGTCTTAATATATTTTCAACAAATAGCATCATATTCATAGAAATATGAAGAAAAAAGAATTTACGATATGCATAATCAATAAATGTGTTGGCTCTGTCAATACTTATTATAAGAATAATAAGAAATCCCAATACTTGGTGCGCTTTGATACTAAAAAAAATTGATGTTATTTGCATCTTTGCTTTCCAGATTTTCCACTACAGGCAAACTGGATTGCCAATGGTCCATTCAGGTTTGACATGTGAAAGGTTGGATGACTTATCAATAAGACTAGTTCTAAAATAGATAATAGTTAAAGTGCATAAATTAGTATAGTCAAAACATTAATAGTAGTGGATAGACAATCCAAAACAACCTTGCACACACAACTAACCAAAATATTCATAATCGCCACATAAATTAAAAACATTAATTGACGTGGTTGTTGTAAATGTTTTGATTGGTTATGTGTACAAAGTTATTTTGAACTGTCGACATACAACTATTAAACTCTAACAACAATTTCTACATTGTATTTTTGTTGTATGATATTTTTATATGATATTTTCAATGAGTTAAACAAGTTTTCCATGTCTAAATATGTCTATGCATAATTGAGAATAATATCATTTAACTTAGCAAAATACATCAACAAAACAAGTTTTAAAAAAATAAAAAATACTTAAATAGATGACAATTCTGAAAAACAATCTAAGTTCTTTGCATAACATTTTTTATCAATAAATTTGACAAAAAAAATTTGTTTGTAATCAGAATTCGACGTTGGAAAAATAACACAAAAACCTCTACAAGAAAAACTTACGCCCATAAGTTAGAATTCAAATTTTCATCAGTTTAACCTCTATATGACAATTTGTTTTAAAATAAATTGAGATCAAGTTTAAATGCGTCTTCAAGCAAGGACTTTTATTTAACCTTATATTTTTTCAAGTAATTTGTTTGATTCATGGCATACCACACATCATAGACAAACTTAACTTTTTCTATTATTGGTGAAAATTTCAAATCGAATGTTATTACCACAACCCACAAAATTATTATCATACCACAACAGTCAAAACTAATTTCATTAAACCTTTTAGAGTTGAAATAAAGTAAAACTCTTCAAACAATGATTTATACGGTGTCTTGATTTGAACTTCAAGATGTTAAAAGTGTGAGACAAATCATTGGATAAATTGTAAAACTCAGACTAATCATTGGATAAATGAATCGAGGAACCCGACTCATTGAAAACAATCTTTGCATGAAGCTTACATGCATTGTTTTCATTAAGATCATGTAAGCACAATGATGTGTCAAAGAAGAGCGATTGACTATTGAAATGATGCTCAAAATCTTGGTGATATATATATAATTATGTTACAAATAGTTATTATTATTATTATTATTATTATTATTATTTTTATTATTATTATTGTTCTTTTAGAAATACTATTATTAATGTTATGACATTTTTATTTAGATAAAAATACCATATAACATCAATGTCTAATTTATTTTTTTAAAAGAAAAAATCAACTAGAATTATTTGTTCAAAATAACAAACCACAAACTCTCCTAAATCAGCAAAAAGAATCACATCATCTTTAAAATGGAATATAATACAACCTATTGCAGGTTTCCTATTAAAAATTAACACTACTCGTATTAAAGCACATGGAGTCAAAATAACAGAAAGTTTCTATGCATTGAGGATATGATAGGCAAGTCCTCCTCTAAAACATGCATCAATAATCAAAATTGTCGTATACCCCCTAGGTATTTCTCCAACGGCTCAATGAATGTTTGATCATTTATAAAAATGTCATTAGTTGTAGTCATAAAATTCCTCTCCTTTTTGTCATTATAGAAGTTTTGACCGCTAAAGTTAATAACAAAGTATCCCTAGGTTTAGACAATTCAATTAGGTTATTCAAAATTGCAACACTTGTAATAGCAGCATGTGTATTGTTCGGGTTAATGTCCATCATTAGAATGTTGCTGTGTTCTTCATCAGAATGTTGATGTTCATGATGATCTTTATCTGGGTTCATCAATGATGAATGTTTGATGAGTTTCTGGGTTTGTTCCAGACGTGACATAAGATTTGTTGGGTTTTATCCACCAAAAAGTAACTTCTCCATATGCATCAAAAGTTGCTGCATAAAGTGGGATAAAGTTGAACCAAGTTCACCAACTCTGTCTTGGTCACTGTGCAGGAGAGAGAATAGTGGGTCTGCAG
>Ga0315915_1000372_pt1 | contig 43987 bp, 17 predicted proteins | sample MpolbnodulesMG_FD_207738 | JGI IMG/M metagenome (GOLD analysis project Ga0315915, IMG submission 207738) | Medicago polymorpha root nodule microbial communities from Los Angeles, California, United States - branched nodules | ecosystem: Host-associated > Plants > Roots > Nodule | place: USA... | reverse complement strand
TTATTTCATGTTAAAAAATTCTAAATTTTAGTAAGCGAACCTTTTGTAATGTTCTAAACTTCTATCAAAAAAATCGTTGAAAAATTTAAGAGTTTAAGGATAGTTACAAATTTTCCCATAATTTTTGTCAAAGCCTATCCCTCTCCTTCATTCCTTTTTATTCTTCCAGATCCATAAAATATTTCACCTACAAATATTTTTGATCATTCCCTGAATTTGCCGGAAAAAAAACCAGATTTGTGTTACTGTTTCTCCTTGTTACTACTTCGCTCTCTTCAATCTTTTTCGCTCCCACTCTTTGTTTCCCGATCCGAACCTTGAAAATCGATTGGTTCCGCTTCTCCCTCGAAAAGGTTGTTGTTGAATTTTTCAATGGTGAACATTGTTGAGTTTTTGTGTGTTGAAGTTGTCGTGTGATTAAGTTGTTGAAATTGATGTCTTAGATGAATTTGCAAGCAAAGGTTAGAAGAGTGTTGCTAGCGTGAACGAGCTGGTGAAAAGAGTAGGAGGAGAGAGTTTGGATTTTTCACCACCTCGTTCACGCCGGCTACGCTCTTCAAACTCTTAATTTTTCAATGATTTTTTTGGTACAAGTTTAGAACATCACAAAAGGTTCATTTACTAAAATTTAGAATTTTTTAACATGAAATAAATTAAATATAAATATTTTTAAAAGACAAATACTCAAAATAAAAGTAACAAAAATCTAGACGCAAAAATAAAATTTTGCAAATGAACTTTTCGTAATGTTCTTTTTTTTGACAAACTTTTCGTAATATTCGTAACACTTGTGCAAAAAATTGTTCAAAATCTTAAAAATTTAAGCATAATTAAACAAATTTAGATTTAATAGGGACTAAAACTGAGTGCATAATTTTTTTTTATAGACTAAAAACACTATTAAAATTAAGTAAGAACTAAACTTAAAAGGTCAAAATTTTATAGGGACCAAAAACATATGATGTCATTTACCACCTGTATGCCATGTCACCTGAAATGTTCATGTGGCATGTCCGAGTCAACATTCTGTTAGCCTAGTCAGCACAGTTTGACGGCAAGGACCAAACTTACAATCGGAAAAAAACGCTGGGGATTAAAAATTTAATAAAATTTAAATAGGGATCAATGTTAGAAGCTCGTTTATTTATAGGACCTTAAACATAATTAAGGTAAAGCAAGTAAACTCATAAATAAATCAATAATTAATATTATATGTGTGCGCGTCACAAGATGCATGCATCAACATTCAAATTGCAGGAATAAAGTATGTTAACTTGTGTTCCAGAAATAGTTAAATAATGTCTTGCACCAATTTTCTTTTGCAACTGAAGATAAACGTTAAGAAAATCAATTTTTCTTAGAAGAACTGTTGTCCGGAATTCCAAAGGAAGCCTTCAACTTGTTCGTAAGAAGCGGAAGCATTTTAATGCTGTCTTGAATCGCTTCGTCAGCACAGGAAATCATATCATTCATAGCTCCAGGTTTCTGTTGGAGCTTTGATCCCTCATACTTGTCTTGACAAACCATCATAGATCTATTCAACTTCTCCTGTACCATGTTGAAAACACAATTAGACCAAAGAGGAAGGTAGTATATGAGAATGCTTCAAGGAAGTAGAACATGCTACAAATGTCAGAAATCAAAAATTAAATTAATACAAAATGTACAAATAATTTGGACAATAGACTAGCAGAGCAAATGAGCTCAGCAGTTTTGATGAGAAAATTAACAATTGATATTTCATGAACATGCGTAATAAATTATAGGTGTTCAAACTATGAAACACTAAGACACAGACACAACACTAACATGCAGAGACTGGTAATAATTTGAGAAAATGGAAGTCATAACCACAGATGTCGGTATCCGATACTGGAGAAGATTTCAATCTGAAATGTCAGTGCTACATTGTCTTTAAATATCAACTGTAAATTTTTACATTCACATTTTGAATGTTTTATTTTCTCACAAGAATAACCTTTGTTATCAGCTTTCATTTTGACCCAGTCTTGGCAGTCATGGAAAAAATATATGCATGAAAAAGCCATGGAAGTGGAACAAATAGTGAAGCGTTAACAACTCGGTCTTGATTTTCCTATACCATGGCTTCATTAGTACGGTGATCCAAATGCAATTGAGACTGTAATGCACTTCAGAGTTTCAGACATTCTTTGAGCTCATAACACTGGAGAGAAGGATCTAAATTATTCCTACTGCCGAAAAATTTATGAATCTAAGTTAAATTTAGTGTTGAAGAGAACAGCTAATAGTAAGGTAGTTGGATCAGAGAATATATCTATTGAGGTAAGCAAAAACTAGGAGAGAAAGACATCAGATGACTCACAAAGATGATCAATGAGATTGTGAGGTCTAAGAGTAAGCGAAAGAAAATTAAGAAACCCATATCATAGAAAATTAATTTGGTCCCAAAACCATGCAAAAAGATCTACACATTGTTTTTTATAATGTGGAAAAGGCTTGTGATAATGTACCTTTTTCTATCTTAATTATTTCAATTTCTATACTTGTTTACTAAACATATCCAAGAGATGACGCCAGCATGTACACTTGTTGCATATGATATAGTCTCAACTGAAGAATAAGAAAACAAATAAATGAAGATAGACATATAGAGACAAACCATGGAAACAGAAGACTTCCACCCGAGTATAGGTAAACGAAAGTATATGGAATGGAAGTTTAGCAAAAGACACACAGATCAAAATTTAGAGATGGCAATTGGAGGAACATATAATACATTCATGGTAGTCAAAATCGGTTGTTAGCACTTTTTCAATGTTGCTCCCTATCGCCATGTTCTGTGACATGCAGAAACGTAAATTGATAGCAGACAGCGGAATCGGCAATTCCGTTACGTTTCTACGCATTCTTCAATTTCTGGGTTTTCCAGGTCGAGTCACACGTCCTGGTTTCTATTAAAACGACCCGGTTACAAGAAAACAAAAAAAGGGTCCATAACCCACCAAACTCCACCGAATTCATTGGTGTTAATGACTGGAGCGGGTGTCTCGTTTCCTACTATGTGATTAACTGTTGTATTCTTCCCAATACAATGCTCATTGACCCAACAACTGCTACTTACATCTCACATGATCATTATTCAACAAAATTCCATTCACTCTCCTTCCCTCATACAGTCACAGCTTGTAAGGTGAGGATTGCCCCCACTTATAAACACATTGTCAGGTCATCTCTTATCCAATGTGGGACCATTTAACACTTACGATCCGTGTTACGATCCTACAATTTATGATCTTGTGACCCTTCCCTGATCTTACCTAGGATCCTGATTCTGACTACCTTGAACACATTGTATCTCATGTTTTAAGCACCTTAGGTTCATTATACAAATAGACAGGGAGATAGAAGGAGATATCAACCACAGAATTAAAAGTAGGATTAAAATGGAGAAGTCCGATTTGTGATAGAAAAGTACCCCTCAAACTTAAGAATTTTTTTAGCTACCGCCTCTAAGACCTACAATGATGTGCAAGGCCAAATATTTGGCAATAATAAGCAAGCAAACTTGGTTTTGCAAAGACCACAATGTTACGTACTACGAATGATCAAATAAAGCAAGATAGGTTTGGAATAATCATTTGAGACAGAATCGAGATAGTGTACATTGTAGAAAAGATTGTAGAGACTCATTTTAGTGGTTTGGACAAAAACACGGATAAAGGACATTGACCAGAAGGGTAGTCTAATAGTGAAAGGTAGTGAGAGACAAAGGAAAACTATAGGTTAAACCATTTAGAAAGATTAAGGGAAACGGTATATCTCTGGACCATTGTTGTCAAATTTCTGCTATGGCTGCACTGTGGCGTTATAGCATGGCAATTTTTGTGCTAGCCACCATAAGCGCAACACCTATTATATCCACCATGTTTCTGACATATGCTGCAGTGCCATATTTATGTCGCAGATTGTTGGCTGGCTACCATAATCCGCAATTGATAACACTGCTTTGGACCAAATAAATGACATGAGTTTATAATGTCAATTTGATCTATGTAGCCAATATCAACTAGTGGGAAAAAACTTGGTTGCCGTTGTAGTTGTTTGATTCAACAAATAGATAAGTGACTTAACATTGACAACAAACTAAGAGGAAGACAAATATAAAACTGGATGACAATTACAATTTTGGTAACTAACCTATGTTGAACTGTAAATCTAGACAAGGAAATCCTATTCTATAAAATTGAAAGCATGGTTAGTTCTAATCAAAGTGGATGGCACCACTTCGATAGCATGTTAAAAGTTCATTACATAGAGAAAATAGAAAGGGATCGGAGTTTGAGAGCACAAGATGTTGAAATAGAGACAAGAGAAAAGGTATAAAATTGTACAGTATCAATCAATCAACCCTCAAGCAAGCTTCAGTCATCATTTAAAAGTTAGAATCAAATTAAAAAAAGTGATAATAACAGATCACAAGATATGAGAGAGAGAGAGAGAGTATGATCACAAAATTACAGGGTAGCTCACCTGAAACTTTGCCATCTCATTTTCAAATGTCTGTTGCACATTAGAAAGAGGAATACTGCAATTTTCAACACAGTTGCTTATCTCTTCCTGCTTTCTGCTTCTATCAAAGCACTCATATGCGCATTTAAAATAGGCTTTCTGCAAATTTCAATCAAACAATCAACTATACAGAATAGAAATTCTATTTATCAATAAAAGGGATTGCCGAATATTACCATTATATGCAAAAGCATTACCTATCTATATTAAAATTTCAAAGCATTTGGTGAAAAAGAATAAAGATACAAAAAGTCAAAACCTTTAAAACCAAGAATTATAAAAGACATGTCTTGTAGTAGTTCATATTTAGGATTTATAAGCACAAAAGAATATCAATAGTACAATAATTTGAATCAAAATAAAAAAGCAAGGAAAAATGCAGGACAAAATATTAGCAAGCCAGATGATATTGACTTTCTTGCCTACTAATTCCAATATAGTTTTAGTCATGAAGCCAATAAAAACATTCAATATTCCAACGAAATATACAGGTCTAGCATTAAATTAAATTAAATTTAAAAGTCAAAACAACCATTGAAGTACTTATGACATTAAGAGACCAGAAAGAACCTGGAGAGTATAATTGACATGGTCTTGAACAGGGGCAAGATTAGTTTGAGCAGCTACATTCACATCCTCAAGTTTCTGCCTAATTCTCTGTTGAGCTAATTGCGCTTCAGCTGCCGCAAAGTGATCCATCTGATATACGCGCTGTTAAAATGGGTCTGAAACACTTAGTTTTGAGATTTAGCCCGTTTAAAGTTAGCACTTAGTAAACTGAGAAAACTTATTAGTTAAACAAACCTATAATTTGTTATGATGTGCCTTTAATATCAACTATTGGTTTACTAATCAATGATTGATAAATGATATTACTTTCTTTTAGACTCTAAAGCAGTAACTCACTTAAGAGAAGTTATAATATAGTAGATATTATGATCTATGTAGCACCAACACTTCTAATAGAAGGTGTGTTTGGCGTACTGTTATCAATGGCGGATTATGGGAGCCGATAAAAAATCAACCATCTAAGCATGGTGTTGCAGCCTATGACAGATATAATAGGGGTTGTGGCCTATGGCGGATGGCACAAAATCTGTCATGGAGGAAATTTGACAATATTGGTGTTGCGTCTAATATGTGCTGGTGTCTCACACATACACAACAACATTGATACGTGGTTACATTTCAATTACTTCTATTTTTGAAAATTATTATCAGCGTTCAAGTGCTTGTGTCAACGTTGTGTTCAGTGTTGTGCATGTGAGTACTTCATTGGTTTTAATTTGCTTTTAGAAAAAAGGTATATGATGTTCCGACCTCAAGCCCATCACGCCACCTTCCGAGTTATTGTCTGCTTTGGGTTTAAATCTTTCATGGTTTTATCCTTTATAAAAGACATCTCGTTGGGTTTAGGAATGTGGATGTTGTTTATAAACTACCCTTGGCCTAGATTCCCTAGGAATGTGCCACTCTTTTTTTTTTTAAATACGAAAGTTTAGGTGAGTAATAACAGAGATACTTATAGATCACCCATCGAAGAGGTCGTCACACTGGCATAGGGAATTGAACCCACAACCTTGTGCGTGAGTCAATCTCCCTTACCAATAGAGTCAACCTTTGTTAGCAACGTGAGACTTTTTAGGTGTGGTGAAACAGTAACCCTAATTGAGAGCTGAGACGAAGAAGTAAAGGGTCTATCGGCCATCATAGACCTCGTCCCCATATACAATCAATGTTCCACACATGCGTCACTCCACTTTTTCAGGTGTTGTCTGCTCCGGCTGTAAGGGGTGTTAAAAGTCCTACATCGAATAAAACATGGCATGAACATGCGTTTACGAGTGGGGGCGATCCTTACCTTTTACAAGCCGGTTATCTGGGTTTGTGGAAGACCCAACCACGATTCTATAGGGTCTTAAATGTTTGATTTTATGATTAAAACAAAAAATAAACACCTTAAATCTAATCTAATCTAGAAGTGATAACAAAACCCAAAGAAACAATTTTTGAGACCCACGAAGAGAAAATCAAAATTAGGTAAAAACAAATCAAGGGTCTTATTCTAAACTATCTAAAAGACGAATTTTTGAAGCTTGCAACATAAAATCTAAAAAAAAAAAAACCGATTATTTTGATTAAAGCAACAAAATTGAAGAATGAAGCAGAAGAAGATTTTACTAACCTGAGAATGTGTGATTCGAAGTAAACAATCTGGGTTTGGATTCTCTTTGAAAACTCACTCACAAATTTGTATTTGTTGTTGAAAATTCTTATGCGGCTTTTTCCTCTTCTCTACGAAAGGGTTTAAGGGTTTACGCCTGTAGCAAAACAATTATTTTCTTTTATTTTTATTTTTGTCCATAATTGATTAATTTCTTTTATTTTAACTACTGCACCAAAATTTAAAAACCGTGAACTATACTTTTTTTTCATTTTGATTTTGATTTAAAAATATAAATGTACGTTGTTTTATAGTTATAACAAATCAAATTAAATATGATTATCTATTTCAATAATACCAACAATATAACAAAAAAATATAATCTAAATTCTTTTTTTTATGACACCAACAACAATCTTTATTATAGAAAAAGTTCTTCAAGTGTATAATTGGGATAATAAAAAAAATAAATATAAAATATATTCATCTAGTTTGTTACATATTTTAAATGATAAAGGAAAAAAATCAGACACGTATATATTCATATCGTGTTTGTTATATTTTTTAAATATTTAAATTTATTTTTATCTATTTGTTACATGTATTATTTATATTGAAATCTGATGGCATTTTTGGAAAGAGAAAACGTCAACTTAAAAGTGCTGAAAGAGTTGTTTTCTTTATATATAGTATAATATTTTTAATAAATTACCCTTTTTGCAATTACACCCTAAAAATGTGTTTTGATGGGAAAATGTTTCGAGGTAACGTAATGTTTTGAGGGAATTCAAATATTTTAAGGTGAATTTCATTGTATGAATAATGATTTGAACAACTTTCAAAATGATGAAAATTTATGAAGTAATTTACTCAAGTTAAATTTAAACAATTTCACATGACACTTAAAAGCTAAGTATTTCAAGTTTCTTCATTGTTATAATATTTCAAATTTTGCATTTTGATCCTCAAATTTCCCAAATATTTTAAATTGCGCACAAGAAATTTCCAAAAATTATAAATTGACCCCTCAAAATTTTCAAAATTTATAATTTGACCCCTCAATTTAATTGCAATTTTTTAATTTGGGCCAATAAAATTAAAATTTATAAAAGTTGCCCAAAAATATGACAATTTATTGCTCGATCCAAACAAAAGTATTGAGAAATTAAAGTAATTTAATTGAATCATTTAAATTGTCTAGAATTCTAAATTCTTTAATCTGTCGAAATTACTTCATCAAAACACACTATAAGTATTTGGAGTTACACCCCATCAAAAATACCATTTTTTTTTTGAGAAATGATATTTGTACAACCATTTTTTGACAACTTTTGTGACAACTTTTTCTCTCATGCTCACATTATGTTTTTACATTCTCTCTTTATTGTTTTGGTTTTTGTGTTAATACCATATTTTCTTTGTAAATTACGGTTGTTTCATAAGTTCTCATTGAAATGATTGTTCAAATAACATCACTCTTTCTTCTTCTTCTTTCTTTTAAGTTTCGTAAGTAAAAAAAAATTGTAAGTAAGGAAAAATTGTTTCTTTTTTCACCAAACTCTCTTTTTGTGCACCTTCCAAAATTTTGAAATTACTCTCTAGTTCGAATTATAAAACCCAAAACAACTAAAAATTAAGGAAAAACACAAAACTTTGATCTTGTTTATCTAAAACTTGTAAATATAATTTTCAAAAAATAAAACTTGAAAACCCCAATAATAGTTCATCTTATATAATCCTAAATGTGTGGAAACCTCCTTCAAGACCATTCCAAAGGTGAATTACAATTTATAAATAATCTGAATTGTGTCAACACAGAAATAGAACATATGTTGATTAGTTAACACTTTTTTTAGCAAATTGAAGAATCCATATTGATTTAAACATGCATCCAAATAAAGTATAAGCAAATATTTAATGGAAACATGTGGAATAACACAAATTAAACATTGATTCAACTAAGTAGCATCAATATTCAAAGGTTACATCAAAATATTCAAACATAAATTAAAAAAATATATAGATATACTCCAAACTACTTGGTCGTATGGCCACCCCTCCGCCAATGGTGCTAGACCATTCCTCCCTGAACCTCATTTAGGATCTACTCCAAACTCAACCAAGTCGGACTGCCCATTTCCACTAGACCACCTCCCATGACCCCTCAGACATGGTCTCTGATACGCATTAGTCATAAGCTCATGTCTAACTGCTAATGGTCCCACTTCTCCTCAACATCAACCTCCTAAAAAGGTCTCCTACTTGGGTGGCCTCAAAGGCTGTATATTTTTGTGCAAGTATGACGTATGGATGTGAAATAGTAAAATATCATTTATGTCTAGCTGGCGTCTCTACACCGGTCACGACAACCTGGTCCAAGTACTGATCATACATCATTCGATCAAGATACTTTACATAGTGTTGGGACACCTCTTGTCGGGTTGCCATGGGAGAAGCAGATTGATATAAATGTTTGGAAGTAGACTGTGTTGGTGTAAGCCCTAGAGGCCAATAGTTTATGTTGAACTTATCTTATGTATCATGACTTCTATTATCGAATAATATATGACACTCTTTATTATATTTATAGTAATGTTAATAAAGTCCTCAGAATAGATAGTTCATGTAATAATATATTATGTGTGACTTAATCATGATATTACCTTATCATAAAGAACGTTATTCTTCAATGTATCCATAGTCAAGCTTTAATATGAATAAGGATAATAATAAAGCGTCGAAACTATTATGTATGTAGACTAATGACCGCATCTCATGGGTTATAGATATGAGATATTAAGTCTATACATATGTATAAATATTAGGAGTAATATTTATACTGGATTGACCCACTGTGAGAATACTACATAGTATGTTATGAAATTGTCATAAGATATTCTCACAATGATAATAGTGAATATCACTCTTAGACCTATAACCACTATGATCCCTATATGTAGACTCAAGTGCTTTATTGACATTCTAACGTTGTCTGTAAAAGGATAACCATAACGTTGGTTGATGGGTACTTGATGAATCATGTTGAGGGACATGAGTGTCCTAGATGGGATTTGTCCATCCTCACAAACAAGAGATATATCTTTAGGCCTCTTGATGAAATATGACTGTAAAACTGCATGGCCATGCCGAACTAAGTCAATATGAGATATTGGACTTATTCGTTATTCAGTATATTTCGGAATCAAGAAATATAAATATTGATCTATACAAGGGTGACAAAATCTATGCCTTGAGATCAATAGATATTAGGACAAAGGAGTAGTCGTACACATAAGTATTATCATGGAAATGTTTCGTCAGATCATTTGACATTCTTGTCACTTGGGTAGCAATGATGTGTTGCTAAATACCGCTCATTGTTTATAGTATTAAATATTAGATTTAATATTATTGCCAACGTGACTAGAACCTATAGGGTCACACACAAAGAACGGTCGAAAGAGAAATATATAAGTATGACTTATTTAATGGGTGCGTTTAGTAAATAACGCTAATTAGTTAGCAGAATTACTAAACTCGTTATTGGGCTTACTGAAGGCCAATAGTGACTTCTGACTTGCAGAGCACATAGGAGTTCTATAAATAGAACCCTAGTGCTAAAATTTTTGGTTACACGTTTTGAGAAACCCTACTTCTCTAAAACTTCTGATTCCTTGGCTAGCACCGAGTTTTGGAGGAGCATTGTTCGTGTGGACTTGCTAGAGGCTTTGCTGCTTGCTGCATGCTTTGCTGTGATCGTGATTCCAGTTTCCAATTTCCAGTTTTTTCCACACGTCGAGGTAACAATTGAATCACTGATTCATGTGTAATTCGTAATGATCCAAGGAAAGAAAATTGAAAATTTTATCCGCTGCTCTATTCTGTTTGTAATTCGATTTTCCTTCAGACTGCACATATCCAAATTAGTGCAACACGTGCTCGGACAGATAACAGACCATGTGAGGTATGTATCTGAGCCAACCTGAGTATACTTTAATTCGCTCAAATGGCCATGTCTGGCGGTGCGTCTGGTATGTGTAGAATATGATATTAGTATCTAAGATGTGATATTATCAGATCTGTGACAAATTGACCCTTTGTTGAGCAAACATCATGGCACGTGGGTGCTAATTCTTCTATTAGCATCTTGGTAATCCCTGACTCCGACTCCCTCAAAGTGCTAAAATATCCAAGACCTCATCTACATATACCAATCAGTGCACAACACATAAAAAACAATTAAATGAATAACAATTCAATTATCATACATGAAAAAAGGTCGCGTATCCAACTAGGTGCGCAATATTAAAGCGACATGCATTGATAAACTCTCTGCACAAGTGAGAAATGGTTGTAGTTTCCCATGGATAATCATTAACCAGCTCAAGGTCATTGAGGTACTCTAGGTATGTCACATCGACATGGGTGGTAGTCTTGTCAGTAAAGTGTGCGGCACCAACCAATTGGAGCAAATATATATAGATTGATCACGGTTCAGCTGCATCACCTCATCATCACTATCCTTCTTAGTTGCAGTTGTTGCCGCAAGACTAAGCCCAAAATCATTTTTGAAAAGGCTCAAATGTGCATGAGCACCCTTCATGGAATGCATCTAGAACTCAGCATCCTCCAGATTAGACCCTAATAATTCAACAATCAAATCAACTTCAACAGTCTTAGAAAGAAAAACATCACGGTCCAGGATACGATCCTTGATGAGGAGGTGAAACAAACAAGACACATCATGCAATTTCATTGTCATCTCCCCAATCAAAAGATAGAAGCCAAAAGTCTCTTTGTGCCACCTCTCAACAAATGCAAATAGCATGTTGTGGTCAATAATGTTATTGCTGACATTCTTGAGTCAGTTAACCACTGACTTTTAGGGTCTGTCTGAACCATGGCTCACACATCCCCCCGTCATTGCCCTTATGTATAGCATTTGGTTTCTTCACATTGTTCACACACTTTAAATTGGTATGAAAATGCAAAATAATAATAATAATAATAATAACATCAGTTTACATAAATACAAAAAATAGACATAGTACAAAAACGTTAAGTTTGAGAATCTTACTTGTCCATCATACATGTTCCTAGCCACGCAATCATATGGCCCACCAGGATAAGTATCTAATGGTTGTGGTTCCTCCTCCATGGAATGTGGTTGAACATCATCATCAACCATCACCACCTCCTCCTTCGCCGCATGGTCTAAACTATCCTCCTCAACATGGTGATGGGGTTGAGGCTCAGGCTTGTGCACCTGAGATGATCCGGATCCACCAGTCATAATAGGTTTATCACGTCTAATACGGTATTTACTGTCCACATGTGAACCATTCAAAATCACATATACAATTAACAAAAATCAACAAAATAACCGAAAACAACACGTAATGAACCAAATCGGATTATATAATTTGAAAAGGAACGACCTGGTTTGGCATGGTTATAAATACTTATTTTTTTCATCCGTCTAAATTTACTAATTTGTTTAGATAGAGGAAATGATGAATTGAGGAAGACGGGTGAACATTAGTCAATTACACATCAGTAATTTTTTTTTTGAGGAAGTAAAAGTTGATGTTGTTTCATCATTTAGATGAAAAGGACTAACTTGCACTAAATTAATAAAATTAAAGGATAAATATACCATTTTATTGTTAAGGACAAAGATGAACCCAAAATTAAGTTAAAGGAACAAAAGATAATTAAGCCTGTCTCAATATACGGAGGCTATTTCTTGATTGTTTTTTGGTAAAATTATACGATTGATCCCTTAACTTAATTTCTGATAACATTTTTCTCTTTTACCTCTATATTTTTTTGACTTTATCATTTATATTATAATCAGATAACACTTTCGTCTTTTATCTTATTCTTTTTCCGATTTAGTCTTCTATGTCATAATAAAATTTTATCATTGTTATCCTTTTTTATGGGATTTTTTCAATGAAATTTACGTTTCTATATGTTTGTATGATGAAGATTTGTGTTTTTTTTTATGAGTTTGATGAATTTTTTATAAGTTTGTTTATGAATCTTTTGATAAAAAATGAGAACAATGTTGACACTTTATAACATAAAAGACTAAATCAGGAAAAGAAAAAGATAAAGGATATAAGTGTTACTTAATTATAACATAAATGATTAATTTGGGAAAAACAAAAAATAAAAGACAAAAATGTTACCTAAAATTAAGTTAAGGGACAAACTGTGTGATTTTTTTTATTTTTTATTTTATAATAGAAGCTAGGAATTCATATATGAAAAAGAAAAACAAAAAATTAGGGTAAAGAACAAAACACAATAAAATATAAAAAGAAAAAAAATTCCTCATATTACATAAGTATTCCATTCATTTAATCAAAAAAAACATAAGTATTCCATTCTTATATCTCAAATATAGTCTTTATTTATTGATAAATCACTCTAAAAATCGACCATACACATCTCTTATTCCTTAAAGTTAACCCAAACGCAAAATGTTGCCCTAGATTTAACTTAACTTCACTGATTAATTTTACTGTATTACCCCTATTTAATTAACCCTGTTTAATTTAATCAAAATGTTATTTTCAAATACTTCTGAAATCTCTTATCTCTTATTCCTTAAAGTTAACCCGAACGCAAAATGTTGTCCTAGATTTAACCTAACTTCAATGATTAATTTTACTGTATTACCCCTATTTAATTAACCTTATTTAATTTAATCAAAATGTTATTTTCAAATACTTCTGAAATCTCTTATCTCTTATTCCTTAATGTTAACCTAAACGCAAAATGTTACCCTAGATTTAACCTAACTTCAATGATTAATTTTACTTTATTACCCCTATTTAATTAACCCTATTTAATTTAATCAAAATGTTATTTTCAAATACTTATGAAATCAAAAACAACAGATCACTCCTAAATCCAATCCAATCCTATTTTCGCTCCTTTTTTTTTTTTTGAAATAAGAGATTGCTCCTATTTTGTTAACAGATCGCTCCTATTTTTTTGAAAAAATAGATCGCTCATATTAATCCAATCCCTGCTTAACAAATTATCCTTTATATTATGCATATATTCAAACAAATGTGATTTATGAGAATTGAACTTTGGATTTCTTTTTTACACTCATTTAACGTCTTAACACTTTAGCTATTGGGTAACATTTTATGAGATAGAAAGTTTATTTAATATGTGTTGATTTATAAATAATTTATACGAATACTAAACAGTACGTCAGACCCGTGCAACGCACGAGTCAAAAGTCTAGTAAATATGAAAGGAGGATTCTCTCAATTTATTTTTCTGAAGTGTAGAGATTTCAATTTCTCCCATTTTTTTAATTCAAAACCTTATCTCCTTTTTTTGCCTCACCTAGCAAATCAAGAGTCAAGATTGTAATGGACTTTTAGGTGACTTGAGAGAATATTTTCTTGTATATACCAACAAAATACTTTTACGTACAACTAAACTAGTGTATGTATGATTTACTTGTGGTAAAAAATTATACATCTTTTGTAGATGTTAATCATATGATTCTTAATGGAAGGACTCCTGGTAATCTCAAATTCGATCAAGAGAAAAATAAAGTTAGACAAAACATTGTTCAATCTTTTTTTTTTGTGAAGTTCAATCTAAAAATTTATTATGCATCATTTTAGGAAATAATAATATATCCTAACATTTTAAAGACTATTGCCAACAACAAGCGAAGTTAGGTTTTAAAAAAAAAGAGCTATAAATAAGATAGGTGCAATATTAGGATTGACAACCCTTGACTCCATTGAAACAGGGCAGTAATGAATTTCTTAGTTTCTAGTATAATTGAATCTAAGTATGAATTTAGGGCAATAGCTCATTTTAATAGAACCCCACAATTGTAAATGGTTGAAATGCGGGGATTAAATAAAACTTTCACCGATTCATCGCGGGGTTATGTTCTACTTTCTTAATCAAAACATAAGACAAGTTATAAACTAATGATTTCTATATTTAATTTCCAACAAAGACGAAGGGAGATTCAAGGATTTCTTAATCATCGTTAAACATCTGAATCAACCAAATCTAATTTCGCATTGGGAAGGACAATTAAAACCCTACAAACCACCATCAATCTTTTCTTTTATTTGCTTTTCTTTACAAATCCCATAAAAAAAAAAAAAACTTACCATTGATAGTTGATTAAGATAGGTGCTCAATGAAAGTAGCTGTAAATAAAGTTGTAAACACTATTTCATTTCTTCACGAGAATAACAATTATAACAATTTACATTTATCTCAATTCCCCATTCATTCATAATTTGCATTGCAATAAACCGTTGCACCGATAAAATACCGATACAATGTTGGTCAATTAATAATGAAAAATCAATGTGTAATTTAAGAAATGAAATATATTAATTAATCCATCCATGAGGACCGCTAGCTGCAGTCGCTTGTACAACCGCTGATAGATACACGCGACCTTATTGGGCCATTTTTAAAACTGATGACCGGTTTACAGGTTCTATCGGTTGTTTCTTAAAAATAAAAAGAAGTCATCAATAATTGTTTATTTTTTTATTTTTAATAACTTCCGCCGTTTTGTTATTCTCTCTTTTGTAAAGAGCAATCCACCATCACTCTTGAAGAAAGCCATCGCCATGAAAATTCAATCTCTACAATGGAGCTCCAAACACGTTTGCAACAACACCACTTCAAATCTTCTATAGAAACTTGGCAACGGAAGTAACATTTCCTATTTCCTTTATTTGATAAAAAAGATGCCTACATATGCATGTGATGATTCTCCTACCTATTTAGTATTTACAACAATTTATGTAATAGGATTACTAATTCTTCTAAAATGGATCCAAGAGAATTAATATTTGATTAAAGGTAGTTGACTTTGTATCACCAACGATCATTGAAAATCTTCAGCAACTCTGGTGGCTAATTTAACTCCTTAATTGGCTCCTATCTCATTACCCCCCCCCCAAGTTGGAGTATGAAGGTTTTAAATACCCAACTTGCTTAGCAGAGAAAGAAATTGGGAACGACCAAGGGCTTTGGTTAGCATATCAGCTAGTTGCACATGTGTGGATACATATGATGGTCTGATATGTCCAGCGAGAATTTCATTCCGGACAAAGTGGCAATCGACTTCGATATGCTTAGTACGTTCATGAAAGACAGGATTCTTTGCAATGTGTAGTGCGGCTTGGTTGTCACAATAAAGTCTCATAGGTTGAGAATGAGAGATTCCAAGAGAAGTTAATAAACCCTTCAACCATTTCAGCTCACAAATCATAGTGGCCATGGAGCGATATTCAGCTTCAGCAGAGGAGCGAGAAACAGTGTGTTGTTTCTTGGTTTTCCAAGAAATTGGCGATTTTCCGAGAAAAACAAACCTACCAGTAAGTGATCGTCGAGTCAAAGGACAGCTAGCCCAATCTGAATCACATCACCCATATAAAGTTAAGTCGCTGTCCCTACGCAACAAGATCCCTTGTCCTGGGTTCCCTTTTAAATATCGAATCACCCTCATAGCAGCATCCCAATGTTCTTGTTTTGGTTGCTGCATGAACTGAGACAATGTATGGACACAATAAGACAACTCAGGTCTAGTAAAACATAAATAGATCAATCGTCCAATTAGACGTCGATACTATTCTGGATTAGGAAGAGGAGATCCGTCCGCAAGAGCCAAATGGCGATTCTGCTCCAAGGGTGTGAAGGCTGGTTTGGCCCCGAGTAATCCTGTTTCATCAATGATATCTAAGGCATAATACCTGTAGCAGATTTTGCCACCTCAACTCCAAGAAAATATTTGAGTTTACCCAAATCCTTCATATGGAAGCATGCATGCAAATATGTCTTGAATTGTCCAATTTCTGTTGAGTTGTTTCCAGCCACAATTAGACCGTCAACATATACTAGAACAACAATTTGAACCCCTTGCTTTTGCAACACAAATAAAGAATAGTCAGATAAAGATTATATGAACCCATAAGCTTTGAGAGCGTGCGACAACTTTGAAAACCAGCATCTTGGCGCTTGCTTCAACCCATATAGGGACTTCCTAAGTTTACATACCATACCAGGCTGAGAGACATTAAAACCAGCTGATAGCTTCATAAATACTTCTTCTTGCAAGTCCCCGTGTAAGAAGGCATTGTGAACATCCATATGATGCAGCTCCCAATCTCTCGCAGCAGCAACTGCAAGCACTACCCGCACTGTCACCATCTTTGCAACAGGAGCAAACTGTATAATCAATTCCTTCCACTTGATAATTTCCCAGAATTACCGATCGTACTTTCAATCTCTCCACTGTGCCATCTGATTTTCGTTTTATTTTGTAGACCCATTTGCATCCAAGAGCCTTTTTTCCGGCGGGTAGAGATGTTATTGTCCATGTCTGATTGTTTTCAAGAGCATCAACCTCACTTTGCATGGCCTTGCACCACCTATGATCTTTCACAGCTTCGTTGTACGTCATCGGTTCTTTTTCCTGTTCAATGGCATCAAGAAACACACGATGTGCTAAAGAAAAATTATTACAATTCACATAATGTGCAATAGGATAGGGAGAACCTGAGGATGGAAGCGAGGAAGGCGAACAATCTGATGGGCTCATTGTTCGAATGGTGTTGGTGACAAAATCTTTAAGTCGTGAGGAAGGTAACTTGGTCCTATATCCTCTTCCCATTTGTTCCTCCTCCCGTTCCACATGCGGTTCTTCTTGAGTGCCACTTGTCAAGCTCTCAGTGAGTGAAGTACTTCCTGCCTGTGCTTCAATTTCTACACATGTGCCCCCCTGTCATTGGTAGTGGATACATTTCTCTCAATGAAAACATCATCATCCACACAATCAGGGACATTAACCTCCTTTACATGGCTATTTGATGACAATTTGTCATGCAAACACTCACTCAATTGATCAAAAGGATACTCATTTTCAACAAATACCATATCTCGAGACAAAATACTCATTTTTATCTAAATCAAACAACTTCCAACCCTTTCTGCCATAAGGATACCCAACAAAAATACATTTTCTACTTTTGCTAGCAAATTTGTCTCCTTTTCGTCCTTGATTGTGTGCATAACAAAGACAACCAAAAGTCCTTAAGTGTTTGAGTGGAGGGGGTTGTCCATGTAGCATTTCATAAGGAGTTTTCCCATTCAGAACCACAGATGGCGTCCTATTAATTAAATATCCTGCTATCAGCACACATTCTCCCCAAAAATCAATTGGAAGATTACCTTGGAATCTTAGAGCTCGTGCTACATTAAGAATGTGTCTATGTTTTCGTTCAACTCTTCCATTTTGTTGTGGTGTACCAACACAAGAGGTTTGAAATATTATACCTTGCTCAAAAAAATAGTTTTTCATGCCAACAAATTCTGTGCCATTATCACTTCTAAACATTTTCACATGTTTATCAAACTGGTTTTTGACCAAGGCAAAAAAATTAGTAAGCATTCGAGGCACCTCTTTCTTATCAGCGAGCAAGTATATCCACACACAACGGGAATAATCATCTACTATCGACATAAAATAAAAAGCACCACACAAAGAGGGGTTTCTATATGGACCCCATAAATCACAATGAACTAACTCAAAAATATCACTGACTTTGTGTTCACTAACACAAAATTTATCCCTTGATTGTTTTCCTCTAAGACAAATGTCACAACTTTTATTGGACAATTCTTCACACTTATTCTTACCAATATAAGGTATTGATTGTGTGATCTTGTAAGACGGGTGTCCCAATCGTCTGTGCCACAATTCCACTTCATTCACTCCATCTGTTTTGTATGCCTTCACCATTCGAATTCCACGAAAGTAATAGAGCCCACCTTTACGTTCACCCGCTCCAATCATCATCCTCGAGGCGCGGTCCTGCATGACACACAATTTATCAAGTTGCAACTCAATTTTGGAGCATAAAGAACATTTGTAAGCTTCAAGCCTCCTTCTAATAAAACAGTCCTTTCCTTTGTAACATTTGTATTTTTTCCATTCGGCAACCCAACCGGACATGCTACAATATCACGCACTTCATGCATCTCTTTTAGGCTCCATGTCATGTGATTAGAGGCACCAGTATCGATGATCCATGATGCATATTTGAATTTGCTTGTCATTTTCTCATCGATATCTGATTTATTCAAGATATCTTTGAGTTGTTTCCATTGACCTGCAGTCAAACCAGCGAGGCCAGCTTTGTCAGAATCTGTTATGAATGTTGAAGCACCTATATTCACCTCTGTGTGTGCTGCATTGATTCGAGCTTGTTCCCCGTCGTCTGAATGAAGATCATTATGGGAAGCGTCACACTTCACCTTATGACTACCACTGCTATGACCAGCTGTCTGTTCATATTTTCCTTTCATCTTTGTCTCTATCGTCTCACTTGATTTAAGGTATTAAGCATACCAAAGGTTTAGCTCTTATACCATATAGAAACTTGGCAACGGAAGTAACATTTCCTATCTCCTTTATTTGATAAAATAGATGCCTACATATACATGTGATGATTCTCCTACCTATTTAGTATTTACAACAACTTATGTAACAATATTACTAATTCTCCTAAAATGGATCCAAGAGAATTAATATTTGATTAAAGGTAGTTGACTTTGTATCACCAACGATCATGGAAAATCTTCAGTAACTCTGGTCGCCAATTTAGCTCCTTAATTGGCTCCTATGTATCTCATTATCTTCCATCATTGGCAGCCATGAAACTCACCCTCAACTTCTTCCCACTTCAAATCTCATCATGTTTGCCATCCTCATAACCATCAACACCATTTATGGTCACGCATGGTGATCAAAGTATCTCGAAGTATTGAAAGAAAATAATAAGATGCAGATCTAAGAACAAATGTAGCTATTGTGGAATTTTGATTTCTAAATCAACACAATAAGCTATTGTTTTCCTCTTGCCATTTTTAAACACACTTTTCGTTGTTAGTGGCTGATCTCGGCCACATGTGCGACGATTTTTGTTGTGAAGTTGGGAAGATGGCTGTTCTCGGCCGCAGGTGGCGGCAGTTTTTGTTGAGAAATTGGGAATCTGAGTTAAAGGAATGAGTCGAGCAAGTTTAGTAGTGACCAGAGGTGAGTCCAACGGTGACTCTGGATCTGGGCAATAATATGTTTTCAGAGAAGAAATCGTGAAAATAGTGGTAACGGTGAAAAGACATGGTTAGATTGTTATTTAATTTAAATAATTAAAAAGCAAAAGTGAAAAGTGTCAAAAAAAAAACCGATAACCAAGAAAAAACTAATGACGTGGCTCTTTATTTGAGAGAGTGTGGGTAAGCGAGTGCTAGTGCATCTATCGCTAGCATTGCTCATCCATCCATATCATATTAAGTGTTACAATTGAGTTTGACGTTAATTTATGAAGTAATTAAGTCAAGAGAAATTCAACAAATAAATATATGTTAGTGAAAAAACACTACATTTGTATTTTAAAATATAAATTATTTTAAGACACGAAGAGTGACATTTTATAAGATAGAGAATATATTTCATGATTGATAGATAGATATACATAATAAAGGCAACCATTTAAAAACTTACATATAAGGGATCTCATCTTCGAATCCTTGTTGCATTTGTTAGTTATCAAAAAGACTTGTTGGACAATCAAGTATTATTCAACACAAATTCGAAGTCTCCATACAATTCCATGAGGTCTTTCTTTCCTTTGCAAAATTTAATAAGTACCTCACTTTCTAGAGAAGTACATAAACACATGATTTAAACTCCGAAAAGGCAAAAACACAAGTAAACAACTTCGCCACGTCACGTGTTCCACACATCCGCGTAAGCAACCATAACAACTCGACAAAAGCCACGTGTCTCCATGTCGGCAAACAAAGGAATCCAATCACAAAACACACCAAATAATCTTTTGACAAATCCACCGAATATTCGCTTTATTTATTTGGTCCACAATAAATATAAATAGAAAATAAATAAATAAAAAAAACCTCGCCGCGTGCTTTTTTTCTTCTTATAAAAACCTAATACTCAGATTATTGAAGATTGTTTCGGATTTAGAAGATTAAACAAATTCTTATCTCAATCTCAGAAAGTAGTGCTCGAATTTTGAATGGATTATTCATCAACCGAATCATCAAAATCAGTCTTATTATTCTCAATTTTCATACCTTTCAATTCCCTTTCATTTCATTCTTGTAAACCTAATTATTCTTCATCTCTCATTTTCTCAAATTCTGATTCATTTTTTTAACAATTACAATCTACTAACCCTAACAACAAACCACCAGAAACAACTGTTGCAATGGGTAAACGTAAGTTTCTAGGGTTTCTTCTTCTAATTGATCTAATCTAACTCAGTTTAATTATTTTTAATTACTTAATTAATTATGTTTGTTATGTTGTGTTTAGGTAATTCACGAACTAAAGCTGCTGCAATGTTTGATAGCGATGATGATAGTAGCGTGACATCATCATCAACTGCTCCGTCTGATCTTATGGCCGTGTCTGGTACAGAAGATGTTCAATTTGATCAAGAATCTGTACTTGATCAAGCTCTCGATGCATTAGATGAAAAAAGGTGCTTAATTTGTTAATTTTTTTTGTCATTAAGTTATAAGTTTTGATTTACCCCTTCATAGGCCAAACAAAAACGAAAATTTCTTGAAAAAAAATAATAAAATTGGTTTTTGTTTATCAAAACAAAAATATTTTACAGGGTGAATCAAAATATCAAATTAAAATAAAAATATCAAAATAAAGATTTTACAGGGAAAACCAGAAATGACATATATTACAGGGGTTAAAGACCTATTAACCCTTATAAATATATGGATAAATATTGATGATTATTGAAGCTGGAACTAAAGATTATTTTTTTGTGTTGAATTTATTAAAGGGGTACCACGAGGGAAAACGCCTTTTCAGCCATAATTGATGCTTTCAAGAGTAATTTGCAGCATCAGTTTGTAGAAAAGAAGTAAGCTTCTATTTATCTCTTAAGAATATAACTTGTTTATTTGTAGGTTTTTGTTATGGCTGGTACAATTTTTAGAATAACATGCAATTTCAACTCACTAGACACTAGGGCATTGTTTGGATAAACTACTAAATTTAAACTGTTTTTGTAAAAGTTATAAGTTGTTTTCATAAGCTATCTTGGAGAGCTTATGAAAAATAATTGAAAACAACTTATGAACGTGTCATAAGTTCTCCCGAACAAAGTGCTTATGCCAGTAGATAAGCTCAAATGTCAAATATGTCAATTCAAACAGGCCTTATGTAATGTATATCTTTGAAGTGATGATTATAATAATTCATAACCATGTTGTTCTTTTATTTATTTTTATCAGGTTTGCTACTTTGTTACATAGCTGTCTTGCTTCAATAAAAAAGGGATCAAAGAAGGCATCTGCCAAAGAGATAACTCTAGCATCTCATGCAATTGGTAAGATTTTGACTAAATTACGCCTTTTTTCATATATAATGTATGTTGCTGTTGTTAATTGTACATTAAATTTCATTCCATTGCAGGTTGTTTGGCCTTGACAGTTGGATGTAGTGATAATGCTCGTGAGATTTTTGAAGAATCTGTTACCCCTTTGGATGAATCTCTTGCTAGAAGTAAAAATATTTCGGTGAGGAGTTTAGAAATGTTGTCTTGTATTCTGTTTTTTTTCCCTGTTCTCCTTTTATGATTTTTGATGTTATATACTTTCTGATTAATGTCATTTTTGTGTATAGTTGCTGGACTGCTTGGCTATAATCACTTTTGTTGGAGGGAATGATCAAGAAGAAACAGAGCGATCGATGGACATAATGTGGCGAGTGATCCATCCCAAATTAGGTTCCAATGTATGCATCTGTTAAAATGTTCTAGTTGCTTTATTTTCTTATCAGCACAGTATTTTAGATGTGACAAATGTGCTATTTTCACTCTATAATTTTGTTTACCCATTTGTCTTCCCTTTATTTACTGCTTCAATTTATTCACTCTTTAGGTAGTTGCAGTCAAACCTTCTGCTCAATTAATAACTGCTGTGGTGTCTGCATGGACTTTTCTCCTCTCTACCGTAGGCAATCTGAAGCTGAATTCAAAACATTGGCAAAGGCAAGCACAGTTTATTCTTTTGTTTGCATTTTGATTTCATTCTGCTCTAGCTTAGTAACAATGTCCATTCATGCTGTATCTTATCGACAAGTTATTTTGCTTCTCAATGCCATAGATGATGTAGGACCACTGCTTTAAATCACTTAATTATTTTGCAGTCCATAGACGATGTAACTCAAAATCTAGATTTCTGAAAATTGGTTACCAAGGGAGGGAGTCCATGCTTTAATTTTTTAAAAGTTGGTCAATTTGAAACTGTTTGTTTGGAGTTTAACACAATAGGGACATAGAGAGCTCTTGTTTGTTTTATCAAATAAGGAGAAGATAAAGGATTGTACTGGGCGATCCTGTAAATACCACGAGAATAACACTTCACGACTAACCCATAGAAAGAGGGATGAAAAAAAGATAGAGTAGAATAAGCTTATTTAACACATGACTTAAAACTTTGATACTTAAATATTTATCAACCCTTAAGAGAAATGTAATCCCACTTATATTTTGTTGTTACTGTTTGTTTTGATAATTTAAGGTAGTTATGTTGATGGTTTAAATTAGAGTCCTGGCAAGCTATTCTAAAGACTAGGATTAATTATTTTAGATTTACTCCCTCCGGACTCAATTATAAGGAAAAAAAGGGCCTAAATCTTGAATATAAGCAAATGTCAACTAATCTATTCACATTTACTATAATACCATCCTTAATAAGTGTGAAAATATGTATTTCTACTTATAGTAGAGGCCAGAGGGAGTACATTTTATCTATGTTCTATTTGTAAATAATATTCACCCCTACCTATCCTACATATAGATTTGTATTCCTTGTGTAGCTGTTTCTTGGCCTTGGTTCCAGCTTATTGATTTTACTTTCCATGCAGTTCAATAGCCTATTTATCCGGTCTTCTAGATAAAGAAGATAGGTCAGTAAGAATTGCTGCTGGTGAAGCACTGGCTCTAATTTTTGAGATTGGAGTTATCGATAAATTTTCGACCGAGGCTAAGAATGCAAGCGATGCAACTCAAGAAGAGAGTAAACCACAGGAAAGTTACATATTCTTACAAGGATTAAAAGGAAAAGTGATAAATCAATGCAAAAATCTTTCTGTGGAGGCTGGTGGCAAAGGATCTGCCAAGAAAGATCTAAATAGTCAGAGGAACCTGTTTAGAGATATCTTGGATTTTTTTGAGGTATGTTGGTGGTACTCTTTGTCTTCTCTCCCTTATTGTTACTATTATTTTAGAATAGAAATGTAGTACTCATGAATAAGAGTCAGAAGGCTTCTGTACTGATCTTTTATTGTCATGCTAGGATGGTTACGCTCCTGAAATTTCAATGAAGATTGGTGGTGATTCTCTACAGACATCGTCGTGGTCTCAAATGATACAGGTTTTCCTTGCTTTCTTTCATTTTTTTTTTATAATTTTAATTTCTTGCACTCTTTCATTTGTTTTTTTGCAGTCAAAATTGCGTTTTAATATCTATATATTTTTGCAGCTAAATTTCATCAAGCACTTCCTTGGAGGGGGGTTCATTAAACATATGCAGGTTGGCTTTTTGTTGCATTTTTTTTTTGCACCTAGTTGTTGTCAAAAGCTTCTAACATTGAACTTGTTTTTGCTTTTTGTTTTTCTGACCCTCTTCCTCCGTGGTATTAGGACAACGATTTCCTACATGATGTCTTTGGTTTCTCACCCAAGAAAAAGTATCTTAACAATGGCGAGCATAGAATGTCTGGTGGTGAAAAGGTGAGTTTGTGCTATATATAGTCTTGTGATGTCAGTGAGGACTTTCACTGGATTTTCTCCTTTCACTTGTTATCTGCTGATATAGCTATTCTTTTACTTGCAGAGGATGTTTAAGTCACCAAATTCAGTTTTGAACAAGGCCAGGACCCAGTTACTCAATAAGCAGCGGTTACAATCTGAGGTTAGCATTCTTACTATATTTTGTTAGGAGAACATTCTAACGTTTCTGAAAACGTAAAATAAGCCGTATGATGTACAGTAGCATTTTTACCATACTCGAGTTGCTTTGCTATCATTTATGCAATCATCTGATAAATATAGTTAGCACACATTTATGTGTTTTTATTCCTTTTAATTTGACTGGATTCCTTTTTGTTGAATCAACAGGGCAGAAACTTCGGCCATTATTCAGTCAATATGGATGAGACATGAGTTTGAGTCGGAACAAAATATGGTGTAGTGCTTTATTTGGGGATTCAATTATTCATTTGGACATGTATTTATTGTGTCCGCTGATTGTTGTTGTCTGGAAATGTTTGACTTAATCTATTGCGAAGTAGATTCGCGTACTATGGAATTTATACTATAACCCCACTTTATTTTCTGACAGCTATACTTGTATAATACTACTATGTATGTGTTCGATTATGTGGCATCGTGAATTGAGTTTGATAGAATTGATTTGAGAAAAAGTGAGTTGAACCTAAATTGATTTACTTATGGATTTTTTTATACAAATTGATTTTCACCAATTGACGTTTGGATAGTTTTAAAACCAAAATTGCTTCTAAATTAAAGCGTCTTAAAATTCTTTCAAAGAAAATCGCACACCCTCTTTTTACCGGAAGTACTCTTTATGTGAAACGGTCAACCCATTTGTTTTGTGATTGTCAAACAGTAACACTCGAACCTACTTACCTACCGGCAAAAAATAACTCAATCCTTGTTAAACAATAGCCCTCAAACCTTTATAGTAAAAAAAAACTCAATCCAAGAGTGTTAAAAAATCCAACCAAGTCGTATGCCCCCCCTCTCTCTCTCTCGATGGCACCACCACCCACTCTCTTTTTGTAGTTTGTACATTAAATCGGTATATTATGCCATTTCTTCTCCCCTATCTCTTTCTTAAAAAATCAATTTTATATAAGTTAAATGTTAACTTGTGTCATTATGAGCATATGTTAAGGTTGAGTTTGACTCAACTTTATAGTTTTATTTTATTGTACAAATTTCTTGTAAATACTGTTTGAACTTGTCTGTTTCTTTTCTAGTACACCTTGTGTTAGGAAAGACATAATGTTTCCATTTTAACTTCTTCAAAAAAGATATAGTTTGCCATATATTTGTATTAATGGAACAATCTACACCTTACACAAATTTGTTTATGTCTTATTCATTTAAGGTAAGACTTATGAGTCATTTTGGTTTAGTTTATGTAAAAAATATTATTTTTAAGTTTTTACAAATATAACAAAATTTGCTTTTAGCCCTTGCTAATTTTTTAGTCATGTAAAACTTGTTCATGTTAGAATTGGTCCCTGTAAAACGTGTCTATATCAACTTTAGTCCTTATTATGTATTTAGTATTGGAGGGACACAAATCAAATATTCTAGATATTACAAATATCAATTTTAAAGTAAACAAATTTTATGGGGACTAAATTTTTGTAATGATCAAAGAATTTTTTGTTATATTTGCAAAGATTAAAAATAAAAGATATTTCTTACAAGGACTAAAATTGTAGGGATCATATTCATATTTAAACAAAAAAAATGCATGCTAACAACTCATTTCAAGTGCAGCACAATATGAGTCTGTAAATCCCAGACGACTTGAGTTCTTCACTTTCATGCTTTTGAGGAAATATTTTAGAATGTTGCAAATCTCAAAATTGTTTCAAATCAAGCACACTTAATTGTAAAATTATTATGAAATGAACTACTAAAAAATGCATTTTGTTGGTATAGGATTTCAAACAATTCTTATAAATTTTCCTTCAACCATGCAGTCTTATACTTGCATGGTCTTAAGATCTCGATCATTTCGATATGAATTCGATTCGTCTAAAAGCAGTCAGAAGCTGGTCATTTTTTTGCTTTGTGCAACAAAGATCACTCTCCACCCTCGTTAGTCTGAAGCGTCACATAGAGCAACTATAACTATGTACAATATCCACCTTTAAACAAGTAAGATTTTTTACAAGAAAACCAGAGTGCATAAAAATGACTTTTTTTACATCAAGATAAGAGAAAGAAATTTTGAGATAGAAAGGAAGATCAAACTCCAACTTTTAATGGTTAATCGGAAATATAATTTTTTTTTTATAATAATCATTAATTCATTATCTCTTCTACGTAATTTTCATTGAAGAGTATACGGCATTTTCATTCCATGGAAAGCATTCAACATCACCACCCCTTACGTTACACGGTCCTGATTTATTTATTTTCCAAACACATGTTTCATAGCAAGTGTCGTAATCATCTACTTCATTATAAATTTCAAAGTAATGAAATTCATTCAACCATGAAAATCTACAAAAGTATAGTTCAGCTTTTACAATGATCCAAGGCCTAAAAGAAAATGAGTAAGTTTCTCTATATTTTAATTTGAATGATCCAAGATCAATATTTTTATCTTTACAGTGAACACGAAGCTTGGTATCAGTTATGTTGTTGGTAATGGAAACAGATATTTTATTTTTACGGAGTATACTTTCACCATCTTGAAATTGCAAAGCAACAAGAATGGTTAGCAACATAAGAATTGATAACACAATATTTGAGACTAAAATCCTCATACTTGCACAATATGTTAACTTCTACATTGACATTAAAAAATATGATCTAGTTGTTTTTGTGTTTATATATATAGTTGAACCTAATCAAAGAGACATTTTAAAAAAATTAAAAATTTCAATTAATATAATATAAAATGTTATCAATTAACGTGTCGTTATTACTCTGTAGAAAATATTTTATTGATGTAATATAAAACGTTATTACTCTAGTCGTTGTTACAGTATTTAACTCCAAATAGTTTTATTGTAATTCATCAACATTAAAACGTTAGGACTTACTTCCTCCGATCACGTTTACAAGTAAAAAATTATTTTTATTTTATGTTCATTGAATATTTAATATATATATTTTTGGTCAAGTAGTTAGAGCCCACACAATTTAATTGTGGAGAAGTGGAGTGTCTGGGGTTCGAACCTCAGCCCCTGCATATAAAATGCAATATCCCTACCAACTGAGCTAAGCTCACGGGGATTGTATTTGATATATATTATAGACCAAATATATTAGATATTCAATGATTTTAAAAAATTGCTTTTTGTTTATAAATGTGATCAGAGGGAGCATATTATAATGGTATATAGAAAATTCAACATAAGTAGAAGGTAAACGAGCAACAATCTCGATTTCTAATTTTTTTTAAGGACAAAATCAATCGTCGTAACACACAATATTCATGGGCCTATGTAACACTACGCTTTTACGCATGATCCTTTGAACCTTTTGCTGAGCCAGCAGGGGTGACCCTGAGGGTGACTGGGAGGATCGACAACCTAGGACACAATTTTTTTAGGGGCAACACAATTTTTATCTTTACTTAGTATAGTTAGTACTATGCATATATATTTCTTTTCTCCTTCAAAAAGATGTATTTCTTTTTAAGTTGCTTTGATTAATTTTATTGAAAATATATTTTTAGAGAACCTTTATTATGAATGAGTCTTTTCAACAAATATTTTTAGAGCACCTTGATTAAAAATGAATTTTTTTAACAAAAATGCAAGAAGAAAGACACCCAAATAATTAAAAGGGCAAAAATTTATTGATTAGTCCATAACACCAAAAATCTTTGGACGCCCTATTATGAGCTGTTTATAATGATTTGTTGTTGGTAATCAACAACTCTATTCAACATATCATTTGCGATACATATTGTTTATGCATGTATATACTTCTTTGTTGAATTTTTATTTATTTGTTTAAAAGAGCATATTTTATACAATTTCTTTCCAACATCTGCTTAGAGATGTCAACTGTTGCGTGCTTAATGGAACTCGAACGTCCTTCAAGGTTAAATGTGACCGTTTTATAGGTTGCTCCGCTGAAGTTAGAGACTATATCGAGATTTGCTACCCCAGACTATGCCATATTATTAGTGTTTTTAGTTTTTATACTTTTTGTCATTCTAATTTTTTTTTATTGTCGATCATTAATATGTAGTATTTTATTATAGTATTTTGTATATTTTTTAATCAAATAAAAATATTATCAATATTTTAGACAAAAATATTACAAATTATTACTACATATGTTCAGTTTTATTTTTAACCGAATATATTTTATCAACCTCTAATTCGATCCACAATTAACGAGTGAAAAAATATTTTAATTTATTGAATAAATTACACTTCTATCCTTTCTTAAGAGAAACTTGAATTGCATCTTCATCCTATCTTATCTTTTAATATATACTCTTCTTCATCGAAAGTTCAAACCTAAAATAAATTATACTCTCATCTACTATCTAGTTAAGGATTGAGATATCTCCATCTACCATATTCTCAAAGAAGGAAACTCTTGCACAAATATTCTTACCAAGATGGGAGCTAATCATGGGAGACCTTTTGGGAAGGTGCATGAGCAACTGCCTTGTCTCAACGCTTCTAAGTTCTAATGGATGTTGTAGGAGTGCCCTTTATTAGGATGCAGTTGTTTTTTTTCTTCCTCTCAAGTAACCCAAAACAATTATACTTTTATCCCTTAAGACATTTAAATTAAACTCGGTTCCTTACCAATAATTTATGTACTACACTTTAATCTATTTTAACATAATAAATATTTTTATGATATCTACAAATTTTAACCAACTAGTCAAGATAAAGTAATTCAATTTGTTTTAATTTCAAAGTCAATGATAAATAAACTTTACTACCTTATTATTAACTTAATGATTTAGAATATAAAATATATTTTAAAACAACTGTATTTGATTGGTTTTAATAATTATTTTAAAAGAAAAATTATTTTGTATTGTTTCATATTTTATAATAAGGTTTAAAACTATATGTAAATAATACTGTGAATAAAAAATAGAGAAAAATGTCATCGTGAGCTTAGCTCAGTTGGTAGAGACAATGCACAATATAAGCAAGATCTGGGGTTCAAACTCTGGCCACTAAAAAAAAAAAATAGAGAAAAATATGTGTTCATTTTTTTTAATAGAATGGATCCACACCGATTTCATCGTCATTTGCACAATATCCACCTCTTTCGTATATTGACTTGAGCGTCAGAGTATTAACGTGCCTGCAGATACCATTCTCCTCCGTTGTAGAAGCTTGCTCTCCACCACGCCAGAATCTCGCCTTCCACCACACCAGAGCCATTTCTACAGGAGAACAACCACTACATTTCTTTGTTCTACACCGGACAAGACAATTAGATAAATGAAAATGCAGTAGTAATAATGATTTTGAAATATACTATATTAAAAAGAAATTTAATATTAAGAAGATTTTGGAAGAATTTTTTTTATTGTTGGAATGTAGATTTATTTATGTAAGATGTAGGAGAAAGGCAACATTCCTTTGGGTCTTTTTTGAATACTGGAGAGAAATTTTTTTATTGTTGGAATGTAGATTTAGTTTTCCTGTTTTTGTTCCCCGTTTTATTGTTGTATTGTATTTGATACTCTTTCAGCTGGGTTTTCGGCACTCGTTGTGCTGAAATCTTCAGGCTTTCAGTAATATATCTCATTTTAGCTTCTTCAAAAAAAAAATACTAGAGAGAAAATCAACATTGAATATTTCGGTTTGTTACAAATTCATTTTGATTATTATTTTTTATTTAAATAATGACATCTAATTGATTTAATACACATGGATATTAAAAAAAAATGAAAAATAAAATTATTGTACAAGCAACACACCGCATAAATTAAGTTACACAGTCAGTTTGAGGTTGAAATTCAAAGAATTCCGAAATAGGAAAATGTATGAAATCTAATTTGTTTTAAATAGGCAAATCAAAACTCGATCAAATGAAAGATGTAAATATTATTTAACTCATAAAAGAAATAACCAGTTTGAATTGACTTATTTTTGAATTTATAAAAAATAACTTATGCAAATAAATAAGTTTTTTATGTTAATTCATAAGTTCTCATTAACAAAAATTATATCCTCATAAGTTACTTTTTTATAAACCATCTTGACAAACCTATAAATAATAAATAAAAATTATTTATTTACAAAAAAACTATTTTGCATAAGCTGAAAATTAAATCAATCCAAACGTGCCCTTAATATAACACAAGTTGAAATCCCATAACTATAGGAACCCTAGTTGGGCCCAACTTGGAAGACAAGTAAGTTTGTTTGATTGGTCTATAAAAACAAAACAAATTGAACTGAAAAGACTCAATGGTTGTTTGACGGCACTCCATAGTCATCTTGTTTTCTTCTCTCTCTGATTAACTTTCCGGCGACACACTGAAGGTAAATCTCTCCACTCAATGAAATGATATTTTTTCTTTCTCATTAAGCAAAACAATTTTTTATTTTTTTTGGTCAGAATTAAGCAAAACAATTTTTTATTTTTTTTGGTCAGAATTAAGCAAAACAATTTTGTTACTAAGAATGTTGTAATTGCCTCTTTTTTTTTTTTTTTTTTTGTTTATTTAGAATATATCAAGAATGTTGTAATGTCTCTGAAATTCTAATAAAAGTTTTTATTTTAAATTTAAAAACATGTTTAGTCAATAATTATCCTAATTTTTTAACAATTTTGTAGCTAAAACCTCTTTCTTTTGGGTCAAGCCAAAACCTAAATCCACAAAAATAGGGTTTATAGTTCGTTTCAATTTTTATAATTTGTCACTTTCTAATCCTATTTTTCTCTAGGGCACAGTATTTTTCGTCTTCTTCCTGCACTTTGCTCTGCATTGAGGCTGCTGCGCTATTCTTTCTGGTCCATCCTGCATGTAAGTATACCTCTCTTCCTTCTTTATTTTTGTTGTGATATGATTAATATAGTGTATATGTTTCTATTGAAATTTTTATTTGTAGTAATTTGGTGTGAATTTAATCCTAATTACACAAAGATGCACTTCAAAGTCCTTTGTGTCTGGTCTTAATAGTATTATTACTATTCGATAGAAATCTTGACTAAAAGATAGAAGAAAAAGTTGTTTATTGATATGAAAACTCTCCAAGAATCTTCTCAAGATTCCTTTCTTTCCTCTGGTTTTTGAAATCTAGCACATATCTAATCTGCTAGACTTTAACTTTAATATGTTGAAATTTATTTAAGTACTATTTGTTGAAACTTGGTTTTATTTTTGTTGCGGTATGTTGATATAGTTATTGGTGGATTTCTATTAGAAATAGTAGCGTAATTGAAATTTTAGTAACAACAAAGTTATGTTTATGTGCATTGCAGTGCAGATTTGTATATGATTTGGATTTTTTGATATGGGTTCTCGTTCACCATCTCCTGATATCAACATAAAACCTGAGCATTGTCCAGAAGCTGTTAGAGAATGGTACCGCTTAACAGGACTACAAGATCGTAAAGAAAGTGCTGGTAGAAAGGATTTGGCTTTGAAAGCAAAACAACATCTTCTTTCTTTGGGTTGGAAGTTTTGGTACATTGACAAAAAAAGTAAGTGGGAATTGCGTTATACTTCTCCTAACAATGGGAAAAACCATATTACTCTTAGAAAAGCCTGCGAGAGTTGCATTGAAGAAGGAGGGTGTTCACCCGAACGCCCTTCAACTGCAGCAACAACGTCAAATTCTTCGTCTCCACTACAGTTGAAAAAGAGATCGAGAGAATCCGAGGAAACAGAAGGAACAACAATTTCTTTGTCTCCATTGCAGTCGAAAAAGAGACCGAGAGAATCTGAGGAAACAACAGCAATGTCAATTTATTCGTCTCCTTTACAATTGAAAGAGCTACCGAGGGAATCCCAGGAAGCAGCAGCAACATCAATCTATTGGTCTCCATTGCCGTCGAAAGAGAAACCGAGAGAATCCAAGGAGGAAGCAGCAGCAACTACAATTTCTTTGTCTCCGTTAAAGCGACCGAGTGAATCCGAGGAAGCAGCAGCAATATCGATTTCTTCTGAATCCGATGAATCAACTTCTGATGACGATTCTGAAGCCTCTAGTGCCAGTTCTGAATCAACTTCTGATGAGGATTCTGAAACCTCTAGTTCCGGGGATGTTAATAAAGCTATAGTAGGTACGGTATCAACATCAATGGAAAATGAGAAGCATGTGAGTAAATTTGAATCAGAAGTTACGGATTCGGTAGGTAGTGATAAAAGAGGAAAGGTTTTAAAAACGAGTTTAATGGAGAAGAATTCAGAGGATTATGGTAGAAGAGGGAAAGTATTAAAGACGAGTATAATGGAGAAAAATTCAGAGGCTTCTGGTAAGAAAGGGAAGGTATCAAAGACGGAAGGTAAAAGAGGAAGGTATTCACTTGTTTCTTGGTTGATAAAGAATCAAGTTTTGGTTTCAGGGACTAATGTATTCTGTCGTGGTGGTAACAATGTTGTCAAAAGAGGGGGTTTATTTTCTGATGGCATAGTTTGTGATTGTTGTCGTGTTAATTTCAATATCACTGGATTTGAGGCTCATGCTGGTTGTACAAGACATAGACCATCCACTAGTATCTTGTTGGGAGATGGAAGGTCGTTGTTAGACTGTCAAAAGGAAGCTCTTAGTTCACGTGATGAAAAGTGGAATCATTGTATTGCTGAAGCAAATTCTGAAGCAGGGAAGCATTGTGTTGCCCAAGTAAATTCTGATTTGGGGAATCATTATGTTGCCGAAGGAAATTCCGAAGTACAAGTAAATTCTGAAGCGGGGAATCATTGTGTTGCCGAAGGAAACTCTGAAGCAGGGAATCACTGTGTTGCCAAAGCAAATTATGAAGCAAATAACGATACTGTTTGTTCTATTTGTGATTTGGGAGGTGACATAGTATTGTGTGATCAATGTCCTTCTGCATTCCACCTCAGTTGTTTAGGTCTCGATCGAGTTCCGGATGGAGATTGGTTCTGTCCAACATGTTGTTGCAAAATATGCTATCGACCCAAATGCAAGCAAGAATGTGTAGATGGCAATGACAGCAATATTCTTGTTTGTGTTCAATGTGCGCAAAAGTTTCATTTTGGGTGTGTAAAGGCGTTAGGACTTGGATCAAGTCACATTGAGAGCAATGGTGAAAAGAAGAATTGGTTTTGCAGTGTAGTTTGTGGTAACATGTTCTTATGTCTAAAGAAGTTGTTAGGGAAACCAATAACAGTTGCAGCTAATCTAACTTGGACATTATTGAAGAATGCGAGTAATGATGATCAATTTAGTCAAAAGAAGAAAAAGTTGAATGTGGCTCTTGATGTATTTTATGAGAGTTTTAACCCAACTATTGATGTTTTATCCGGAAGAGAATTGATTAAAGATGTTGTTTTTAGTAGAGGCTCAGAACATAAACGCTTGAACTTTCATGGTTTCTATAATGTGATTTTAGAGAAAATGGGTAAAGTCATTTCGGTTGCAACTATAAGAATTTATGGTCAAAAGGTTGCAGAGATAGTTTTTGTGGCTACCAAGGAACAATATCGAAGACAAGGAATGTGTCGTTTGTTGATGCACGAGCTTGAGAAACAGTTGACACGCTTAGGAGTTGGAAGCTTGGTTTTGCATTCCTCCGAGGATGCTATAGACACGTGGACAAAAGCGTTTGGTTTTGCTAGGATAACCGGAGAAGACAAGTGTCAATTTGTTGATAAAACTTTCTTAGAATTTCAGAACACTATCATGTGCCTTAAATCCCTGAATAGACCTACATGGCCTTGTATTGCTTGATGGTAGTTATATTACGACAGTCATAAAAATGTTTTTGATGGTATAGTTTCTTTTGGACATGTTTTTAATGATGTACTTTTTTTCCTAGGGATTTTTAATGATATGCTTTGTATATACATTTCTGTTTGTTTTCATTTTACAATAGATAACCATTTATGTTTTGCTGTGATCACCATCATAGTTTGAATTGTAGTGTTCAATATGATCAATTGATGATATTGATACTGACACCATTTGGTGTTAGAGAATAGAGTACCATTGGTGTTAAAAGTGCAAGTGAAACACCAAGGTGTTTTGTCGTGCAACATTGGTTAACTCTTATACGGGTAGAAGTTATTTTTATCATTACTGGAACAATTTGGCCTTAGTCACACAATTTTGTCATGCACTGCATTTATGTCAAACTGTTGGTATATATAGTAGATCGTATATATTTTTGCTCAAAAAAAAAAGTAGATCGTATATTTACACATTTAGATGATAAAATGACTAATAATGAAGCCCATATTCATTATAAGATTGAAAAATTCATCCAAATTAAATATGAAACACCATTACTTTCAACTTATAATTTTGATTCAGTGTCCAACTATACCTTTGTCGTTAATGTTATATTGAATTTTCTTTTTGTAATTAAAAACTAGTAAGATCTGTAAATCAGTAAAAAGATTAATTAATAGTAATACCAATGAAAAGTTATAAAAGTTTACATGAAAATTGAGGAAGAGAAGACACTGAATTGATTGATTTTTCAATTTAAAAAACAATTCAACATATTTGATCAAAACAAATCAACATATCAAATGTATGGTCGGGTCAAAAAACACATAACTTTTTTTTAAGGAACATATATCTTTTTTTATTAACTCAAAAATATTTTTTGATTATCTTAGAATTTTATGGTTCGGTCTAACACAACCTCACAAAACCGAAGCTGAACAACATGTCTCTTTATAAACTTTTATCAAGAATCACATCTATCCAATGCGAGACTTGAGTTTTTCCCAATACACCTCTCATGATTAACACTATTGAGCTTGGTGCATTGATATAAATGGTGGGTGACCCGAATCGATAGACTTTGATACCATGTTTTTTTTTTGAGGGAAGACTTTGATACCATGTTGAAATTGGTTCTAACTCATCCTTAAAAATTAGTTTTTTGGGATTGTGTTAGGTCAAACCATAAATTCTAAGAGATTAAAAACAAAAGATAATAAAATAAAAGTAAAAAAACGTTGATCATAAAAATAAAAAGGTTCCCTAAAAAAAGGTTTTTATTTTTTTATTTTTTTATGTTGAGAAAGGTTAAATTTAATTTTATAAGTTTAATTTAAAAATATGTTTAGATAATAATTTTCCTAATTTTTGAACAATTTTTAGGTTTTTCAGAAGTTTAGGTAAAACAGTTGTCATTTTCTTGGGTCAAACTAAAACCTAAACCCACAAAGGTAGGTTTTATTGTTTCTAAGTCAAGCTAAAACCTAAATCCACAAAATAGGTTTTATTGTTTCAATAGAAGTTCCCCTTCTATTCCTGTTTCTTTCCCTACCGCCATTCTGTTTCTCTTTCCTCTCCTGCATGCATGTAAGCCTACTTCTCTTCTTTGATTGCTTATACTTTTTGTCAGCGCTCATACCTTGCTTGTGTCATGGTGTTTTAATCTTATTCTTGTTTTAAGGTCAATTAATGGTTTTGTTTTTAGTGTTTCTTTTTCCTTTCAATACAAACAATATTAGTATTACTTAGTAATTGTTAGAATTATTCCAAGAGTGAGGATCAGTCAACGAAGGTTGACTCAATTGATAAGGAGTTGATTCATCGGTAAGGTCGTGTTCAACTCTTGCCGGTTTGTAAGTATCTCTGTTGCTGCTAGCTTTTCGAGGATCAAACTATTGACCTCTTTATCACTCCATATCTGATCGAGGTAGTTTCCAAAAATATCATTTCAACATCCTTGTCTGGTCATTCGTTTTAATAGTATCATTATTTGATAGGAACTCTAGATCGAAAGGTAAAAGAAAATGTCGTTTATCAATAGAAAACTCTATTGTACATATATGGCATGTGTGTAGAGACATAAAACTAACACTTAATTTGGACAGAATTTGTATGAAATCAAAGCATATGCCACAAAAGGTAAATGGTAAATTTGGAGGACATGCCAAGCCTTGAATCTTAAGTAAACAAATACTCTAACTGAAAATTCACTGTAATAAATCAAGCATAGGAGAACGAACATTATAGTTTGATCGTTTTCAAAATCAACTAATCAAGCATAGGAGAACAATATAGCTTGATACATTAATTTTTTGGGAGAATGAATTAATATGCATTTGTTGTGGAATTGAGTTTTATTTTTATTGGGGTATGTTGATATAGTTATTAGTAAATTTCTATTAGAAACAGTAGTGTACCTGAAATTTTAATAACAACAAAATTTGTTTCCGTGCAGATTGGTATATGAATTGAAGTTTTTGATATGGATTCTCGTTCACTACTTCCTGATAACATAGAACCTGAGCATTGTCCAGAAGCTGTAAGAGAATGGTACCGCTTAACAGGACTAGATGATCGTAAAGAAAGTGCTGGTAGAAAGGATTTGGCTTTGAAAGCAAAACAACATCTTCTTCTTTTGGGTTGGAAGATTTGGTACATTGACAAAAAATGTAAGCGGGAGTTGCGTTACACTTCTCCTAACAATGGGAAAACCCATATTTCTCTTAGAAAAGCTTGCAAGAGTTGCATTGAAGAAGGAGGGTGTTCCCTCAAACACCCTTCAGCTGGAGCACCAGCAGCAGCAACAATAATTTCTCTGTCTCCATCACAGTCGAAAAAGCGACCTAGAGAATCCGAGGAAGCAGTAGCTAGAGCATTTTCTTTTTCTCAACTACAGCCGAAAGAGCGACAGAGAAAATCTGAGGAAACAGCAGCAGCATCAACTTATTCGTCCTGCTTACTTTCTAAAGAGCGACTGAGAGAATCCGAGGAAGAAGTGACAACAACATCAATATATTGGTCTCCATTACAGTCGAATGAGCAACGGAGAGAATCCGCGGAAGCAGCAACAACAACAACAATTTTTTTGTCTCCATTACAGTCGAAAGAGCGACTGAGAGAATCTGAGGAAGCAGCAGTAATATCAATATATTCATCTCCATTACAGCTGAAAGTGCAACCAAAGGAATCCGAGGTATCAGTAGCAAGAGGATTTTCTTTGTCTCCATTTCAGTCGATTGAGCGACTGAGAGCATCTGATGAAGCAGCAGCAACAACAATTTCTTCGTCTCCATTACAGTTGAAAGAGCAACCGAGAGAATCCGAGGAAGCAGTAGTAAGAGCATTTTACTTGTCTCCATTACAGTCGAAAGAGCGACTGAGAGAATGCGAGGAAGCAGCAGCAACATTAATTTATTCGTCTCCATTACAGATAAAAGAGCAACAGAGAGAATCTGATGAAGCAGCATCAAAAACAATTTCTCTGTCTCCATTACAGTCGAAAAAGCAACCAAGTGAATCCGAGGAAGCAGCAGCAATAGCAATGTCTTTGAAATCCTTTGAATTGACTTCTAATGAGGATTCTGAATCCTCTAGTTTCATTTCTGTTAAAAAAGCCACGGTTACTACATTATCAACATCAATGGAAAATGAGAAGCATGTGATTCAATCTAAACCAGAAGTTACTAATTCGCTGGGTAGTGGTAAAAGAGGGAAGGTATTAAAGAGAGAAGGTATAAGGGAAAGGTATTCACTTGTTTCTTGGTTGATAAAGAATAAAGTTTTGGTTTCAGGGACTAATGTGCTCTGTCGTGGTAGTAACAATGTTGTTACAAGCGGGAGTATATTTTGTGATGGTATTGTTTGTGATTGTTGTAATGTTAATTTCACTCTCGCTGGATTTAAGAATCATGCTGGTTGTACAAGACCTACATCATCCACTAGTATCTTCTTGGAAGATGGAAGGTCGTTGTTGGAATGTCAAAGGGAAGCTATGAGTTCACGTGATCAAAACGATAATCATTGTATTGCCGAAGCAAACTATGAAGCAAATAATGATACTGTTTGTTCTATTTGTGGTTTTGGACGTGACATAGTACTATGTGATCGATGTCCTTCTGCATTCCACCTCAGTTGCTTAGATCTTGATCGAGTTCCGGATGGTGATTGGTTCTGTCCAACTTGTTGTTGCAAAATATGTTGTCGACCTAAACGTAAACAAGAATGTACAGATACCAATGATAACAATATTCTTGTTTGTGTTCAATGTGAGCAGAAATTTCACTTTGGGTGTGTAAAGGCAACAGGATATGAATCTAGTCACACAGAGAGTAATGTTAAAAAGAAGAACTGGTTTTGCAATATAGTTTGCGCAAACAGGTTCATATGTCTAAAGAAGCTATTGTGGAAACCAATTAAGGTTGCGGATAATCTAACTTGGACACTGTTGAAGAATGTGAATAGTGATGATGATGGCGGAGATTTTTCTTCTGATGAGTTTAGTCAAAAGAAGCGTAAGTTAAATGTGGCTCTTCATGTATTGTATGAGAGTTTTTATCCAACTATTGATGCTTTATCTGGAAGAGAGTTGATTAGAGACATTGTTTTTAGTAGAGACTCAGTACATAAGCGTTTGAACTTTTGTGGTTTCTATAATGTGATTTTGGAGAAAATGGAGGAAGTGATTTCAGTGGCTACCATAAGGATTTATGGTCACAAGGTTGCTGAGATAGTTTTCGTGGCCACCAAGAAAGAACATCGAGGACAAGGAATGTGTCGTTTGTTGATGGATGAACTTGAGAAACAATTGTCTCGCTTAGGAGTAGAAAGCCTGGTTTTGCATTCGTCCGAGGATGCTATAGACACATGGACAAAATCTTTTGGTTTTGAGAGGATGACAGGTAAAGTCAAGCGTCAAATTGTTGATAATACTTTCTTAGAATTTCAGGACACTGTCATGTGCGTTAAACCACTGAAGAAACCTAAATGGCCTTACACTGCGTGGCAGTAGTTATAGTGTTATGACAGTCATAAGAATGTTTATGATTGTATATTTTCTTTGGGATATGTTCTAATTATCTACTTTTTTTGAGGGATTTTTAATGATTTACTTTGCAAATACATTTTGGTTTGTTTTCATTTTTCAAATAGATAGCCATTCATGGTTTTGCTGTTATCTACTTATCAGCATTGCATCATAGTTTGAATTATAGCGTTAAATAAATACCTTGATCAAATTGATTACTCCTACCACTTGGTGTTAGTACCATTGCCAAGCAAAAGGGTGAGGGACACAATTCTGATTTAAAGAAGTTTCTTATGTATACTGTGTTTGGTCCTCTAATCCGTTGCTTTGTATTCTCACCTAATGTCATTTAATGGATTGTCGTCCTTTACTTAATTCTGGATTGTAGGTCAAGTACCGATTATACTTAATCCCACTAGAAATAAAGTTTTGCCATTAAAAAAGAAATTGTTAACGAATGCGCTCGGACACTCTTTAATGACCTTTAATAGTACTAAGATTTTATGAAAATCTGTGTATTCAATACATTGTAACTTGTAATATTTGAATTTTTAAAAGAATATTTTTCTAAATTTGAAATGCTTAAAGAGTGCCCCGGAGGCACTCGTTAACAAAACCCTTAAAAAAAAATCTCTTTTCTTTGTGATGACACTAGTCCAATCAAAGAAGAAAAATGACCGATGATTACATAGACTTACATCAACCTTGTGTCTATCGGTCAAATTAGTATAATTAGGCTTAAAGTTCGCTAATAGCTGAAAAGCTAATTTATGGTTAATGGCAGATCGCTGAAAAGGTATCTGATTAAAATTAAAATGTTTGGTAAAATTAACTTTTGAAGTAAGTGATAAATATAAAATGACATAAAAGTACAAAAATGTTTATTTTTGTTATAAATTATATGGGTTTTTCTATCTTGTGCAAATTTGCACATGTTAAAAAGTTTAAAATAGAAATTTTGTATTGAAATTTGCACATTTAACGTTAAATATATAAAACTTTTGAATATACAATTGGTGTTTTAAAAAAAAAAAATAGTTGTGATTATATGAAATCATTGAAGTTTGTTTTGTTCTCTCATAGGAGTCTAAGACCAAAAAAAATAAATCTTTCCTATCAAGCAATTCTTGCACATATCTGATGGTACTCTAATCTTTGGCAAACCACTGACCAATGAATTTGTTTGCAAAGTACTTAGACTTTTGAAATTTAGATGCACACAGCACATACATGAGAGTCCATAACTATGTTTCACCATTTTATCATTTTAGATGCAAGGCATTGGGAGTCTTTTGCATTAATCTGAACCTGAAATGTTCTACTTTGAGAGATAGGAGCTCTCAAAATAGTTTTGTGACTTGATTAGAATACTTTCATTTGATTATTGGCAAGATGCATTATAAAGCCTTTTTCCAACAGTTAGCACATACTAAGTAGATTGCTCTTCATGCATGGTACGTACATGTGTTGATTGCTTGATGACCTTGCTTACCTTTGATCAAGACATCGTCTATACTTTATCAGGATTGTTCTACTGTCAGCAAATATGATCTTAGATTTATTTGAATCATCAAAGCTCACAAACCATTCTTTATGACATGTGGCTGGAGCATCCTGTACCATCCATCAGTGCTCCCAAGTCCACTATTTTTAGTTGCCATGAGCAGTATTGGATCATAATCTATATCACTTTCTCTATGAGCCATGTGTGCTTCATTTTCCGTGTTTCCATATTTCCTTGAGACACGCTAGTTTACCTCTACATTCATATGTAAAGTGACCATACTTCTGACAATCATAGTGTTGGATGTTCTTTCAGTTTATTGGTTTCTTTCCCTTTATATCTTGATTAGCACCATTGTTTCTTGATGAAAATTCAACCTGATCACCATCTTTCTTTGAGTTTTGTTGCTAAGATCCTCCTTTCTTGAATTTATCTTTACTTTTTCACTTGTTACCATTAGATTTCTTAAAAGTTGAGCTTGCCATAACTCTTTCCTCACGGGCTTCCAACGAGCATTACAGATCTTCAATTTTCGTGTTGGATAAATCTTTGGATTCCTCTATAGCAACTTAAATATAGTCAAGTTGCTATAGTGTGCATAACCTTGTTCGTAATTGTTTGATCAAATACTTCATCATCGCAAGTAACTTTGTTGAAATTCTCTGCAATGTTCTCACTTGATTCCACCAGCAACAACTCAAACTGCCTCTTCAGTGTTTGTAATTGAACCTTCTTGAGTTTTTCATCACCAACATGATTCTTCTCAAGAATATTCCAACATTCTATTTTTTTGGAAATTCATAATGTCTACACAATGTGAAGAATATTGCCTTGAAACCATTCTTCTTCAATTATTTGTTGGTTGCACGTTGGGCATTTGTGGCATCATTAGGATAAGCTTGCACGATTGGTTGAATGACTTTCATAACTTCTTGAAAGCCAAATATCATATATTATCGATCACAATTCTTGTTGTTGAGAATCGACAGTTTTCCTACAAAATTGTTGCCAAGATTTTCCATTGAACTAGTCATCTTCACTCAATGATCGAGATAAATGGACATTGAAATATTGAATCTTGCATGAACATCTAACCCCAAAAGCTTGAGGCTCCTGATATCAGTTGTTGGAACATAATTGGTGATGACACATCACACAAATGCAAATTTTAGAGAGATCAGAATGTTTTGCTGTTACCAGAAGGTTATGTTATGAGATCAAAATGGTCACAGCACACTCACACTTAAGAGAGGAAAATAGAAAGAGATAGAAATTTGATTTTTGGTTATGCCCTTCACTTCTCATTCATGATCACAATGTGGATACTTATACACCTTATTAATTGAGCTCACAAGTCACTATATAAGCCCAACACATATCTATTTGATTTATAACATATTCAACCCTTACACTAGACTCCTATACTTTTAATTTGAATTATACTTCAAAAATTGAAAATAGTAACAAGTAAATGACCAATATAAATTAGGAGTGTTTTAAAAAAATCATTTATATTATGTGATCTTTGTTTTTTAATTATTTCAACTATTGATTTTAAAAAGAGTTTGTTAAAAATAAAAACTACTGATTTTAAAAAGGGTTGTTTTGAAATTGGTCCCCTATTTTCAAAAAGTAAGACATTTGGTCCCATTCTTCTCTTAATCTTCAATTTGGGCTCCATATATTATTCTATTTTTTATTTTTTTAAATATGAAATTCTATATTCTAAACTAAAAGCATAATTAAAAAAGGAAAGGTCTCTATGAGTTTAACTCATTTGTTATAGACATCGCATAATAACACAGATGAAATATACATGTGTGTTGTTGAAAGAAGTTCGTTAACATGGTGCACGAGGTTCATATTTAAAGGATAGTAAGAAAAGCTGAGATGCATCGGTTGCATAAACTAAATCCCAGGTTTATACACCAATGAAACTCCATTTGTTTTTGGACTTTTGACTAAGCAACAACAAAATGAAAGATCATAATCATTAGGGGTGTAAATAGGTTAGGTCGGACCTGACCGAACTTTATAAGGTTTAAGTCTAACTTATTTCAAAAATTATAGGTATGAGTCTAGTCTATTACATGTTATAGTATCATTTCTAAGGTTTGAACACGCCTTTTTAAATGCTCGATGAAGTCTAAAAACCTATTTTACACTAAGATCTCGCAACTTTTATAGAAATACTACCAAATACGTAAAACCTTATGAAGGCCTAAACATGCCTAACATGTGTGCTGCTAAAGAACCAAATCTTATGAAACTTTAATCACAACAATAAACCTGCTACTAAATAACCAAATCATATGAAGGCACTAGTTTAAAAAGAAAACTCCAACAGTAGCAATAATGAAAGATATATTATATATAAACAGGTTGACAATTAACTTTTTTTGCAAGCCTTAGTCTGACCTCTTTAAATAAATAAGTTTTATAAAAGAACTTGAGTCTAACCTTTTTATTAAACAGGTCAGGGCGAACTAAGCTTTAAATAGGCAGATCGTAGGCCCCTGTCGGACAATCTGATCTATTCCCACCTCTAATTATATTTTTTGACAAAAGACCTATCATTAATCAAACTTTTTTTTTTGAAGAATAATTAATCAAACTTAAAAGATAATATTTATCCAGTTCATGGTGGTTGCCAGAACATGGAGAAGAGAAAGAAGAAGGGAGGAGCAATGCGTTAATTCCCTAAATCCTCAATCTTTCATTCAAATTCTATTTTTTCTCTTTTGGTTTTTGCTTTTGATTTTAGAATATGGAGAACTTAAATTGCAGAAAACAAAATAAGATGACAAAAATTGTGGATTTAGTAAAATAAGGGGACTAAAACTAATTTAAGCTTTAAATTTACTAGATTCTAACCCGTGCGATACACGGATTTATTAGAGTTTCATGTATAGGTATCAAATTGATTATATTATTAGAAACATTTAATGAAATACAATAGTGTTTTAAAAAACTAAATCGATTCATTAACTAACT
>Ga0315915_1000368_pt1 | contig 44095 bp, 34 predicted proteins | sample MpolbnodulesMG_FD_207738 | JGI IMG/M metagenome (GOLD analysis project Ga0315915, IMG submission 207738) | Medicago polymorpha root nodule microbial communities from Los Angeles, California, United States - branched nodules | ecosystem: Host-associated > Plants > Roots > Nodule | place: USA... | reverse complement strand
AGTTGGCCGCATACCAAAAACACCAGAAATCAGCTACATCACCGACGATTTCCGGCAGTTTCCAATACTTCAAAACAGATGGGAATCCCTAATTCCAGGGCGTTGAGAGGTTTTTCAGCGCCGACTAGCTATTGTTGGATTTGAACGGCCGCTGGGTCGACGAGCATAGTCTGTCCGCGACCGACGCCGTTTCAGCCAGCAAACCGACCATAGCGGCCGCGCCCTTACAGCGGTTCGAGAAGAACAAAATCTGAAATAGTTGCCCCAAGGTACAATATCGCAGCAACTCGCCGTGAGGTAGAGTGCGCTTTCCATGAGTGTCGTCCGCAACCCGCGGCGGACACTCTGGTCGGATGCCGCCCCCGATCGAAGGCGTCCGGATTTTCAAGTTACTCCAGTTGTTTCGATTGATTTCAATTTGAATACGCGACCGGCGGCGCTTGTTAAATTCCGCGTGCGGCTGGGTGAATCACCGTTCAACCGGAGATCTCAACGGAGGACTCGTAATGAATCGCAGGATCATGCGCGGCGTTGGAGCGTTTGCTGCTTCAACCGTTCTTTGGTGTACCGCATCCAGCCTTAATGCCCAGGAGGCGCAACCGAAGCCCAACATTCTCTTTATCGTATCCGACGACACCGGTTATGGAGATCTCGGGCCCTATGGCGGCGGCGAAGGTCGTGGCATGCCGACCCCGAATATCGACAGGCTGGCGGACGAAGGCATGACCTTTTTTTCCTTCTACGCTCAGCCGAGTTGCACGCCGGGCCGCGCCGCGATGCAGACCGGACGCATTCCAAACCGCAGCGGCATGACGACGGTTGCCTTCCAGGGCCAAGGCGGTGGGTTGCCGGCAGCCGAATGGACGCTGGCGTCGGTTTTGAAGCGAGGCGGCTATCAGACCTATTTCACCGGCAAGTGGCACCTTGGCGAGGCAGATTATGCACTGCCGATCGCGCAGGGCTATGACGAAATGAAACATGTTGGCCTCTATCACCTTAACGCCTACACCTATGCCGATCCGACCTGGTTCCCCGACATGGATCCTGAACTTAGGGCCATGTTCCAGAAGGTGACCAAGGGCTCGCTTTCCGGCAAAGCCGGTGGCGAGGTCAAGGAAGACTTTAAAATCAACGGCCAATACGTCGATACGCCCGTGATCGACGGCAAGGAAGGCGTTGTCGGCATCCCGTTCTTCGATGGGTACGTCGAGAAAGCGGCAATAGAATTCCTGGATTCCGCGGCCAAGAAGCCGGACCAACCATTCTTCATCAACGTCAATTTCATGAAGGTGCATCAGCCCAACCTTCCGGCCCCCGAATTTCAGCACAAGTCGCTTTCTAAGTCCAAATACGCCGACTCCGTCGTGGAGCTCGACACGCGCATCGGTAGGATCCTGGATAAGCTGCGTGAAACCGGCATGGACAAGAACACCCTCGTCTTCTACACGACAGACAACGGGGCTTGGCAGGACGTCTATCCGGATGCAGGGTACACGCCCTTTCGCGGCACCAAGGGCACTTTGCGCGAGGGCGGCAATCGCGTTCCCGCCATTGCCAAGTGGCCTGGAAAGATCAAAGCGCGTTCGAAAAACCATGACATCGTTGGCGGCCTCGATCTGATGGCGACATTCGCCGCAGTCGGCGCGGTGCCGCTGCCGGACAAGGACCGCGAAGACAAGCCCATCGTCTTCGACAGCTACGACATGTCGCCGATCCTGCTCGGCACGGGAAAGTCGGCCCGTGAATCGTGGTTCTACTTTACCGAGAACGAGCTCTCACCGGGTGCCATTCGCGTCAACAACTACAAGTTCGCGTTCAACATCCGCGGCGATGACGGGGCCTCGACTGGTGGGCTGGCCGTCGACACGAATCTCGGCTGGAAGGGCGCGGAGAAGTACGTCGCCACGGTGCCCCAGGTGTTTGATTTGTGGCAAGACCCGCAGGAACGCTACGACATTTTCATGAACAACTTCACGGAGCGGACCTGGATGGGCGTGGTGATGGGCGAGGAGCTGAAGAAGATCATGGCCACATACGTGCAGTATCCACCGCGGAAGCCGCAGAGCCTGACCTACAACGGTCCCATCACGCTTTCGGATTACGAACGCTTCCAGTGGGTCCGGGACTCGCTGGCGAAGGAGGGCGTCAGTATATCTCTCCCGACCGGCAACTGACCTTCATGCGGCGGCCACGGATCACACCGGAGGCCGCCGCCAGCTTGACCATCAAACCTCCGCACCCCAACTCTCTGGAGAACGCCCAATGTTCGCCATTCGTAATTCCCTTAAATTGGCCCGTGACGCGGCGCTGGCAGTTGCAGCGGGCCTTATCTTTGCCGTTTCAGCGCTTGCCCAAACCGACCCGCTGCCTTCGTGGAATGACACTGCCCCAAAAGCGGCTATCGTCTCTTTCGTCGAAAAGGTCACCAAGGAGGGTTCGCCCGACTTCGTTCCGGAATCCGAGCGCATCGCCGTCTTCGACAACGACGGCACGTTGTGGGTAGAGCATCCGATGTACGTTCAGCTCGCCTTCGCCCTCGACCGTGTGAAGGCGGAGGCCGCGTCCCATCCGGAGTGGAAGGACAAACAGCCGTTCAAAGCGGTACTCGAGGGCGACATGAAGACGCTCGCGGCAGGGGGCGAAAAGAGTCTCGTAGAGCTCATCATGGAGACCCATGCGGATATGACCAGCGACGAGTTCCAGAAGATCGTCTCCGAATGGATCGCCACCGCACGGGACCCGAAATTCAAGAAACGCTATACCGAACTTGTCTACCAGCCGATGCTCGAACTGCTCGACTATCTGCGAGCCAACGGTTTCAAGACCTTCATTGTATCGGGTGGCGGTATCGAATTCATGCGGCCATGGACGGAGCAGGTCTACGGCGTTCCACCCGAGCAGGTCGTCGGCTCGTCGATCAAGACGCAGTTCGAGATGCGCGATGGCGAGCCGACGCTCTTCCGTCTGCCGCAAGTCAACTTCATCGATGACAAAGCCGGCAAGCCGGTTGCTATCAACGAGCAAATTGGCCGTCGCCCGATCGCCGCCTTCGGCAATTCCGACGGCGATTTGCAAATGCTGCAATGGACAACGATGACGGGTGGGAGCGTCCGTTTCGGCATGCTCATTCATCACACCGATGCTGAACGCGAATACGCCTACGACCGCAAGAGCGAATTCGGCCGCCTCGACAAGGCGCTTGATGCGGCGGCGATAAACAAATGGGCGGTGGTCGACATGAAGGCGGATTGGAAAGAGATCTTTCCGAAGAAGTAAGATTGCGTGTCCTGCGTCGCATATGACTACTTTGTGCAGCCAGGGTCCACCACGTTCATGAGGAAAAGCAGGACAGGCATTTTAGCCGCTTATGGTTCGGTCGCTTCCGGAGTGGTGATCGGTGCCGCCGTGGGCGCCGCAGCAGGCAATCCTTACTACTACTCGCCGCGATGCCGCTACTACGTATCCGACTTGCTACTAAACTGGTTGTTTTATCTAATCAGCAATGATTGCAAACTTTCCCGACAGAAGATGGAAAGATCGAGCTTCTTTCTGTTGGTTTTCTGCCCAATAGGCGCTGGTCGTCGTGCCGAGTGTAGCACGGCCTTAATTTTAGAACGATACGGAGCGCTCGATTGAAGCGGTTTGTCCACGCAGCGACAGTTATCCGGACAGCTTTGCTGTTTGGCGCCCTGCTCGCGTATGCCGCACCGGTTGGTGGTGCCGAGACGGCTCCGCCTTATGCTGCGGACCAGCTAATCGCACCCCAGAAGGGATTCGTCGACGAGAAGACGTGTACCTCCTGCCATGCGGAACAGGCCGCGGCATTCGCTAAGTCGCACCACGCCAAGGCCATGGCCCTTGCCGATGACAAATCGGTGCGCGCCGATTTCAACAGCGTCCGGTTCGAGCGCGATGGCGTGGCGGCAGAGTTCTTCCGCCGCAATGGTCGCTTCTTCATTCGCACCGAAGGGCCGGACGGCAAGCAGGCGGACTTTGAGGTCAAATATACCTTCGCATACGAACCCCTGCAGCAGTACCTGGTCGATATCGGCCACGGGCGATTGCAGGCCTTTGATATCGCCTGGGACACTCAAAAACAGGAATGGTTCTGGCTGGGTGAAGGCAGTGCGGCAAAACCTGGCTCAACCTTTCATTGGACGGGCCCGTTCTATCGTTGGAACCGCACCTGCATCGACTGTCATTCCACCGGTCCGCAGACCAATTTCGAGCCGCAGACGAACAAATACCAGTCGTCCTATGTCGCCACCAGCATTGGCTGCCAGTCCTGCCACGGCGGCGGTGCGAAGCATGTCGAATGGGCCAGAGCCAAAGCGGCAAACGCTTCAGCGGCGGCGGCAGATCCCGGCCTCGCAGAGGTTGACGCGAACACCTGTTTCGCCTGTCACGCCCGACGCACTAGACTGGTCGATGGCTATCGCCCGGGAAGCGCGTTTCTCGACCAGTTTTCTCCTGCATTGCTTCGCAGCGATCTCTATTTTCCGGACGGGCAGATACTGGACGAGGTTTTCGAATACGGCTCCTTTCAGCAAAGCAAGATGGCAAAGGCAGGCGTCACCTGTTTCGACTGCCACCGGGCGCACGAGGGTACCGTCAAAACTGAGGGCAATGCGTTGTGCACGCAATGCCACGCCGAGACTGCCCCGGAACGTTTTGCAGGCAACAACCCGAGCGGCGCGTTTGACACCCCGGCACACACGCATCATCCCCAAGGCTCCTCCGGCGCTTTTTGTGCCAATTGTCACATGCCGGAGCGCACTTACATGAAGGTCGATCCCCGGCGCGATCATTCTTTCGTTATCCCCCGGCCGGATCTTTCCGCACTCTACGGAACGCCGAATGCCTGCATTTCGTGCCATGCGAGCCAAACGAACGCCTGGGCGTCCGAGCACCTGGACGGGTGGTATGGCAAGGCATGGCGTGAACGCCCGTCGATTGCGCATGCATTCGCGCGAGCCGCGCAGAACGATGTTGCCGCGATTGAAAGTCTGCGCAGATTTCTGACCGATCGGGAACAGCCGGGCATCATCAGGGGCAGCGCGATCGGTGAAATGACAAGGCTCGATGGAGCAGCCACCGCAGCGGATGTCAGAGTGGCCGCGGGCGATCCCGATCCGCTCGTTAGGATGGGGGCGGCGGAGGCGGCTGCCAACTTGTCAGCCGACTTGCGATTGGACGCGATCGGCGGCCTGCTTACGGACGAGACCCGGGCCGTCCGAGTGGCCGCCGCCAGGGTTCTTGGCGCCACGCCGTCACTGGACGTTCTCGGCGCGCAACGCCGCGCTTTCGACGCCGCACTCGGCGATCTCAGTGCCTATGTAGAGGCTAACGCGGACGTCGCCGAGACGCAGAGCAGCTACGGATCCCTACTTTTCGGCCAAGGGCGAACGGACGAGGCGGAAAAGGCTTTCCGCCAAGCGATCGTTCTTGATCCGACGCTTTCTGGTGCGCACATCAATCTTGCCGAGTTCTATCGCGCCAGCGGTGACAATGAGCGATCCGAGCAGACTTACGCCGAGGCGGTCGCCGCAAATCCGGATCGGGCAGATCTTCGCTACGGACACGGCTTGTCTCTCGTTCGCCTCAAGGCCATGCCGGACGCAATTGAAGAACTAACGGCGGCCCTGCGCTTGGATCCTGCCAACTCCCGTTACAGGACGACCGCAGCGATCGCGCTTGATTCCGTGGGCCGAACGGATGATGCGTTCGCTCTGTTCGGCCCCACCACCGCCGGTGGTGCAACTGTTGACGCCACTCTGCTCGGCACTGCCATTCAGCTCGGACTTAAACTTGGTCGCTATGCCGACACGCTTAGGTTTGCGGAGGCGCTCGCTCGTCTTCAGCCGAACGATCCACAGATTGAAGAACTTGTCAGGCAATTACAGGATGCTGTTCAACATGGCAGATAAGCGTGAGTTTGCACTGTGGCTGCGGGAATGACATTTTCGGGCTGACGAGCAATGCCTTGGTCAAGGACGTCTGCCTAGGGAGAAGGAAATACCGTGAACATTGTAGCCGGCTTGGGCGATCATCTTCCATTTTTGTATTCCTTGCGCGCCGATGGCGCGGTGGAACGAAAGGCAAGCAGCGGGAAAGTGCATTGCTAACAGACCAGCGATGCGGGAAGCTGCATCCGATTTCTCGCGGCAATTACCGCGCAGTCCAAACGCCGGCCTAATGACGAGGAGCAGGCAATGACAACCTTCATCAGACTTGGGCTTTTCGTCGCTGTCGCGGCGATGATCTCTACGGGTGTTCAGGCGGCCGACGTCTCGCCACTGATGACGTCGCTTTCTCAGCCGGCCGCATCCAAGCTTGGCTGGACGTTCTCGGTGGCTCTGTATTTCTGGATGGCCGCGCGTCCGGCGATACGGCGCAGTTCGGGTTGCCGACGGCACACATGGAGGCTGATTTCAGCGGCATCGGCAACTTCATCTACACGAAGCTGTCCGCGCATGGTGAGACCCCCTTCGGTGTGCTGGCAACGGACATCGACGTGAAGTCCGAGAGCTTTTCGGGCTTGTTCGGCATGGCATATGCGGTTCTGGACAGCCCGCAAGGACACCTGGACCTGGTTGGCGGGTCAAGGTGTGGTCGGTCGAAACCACGCTTTCGTTCAGCGGCGGTCTCCAGGGCGGGATCGAGAGAGGACAGCGCCATTTGGGTGGGCGGAATAGTCGGCTTGCACGGGAGATATCCCTTAACGCCTGAGATCTACCTGACAGGAGGGGAGATCTGGTCGGCGGCGGCGGAGCCGACATCGACTGGGATGTCGCACTTGCATCGGTTACGAGTTCAACGAGCGAATATCGGCGATCGCTTTCTATCATGCGCTCGGGATCGACTACAGCGACGACGTTTTCATTCTCGATGCCGCCCAGCAAGGCCCCATTCTCGGGGTCGCTATAAAGTTTGAACGTCGAGCGGCCGTCGGTCTTCTGCGCTTCGATAGGAGGCAACCGGATGTGCATAGTCTTCACGCATGGATATAGGGGGCTCGTTCACGCCTCGATCCTGCTGTTTGTCCAGTTCGTTTTCGGGCTAGCCGCTCCCTTGGCGGCTCAGGAGGTGGCGACACAAGCGCCGCCGGCCAAGGTCCAGCAACTCATCGAGTTGTTGGACGACCCGGACGTTCGGCAATGGCTTGCGGCCAAACAGACGACTGCGACGGCAGCCGTGATCCCCCCGGCGGGATATGCATCTCGTTTGGTCACAGGAATTCGGCGACATCTCATCGGCATGGGCCAGGCCATACCACGACTGGTCCCCGAATGGATCGCAGCGAGAGAGCGCATAGCACATGAACTTCAGAACGGAGCGACGACGGCGATCGTGTGGGGCCTCTCATTGGTGCTCATCGCAGGAAACGCCGCCGAGTTTCTCGTGCGTTATGCTCTGAGGCGGAGTGCGCGCCGAAGCGCAGCCGAGCCTGGGCCGGGACTGGCCGCTCTTATCCGCATTGCGCCGCTCGTCGTCTTCGCGATCGCAGCGGTCGCCGCTTTTGCGCACACCGGTTGGCCGAGCCGCCTGGAGGCGGCGGTTGCGCCGCTGCTCGTCGCATGGATCGGCGCTCGTTTGCTGAGCGCCGTCGCTTCGGCGGTGATGGAACCGCGATACACGGGCAGTGGCGCGGCACAGGGCCGGGCGGGCGCGCCAGGGCCGGAAGCGATGCTATTCTGGTACAAACGTTCCGTGCCCTTCATTTATGCTATGGCTTTCACCTGGGCCGTCGTCGATATGATGCAGGCTCTAGCTCTCCCCGCCGATGTCCGAGATCTGACGGCCGCCGTGCTTGGCCTTGTCGTGCTTGGCATGGCGATCGACGCGGTGGTGCGCCGGCCATTGGTTGAAATGACAGCCGGACGGCATATATTGCGCGCTGCGCTCATCATCGGTTTGCTCGCGCTGTTGTGGCTCCTTTGGGCCGCTGGGATGAAGGTGCTCTTCTGGGTCGGCGTCTTCGCACTCATTCTGCCGCCGCTATTGCGTTTCACGACTGTCGCGACCCGGTCGATGCTGGACACCGAAGCGGCCGACTACATTCCTATAATGCGCAACGTCTTGATTGACCGCGGTATACGGCTCTTGATAGTTGCGCTGGCGGCCGCCTGGCTCGCCATGGTTTTCAAGCTCCACGGCAGCCCGGTGATTCAAGGTGATGTCGCCAAGCACATTTTTCGCGGCGTTCTCGCCGGGGTGATCATCCTGCTGGTGGCAGATTTCGTCTGGCAATTGATGAAGGAGTTCATCAATCTTCAACTGAAACGGGCCACAATGGAAAGTGGGGACTCTGCACAAATCGCCCGCAACATGCGGGTGCGCACACTGCTGCCGATCCTGCGCAATTTTCTCGCAGTCTTTATCGCGATCGTCGCCGGCATGATGATTCTCTCCAGCCTCGGAGTCCATATCGGCCCGCTGATCGCGGGCGCAGGCGTTTTCGGCGTGGCAATTGGGTTCGGCTCACAGAGCTTGGTCAAGGACATCATAAGCGGCATCTTCTACATGATGGACGATGCTTTCCGCGTCGGCGAATACATCCAGAGCGGCAGCTATATGGGGACGGTCGAATCCTTCAGCATTCGCTCTGTCAGGCTGCGTCATCACCGCGGACCGGTGTTCACCGTACCCTTCGGTTCGCTCGGCGCGGTGCAGAACATGAGTCGCGACTGGGTGATCGACAAGTTCACTATCAACGTCGCCTACGACTCCGATGTCGCCAAAGTGAAGAAGGTAGTGAAGGGCGTAGGGGCCGCATTGCTAGAAGACCCCGAACTCGGGCCGCTGATCATCGAAACGGTGAAGATGAAGGGCGTCGAGCAGTTCGGTGACTATGGCATTACGCTGGGCTTCGCCATGACCACTAAGCCTGGTCATCAGACCCAGGTTCGGCGCCGTGCGCAGGCCCTGATTAAAGATGCGTTCAAGACACATGGCATTCACTTCGCTTCGCCGACAGTCCAGGTCGCCGGCGACGAGGCGCAATCGTCAATGGCGGCTGCAGCCATGACGCGCGATACCATCGCCAAGAAGAACGCTGCCTTGGCTGCCCAACAGGGAGGTGAGGCGGCGGCCGAGTAGCCTGGACTAGGCAGCATCGTGGAGGCGATAAACGCTTGTGTATAGGTCTTGTCGAGCAAACGCTCGTTTGCACCCTGTGGTCATCCACATGGGGTTGGCCGGAACTGCCCGACGTCCTTAGCGCAAAGCAGGCTTTACGCGCATTTGATTTACCTTACAACTTGACAGCCCAGATAGTCGCTCCATCTCCCGACTGACGGATGATAGCTTCAAATTCCCCGTATCTATGTAAGGTGAGAAGGTCTGACTCGTCGAACCGGGGAATCCTCGTTATCAAAGTGTGGCTGGGCACAGGAGTCGCAGATTGCGCCCGGGGGCGTCACAGAGGACTATTGTTCCGTCTGATGTTGCAAACGCGCCCAATAGACTGAGGCGTGGATCTTTCACCAACGATCCTGCTCTTGCCCGTAATACTGGATACTACAGCGGCTATCTTCAACTTAGGCGAGAGCCACTATGGAACGCCTGGCATTGACCCGGATGACGATGGCGGTGTAAACCTTCGCCGAAGGAAATCTTTGGAGTGATCAGAATGTGGCGGAACATTCCGCCGGCCCGGTTGTTTGGGGTGCTATCCTCTTCATGACGGTGCTCTCCCAAGAACGGGTCGGCAATTGCAGCGCTCCAATTCAATCTGTTGGAGCGCTGCTTTTTCCAGCTTTTTCATAAATCGGCACCACGATCGGAGCCGGCGAAAGCCGCGATTTTGCCAAGAGCGAAACCCCAGTGCCCGTTCGGCGGCGTAATTCGCCAGGCATGCCGGCCGTAACCGAGGGAGCTGACAACCGTGCCAACGTGATGGGGATCGCTCCGGCAGGCCACCAAGTCACGTCCCGCCAAATACGTTTAAGTTCAATTCCTAACGCCGCAGTAATCAATAGGAAAATGCCGATTCTCGCTCAGGCCGAGTGTCAAGCTATGGGCAAAGAAGTGCTGAGCATGGCGGCGATGGCGGAGGCGAATCAGCATTGCCACGCAAGAGGGGCCAGGTTGAAAAACAGAAAATTAGCGATTCGATGGCGGTGAAATGCCAGCTGCGTCTGCCCGCGAGCATATGGCGGGGGACGCAGTTTATGCCAACTGTACTGTGGGCAATGTGGCACTATGCCCAAGGCTGCAGCCCTCGTCGCGCAGGTATGGTGACCTGCTCCACCTCCGGCATGTCTCTTATGGCTGACAGGCAATCGGGCACGGTCGACTCTCCACTCAGTCGAGCGAAGTGTATTCGCCTCAAACTATCACTGGTGCTGTCGCCCTTGACAGGAGCCGCCAGATCCACCCCCGGGAGAGCCTGAATCCTATTCAACAGGCGCTCGCGGTCGTCAACACTCACGCCAATACGGATCGTGAAAATGATATCAGTCATTGGTCCCAATGCAGGCAATCAATCGTTTCAAGTTTAAACGACCATACCCGAAATCGGGGGTAAAGTCTTGTCCGCCCATTGCCGGCACCTTGTCTGCACTCGCCAAAAGGGCGTCTCGGATCGCTGCCGGATCTCTGTCGCCTCCGTTTGCGATGAAAAGCGCCGCAGCGGCTGCAACATGCGGAGCCGCCATCGATGTGCCGGGCCAGGCGTCATAGTCTGTCTCGCGGATCGCGGCCTTTCCTTGCCACCAATGACCATCGGGGCCCTTTTCCGCTCTCCAGGCTGTTTGACCCGGGTAGGTCGGGAGCGTTGACCAGATCGCATCGCCCGGCGCCGCAATCGCTACGTGGTTGCCCCTGTTGGAAAAACTCGTAATGCGGTCCTGGAGGTTTGTCGCCCCCACAGCTGTGACGCCTGGCATTGCGGCAGGGTAGGATATCGGGCTGCCTTCGCGCCGCTCATTCCCCATTGCCGCAATAATGCTCGTTCCACCGGCCAGCAAAGCCTCGAAAGCCGCACTTTCGGTCGGATCCGGCGCCCCGCCGCCACCGATAGAAAGATTAATGACATCGATGCCCGCATCCACGCAGTCGAGCAGCGCACGGAGATACATCACCGGATCAACGAAATACGCAAACTCCGCTGTTCCGTCCGGATGCGTTAGCAGGTCGGGGCGATCGTCGAATATCTTCCAGGCATGGATTCTCGCTTGCGAAATGCCGTTAATGCCAACATCGTTGTTGATCGTCGCGCCAATCGTACCTGCCACATGAGTACCGTGTCCTATCAGATCTTGATCTGAACTGGCCCCCGGGAGGTCCGGGTGCTCATATATGTATCCGGCGATCTGGTCTTTGAGGTCAGGGTGACCAGCATCGATTCCCGTATCGAGGACCGCGACCTTGATCTCGCTCGCGTCATTGAAACCGTTCAGGTCGCGCGCTTCTTGCCAGTTAATTTTTCGAAGATTCCACATTGTGTGAACCGGTGGCGGCGCCGTGGCAGTTCGCTCCCTGTCGACGGCTGATGGTTTGGACGATTTCCGGGACATTTTCGCTGTCAGATAGCGCCGCGGAACCCGTGAAACGGACGCGACGCTTGGATCTCCAGCAAGCGCGAGCTGAAGCTCTCGCAGGTCGGCGTCGCTCGCCAATTCGACAAGGCTGGCAGCGCCGCCCGGCGTTCGTTCGTCCACCGCAGCACTCAAATTGAGGGCGGACGCAGACCATCCCTCCGCGCCGTTTCCCGGAGCGCCAAGAAGTTCCGGCTTGACTCGGGCGTTGCGGGCGGACCTGACGAGCATTCGGCTGGCATAGTGCGGGGCCTCCTTCGAGAGAGGTGTAATGCGTTTCACCAATCCGGCCCGTTCATAATAGGCCAACGCCTGGAGACCACTGCTCAACGGAGAACGCGCTGCGGTAAACGTCGCCTCGAAGGTCGCTCGGCGTTGCTGGGGCCGCATCCGCACGAACAACATTGCATCGTGGTAAAGGGGAAACCCCGAATTCCTAAACAAAGGCCCCATAGGCACACATCCTCCGCCTCGTCTTACCTCCTAGGATACTGGCAACTGAAACCGCCGACAATTATGGGTTTATGCGGTGTCGGTCACATTCTTGCTGTGTCACTCTAGAGAGTAGCGTCAGCGCGTTGAATTCTCATTCATGAGAGGGCCAGCCGCGTTTGCGTAATATGGCATTTTACTGGTTATGAGCACAGGAATGCGAGCCAACGGCCCTTCTCATCGTTGAACGTGGGCGCGAGAATGACATCCTGCGGTCCGCAGTCTATTGAAGGATCGGCCAGGTACAAACTTGATCATCGAAGCAGAAAGGCGGGAACGCGACGCCGCCTGGTTGTTATGCTCCAGCCGGGCGAGTTACCAACGCGCAATCTCCGACGACAAGCCCTGCGAGGAGACGAACCTGGCTGCAGAGAAACAACGAACCTTCGCGCTCCCTTCTCCAGCACAGAAACTCTGGGGCGGCTCTGAGCAATGGGGAGGCCCTCCCAAGAACGTATCGAAACTGGAAACTGCCACCGGAGTCTGGATTACTGCAGCTCCGAGCGCGACGTGAACAGCATCACTCAGTTGGGTCCAAAATTGAGAACGTCGCGGATACCCATTGTAGCGACAGCGAGATCAAGCGGTCATAATGTCTGCAATTTCTGAGGTGTCGCCCCTTCAACCTGCAAGCGCCTGAATTTCATTGGCGGAAATCTATTGCCGGGGCGGCTGTCGAAGGAAGCTTCTCGTCAAGATGATTCCGGGTCGATGTGACCCGGATTTTTGGCGGCGGCCCTACCGTCGTGCTCCAATTCGCCTGCAGTTGCCTCCGAGGCAACGCCGATTATGGCGTAGCGAAGTGTCTCCGCGTGCTCCCGTCCCTCATCGGCCCGCCTTCTATATGCGGCGGCGGCGGCGGCGAAACCGCTATGATCTGCATCGTCTGCCATTTTTTCGCTGAGAGTCACCCTCTCCTCGATTATACGAAGGGCAACTCTCAGCGCCTCGTCGACGGCGCCCTCCGACTCCGCAACCAAAGCCTCGGACGTATAGGCATGCCCGACTTGACACCGAAACCGCAGCGGCGGCCAACTCTTGATCTGCGAGAGCACGCCGCCGCAGGCGGGGCACGAGATCGGAACCGGGTCCGCGATGTTTAGCATTTTCTCGGAACCGATCTGCCGGCCGAGCGCGATATCGACCTCGAGCTTGATGTCGGTCGGGACGGGAATTGGCGGACCGGCCTCGTCGTGGGTGAGCTCGATGAGGAGTGCGGCGAGACCGTCGAGGGGCGCGCGATGATCGACGTCGCTTGCCCTCAGGGCCCCCGTCGGCATGTCCGGTGCAACTGCGTCGCTAGGGTTCTGGACGACGGTCAGTCCACCGCACCGCTTGACATCGGCAAGGCCGGCGGCCCCGTCATTCAACATCCCCGTGAGTACGACCGCGATGGCGCGCGGTCCGTAGTTCAAACCGACCGATCGAAAGAGAGGGTCGACCGCCGGTCGGGCCAGGTTCTCGCGGGGTCCTCGGCCAAGCCTGATGATACCGTCGATGACGAGGAGATGGTGGTCCGCGGGCGCAACATAGACGTGTCCAGGTTCGACGTGCTCCCCGTCGACAGCGGTGGTGACTGGAATTTCGGCATGCGCATCGAATATATCTGCGAGTAGGTCATTGCCGCCTGCGCCGACATGTATGACGACGAATACAGCGGCGGCGAAGTCGCCCGGAAGTTTGCCAAGCAGGTGCTTCAAAGCTGCCACCGCGCCGAGCGAACCTCCTATGGCTATGACGTCTCGCATCGCGTGCTCCATCGGTCAAAAACGCCCGGCGAAAGGATAAGTTCGACCGCGCGTAAATATTAGTCGGGGAGAAGATTTTCCCAGCCGACACTATCCGCGCCAATATTACAGCTGATATAAGAGGATCGTGCAGAAAGCGTAAAATGGTGGCCGAGTCCCGGCTTTGAAGTGGTCTTGATAATTCCGGCAGACGCCGCAGTCGGGCAGGCGGTGCGTTCTGCGATGTTCCGGGGAACTTGGCCATGGTTCAAAAAGCTGATCCTCCGATTGTCGCGATTGGGGCTTCCGCCGGGGGCGTCCAGGCACTTCAGACCTTTTTTGATCTTATGCCGATTGACACTGGCGCGACTTTCGTCGTCATTGTCCATCTCGATCCGCACGCCAGAAGCGAGCTTGCGAACATTTTGGCGGCACGGACGCGCATGCCGGTTACGCAGGTCGAGGACCAGGCGCGTCTTGAAAGCAACCACGTTTACGTCATCGCGCCAAACCGTCGGCTTAAGATTGCCGACGGTACGATAGCCGCGCTCCCCTTCGAAGAGCCGCATGCCCTCCGCGCGCCCATTGATTTTTTCTTTCGGTCGCTTGCCAAGGAGCATCGGAGCGAATTTGCGATTATTCTCACTGGTGCCGGGGCGGACGGTGCGATTGGGGTCAAGGCTATCAAGGAGGCGGACGGAATCGTGCTCGTCCAGGATCCCGATGAGGCAGAATATGCCTCCATGCCGCGCAACGCCATCGCCACTGAGGTTGCAGACTTCGTGCTGCCTATCCGAGAGCTTCCTCATCGGTTGGCTGAGTTGCTCGCCCGCCGCGATCAGCTTCCGTCCCACCAGTTCCGCGTAAACGATGATGAGATGATCGGGCGAATTATGGCCCATGTGCGCGGTAGAACCGGACACGATTTCTCCCAATACAAGCGCGCTACGATTTTGCGGCGTATCGGACGGCGAGCGCAGGTTGCCAGGAGGGAGACCTTTGCGGACTACTACAACTATCTGCGGGAGAATCCGGAGGAAGCTCAGGCGCTGTTCAGCGACTTTTTGATTTCGGTTACAACGTTCTTTCGCGATCCTTCGGCTTTCGAGGTTGTGGCCGAAAGAGTCATCCCACACCTGTTTGACGGAAAAGAAGTTGCCGACAAGATCAGGGTTTGGGTTCCGGGCTGCGCCACCGGTGAGGAGGCCTACACGATTGGCATCCTTCTGCTCGAGGAGGCGGCACGCCGCGACCTCTCGCCGGAAATCCAGGTCTTCGGCTCGGACCTCGACGAACAGGCACTTCGCATCGCGCGCGAGGGACGATACCCGTCGACGGTCGAAGGCGATCTCTCGGAGGAACGACTTCGCCGGTTCTTCCAGCGTGAGGGAGATCATTATCGAGTGCGCCGCGATTTGCGAGACGCGGTTCTGTTCGCCAGCCACAGTCTACTTAGAGACCCGCCCTTCTCCCATCTCGACATGATTTCCTGCCGAAACCTGCTGATCTACCTCGATCGGCAGCTGCAGCAGCAGGTGTGCAACACGTTTCACTACGCGCTCAACGCAGGTGGCTTCCTCTTCCTCGGATCGTCGGAAAGTGCTGACTACCCCCGACTCTTCCGCCCTGTGGATCGCGAGACGCGTATCTACAAGGCCCTAGCGGGCGCCGGTGCCCGACCCATGGTGCTGCCGGCGCTGCTGGGGCCACATAAGCCGGAAATGAAATCGACCATTATTCGAACGCCGCCGGCAGGGCACGTCAGCGACGCAGCGGTACACCGCCAGATGCTCGAGAAAATCGCGCCTCCAGGCATGCTGGTTGATGAAAGCCACCACGCAATTCATCTTTCGGAAAATGCCGGACGCTTTCTCAAGCCGTCGGGAGGCCCTGTTAGTACCGCCGCCTCGGATCTCGTGCGTGAGGAATTTCGCTTCGATCTAAGAGCAGCGCTGCACCGGGCCTTTGGGCGGAGTGAACCCACGTTGAGCATGCCAATTCTTGCTGACCTCGATGGACAGCCGCACCGCGTCTACCTGCAAGTGAAGCCTGTGGTCCAAGGGACGGAGCGTACGCGGCATGCTCTTGTGCTCTTTATCGAAGGTGAAGCCATCGACAAGACCCAGGAGGTGGTGCTCGATACGCTTGACGGGCGCCCGACGATTGACGAGGCGATCCGCCGATTGCAGGAGGAATTGCAGCTCGCTCAAAACCGGCTTCGCCTGACGAGCGAGGAGTCGGACACTGCTACTGAGGAGTTGCGGGCTGCCAACGAAGAGCTGCAGTCGATGAACGAGGAATACCGTTCGACGGCCGAGGAACTGGAAACGAGCAAGGAAGAGCTACAATCCATCAACGAGGAGCTGCAAACTGTCAACAATGAGCTCAAGCTGAAGCTGGAAAGCATATCGCGCGCTAACAGCGACCTACAGAACTTGATGGCCGCGACCGACATCGCGACGCTTTTCCTTGACCCCTCCCTGCGTATCAAGCGGTTTACCCCGCGTTTGATGGAAATATTTAACGTCACTCCGAACGACGAAGGCCGGCCGATCACTGATTTTACGCATCACCTCCAATATAAGAGACTTTCTGATGACGCGCGGGCGGTGCTGGAGACGCTCAGACCAGTCGAACACGAGGTGAAGGGCCGCAACGACGGCTGGTATCTGGTGCGAATGCGCCCCTACCGAACGATCGAAGACAAGATAGATGGCGTTGTGGTCACGTTCGTCGACATCAGCGAGCGGCGCCATGCCGAGGAGGCGGCGAAGGAGAGCGGGCAACGCCTTGAGCAGGAGATGCGGCTTGTCGAGCTTTCGCGCTCACCGATATTCGTGTGGGACTTTGACGATGGCGTAATGCAGTGGAATCGCGGCAGCGAGGAACTCTATGGTTATTCGCGTGAGGAGGCGCTTGGAAGACGCAAGGAAGAACTGCTCAAGACGGGCGTTCCCGGCTCGTCCTTTAACAAGCTCAGGCGAACACTCAGCCAAAAGGGCCGTTGGAGCGGCGAACTGAACCATACCACGAAGGACGGTCGCGTGCTGACGGTAGAGAGCCAAATAGAGCTCGTGCCGTTTGGCGAGCGCCGCCTTGTGCTGGAAAGCACCCGCGACATTACCGACCGCAAGCGCTGGGAGCGGCGCGGGCAGCTCTTGCTGAACGAGCTAAGCCATCGCGTGAAGAACACGCTCGCTGTCGTCCAGTCGCTGGCGCGACAGACTCTCCGCACAACCCGATCGAGCGAGGACTTCGTCGAGCGCTTTGAAGGGCGCCTCGCAGCGCTTGCGAGCGCCCACAAGCTGCTTGTCGACTCTGAATGGAGCGGCGCTGAGCTCAACGAACTCGCGCGACGGCAACTCGATGCCTACGCCGCCAGCGATCGGCGCCGGCTGCAGATCGAGGGCGAGCCAGTGACGTTGCCGCCGGACCTCGCTACGCCGTTCGGTCTCGTGCTCCACGAGCTCGCGACCAATGCCGCGAAATACGGCGCATTTTCTACAGGAAACGGACAGATCAAGCTCAGTTGGAAACTCGGGAACAACGGCCGAAGCCTCGGGGTTATCTGGCAAGAACGCGGTGGCCCGCCGGTCGAGCCGCCGAGCGAGCAGGGTTTCGGCGGCGTTCTGATCGAGAAGAGTTTGCCAGGATCTACGGTTCATCGCGATTTCCAACCGGATGGCGTCGTCTGCACGATCGACATCGAGCTTCCGGAGATCCGGCCAGATGGTGGGGAAAAGTGAAGATGGCAGGTTTCTTCAGGGCCTCAGAGTCTTGGTCGTCGAGGATGAGGTTTGGATCGCTCTCGATTTGGAAGCAGCATTTGTCGATGTTGGAGCTCAGGTGGTGGGACCGTGCGGGACCCTTGAGACCGCATTGGTGGCAGCGAAGAATGAAGCGCTTGCGCTCGCGGTGCTCGACATTCGCTTAGGAACGGCAACCACCGAGAGAGTCATCGATCTCCTCAACGAGCGGGGCATTCCATTCTTCTTCTATAGTGGCCAAACCCTACCCGACGAGATGCGAAAGAAAAGCAACGGCGCCGTCGTCATGGTAAAGCCCGCCATGCAGCAGGATATTGTTGGGAAGGCCGTGGAAGTGCTTATGGCCTCGGGCATGCCGATTTCCCCCTCGTAAGTTGCCATGACGGCAACTTGCTCCGGCGGAGAGTATCTTCGGAAAGTAGCTGGTAGCGCAGCCTGTGTATTAGCATGTCGCCGCATGCATCGATTGGAACGACCTCGTGAGCTGCTGCACGTGGCAATATGGAAGCCCACAATAGGCGCAGAAACCGCCCGCAACCTTGGTCCTTCGACCACGACGCGGTAAACGATTACTGCTCAGTGCGCCCCAGCATGCGGGCATTCTTCTGCTCGAAGCTCATCCCCTCTCGCGAGCCAAGCGCAGTACCATGATCAACTCGTCGTTCTCGGTGCCGTGGCCCAGGAAGCCGTTTGGGATGCGGCCAACCTCTACGAAACCGTGGCGTTGATAGAACCGTATCGCGGCCGAATTGTCCGCACTCACCGCAAGCTCCACCTGCAGAACTCCGCGGTCTCGTGCATGCTCCGTAACGTCATGCAAAAGCTTTGCCGCGATCCCGGTCCTTCGATTGTCTTTCCGCACATAGACGCTGACAAGCCTCGTGCGATGCGCCATCTTCCTCGCACGCTCAAACCTGAGCCCCATCATGCCAACCGGCTGCCCACTCAGGAACGCGACAAACACTGGCTGATCCAGATGCTGGCGCCATTCGCGGTCGGAGAGATGGACCCAATCACCAAATACACTCGCAAACGAAAAGGGTTCGTGTGAAAGCGCCTCCAGGCGTATGCGGCGAAAAACGTCGACGTCATCGACTGATAGCCGCCTGATTACCGACCCTTCCTCAATCGACACATCGACCTCCACCAGTTCCCAGGCAGCGCTGAAAACGCCGTGTGCTGCCACCCTCTGATCAAATGGTACGACGACGCCCAGCATCGAAGCTGCTCAGCATCCTTCCTCGATCACGAACCAGACAATTGCCACTCGGTTGACCCTGAAGTGATGACCCCGTTGGCGATTTGCTCCGACAAGTTTGCCCAGATGGGATCCCCGGTGAAACTTGCGAGATCACCGCTCGACTTCACCAAAGGCATTTCGGCGTATTCTGAAAGGGGTCGCGGGGCCTCGCCGCAAAACCCGATGTCCTGGAATGGATAGCCGTCAGCAGGCTTCAAGACACGGTGGCCCCAAAGCCCGGGTCGGTCGTCCCCACGCAGGTCGGACAAGAGATCGAAATTACCCGATCGCTCAAGGCCAATCGCTGTAAGATAGCGCATGAGGGGGTAGTAAATGGTCTGGCGACATCCCCCGAGCGCTCTCACGCCCGGCAAGATGGAAAGCACCAGGAACACAGTGTACAGACTGGGCACGATCGCTCGCTGGCGGAGCGCCGCAGCGATCCTGTCCGGCCGGAAGCTCACGGCGAAACTGGACGGGGTACGGGCCCTGAGGGTATTGCCCTGGAGGCGGAGCGGAACAATCCTGCCTTTCTCCAAGCGCCAGAAGAGATCGGTCGTTCTGCGTACCCAACCCTGCCACGACCCAATGTTCAGGCGATCCATGGCGTCCAGGATGCTCTCAGCAACCTTGCCGCCTCCGATAAAACGAGCCGACATCCAGGATCCAGCGTCCTCGAGATGGTCGGCGACCAGGTCTGCGATGTCGAAATCGTCGAGCTGGAGCAGCTTGATCGGGGAGGGGAGGTTGCCGCGCCAGAGAGTTTGATTGGCCGCCCTGATTGCGTCGGCCGCGGAGGAAAATTCATCGGAAGGCAGTTCGGAGAGGAGATGGGCGGCAGAGTCATTCGGTGCTGGATCACCTTTGGCATTCGAGAAAGCGAAACGATAGGGTCCATTCGAGCCGCAGATGCTGAATGAATCCATCTGGCCTCGAGGCAGGCCGAAGACGTTCAGCGGCTCGCCCTCAAGCCAGAGCCATCCGGGACCCTTCTTTGCCTTTTCCGCGAAACTGACCGTCGAGGCGTGATAAGTGATGTACCATTCGCGGCTATTGGCGTTCAGGCCCAACAGGCTGAACAGGTGCGTGTAGAACGCATCCGGTTCGATAAGCAGCAGGCAGTGCGGGCCGGTCTGCAGCACCGGCGACGCCATCAAATGCAGGCTGGCGCTTTGAGCTTCGTCATGGTCGTAACCGGACCTGCGTGCCGATCGTTCGACGCAGCGGCAGAGCAGCTCCATTGCATGACGACGCGCGCAACTCTCGGAATGGAATTTCTTGACGTCGTGGGCAACCGACGCATAGTCCCGAAGGGGGCGCTCCCAATAATAGGTGAGATGCGGCATCAAGGCAGACAACGCGCGGCGCACGTCGGCTGTGCTGCAATGCTCGCCGGCCTTTCGGATGGCGGTCATTTCATGATGCCGAGCTTCGGCGCGAGCGGCACCATTGTGTTCGCGCTGCGCCACGTCAGATCAGGAGCCAACGCCTCTACCTCAGTATCGACGATCGTGGCTGGCAGGCGTTCGTGGCAATAGCCTGGTGGAATTGCCGGCTTCACCATCAGCGAAATCAGTTCCAACACGGAAGACCGGGAGTTAGATGAGACGATGGTGTAGAAGTTCCCGCTGTTCCAGGTCAGTACCGAGTAACGGAAAAACGCTCTCAGAGCGGCTACCGTGGTCGCCAGATCGACTTGAAGGTCCGTCATCGTGTTGAGGACTTCATCTTTTTTCTTGGATATGTGACCTGTCGAGAAGAACCGGGACTTGAAAACCTCGTCCTTCTGCCGCTCGCGTTCCTCATAGATGTCGCGGTCTTCGTGCGCGAGCTTCTGCACTTGCACGAGGAGACCGCCAGGCCGTATGCGAGGGACGACGAACTCGAGCTGCTTTAAACGATCACGGTCGTACATCTGAAACGTCGTATCCTCTAATAGCACGTCAAATCCGCCCCGAAACGGTAGGAGATCGTCATCGGTCGCGTATCGTTCGTCATCCAAATCGAAGAACGGACCGTGAAAGAAGTGAGCGTGCTCGCTTGCGCGTTTCGCAAAGAACGAGGTGCGGTTGGCAGCCGTTGGACTGCAGCAGAGCGCCTCGATGCGACCATTGCCAAGCGTGGCAAGCGTGCGCGCAAGGCAACCGGTGCCCGTCCCAAGTGTGTATATTGATGTTGGGGAAGCGCTGCGTGCCCAGGCCCTCGATGCAAAGGATAGTATCGCAGAACCCAGGCGGCATTCCTCTTCAAGCCTGTAGGGGATGCTCGCGAAATAATGGCTGTCGAAGGGTCCCCATAGACGCCGGTGCGTATCGGAGAAAACTGAGACCTCAAGATCGAAGTCGAGCAGACTCATGTCGAGCTGCGGCTGGGCAAGGTCCGACGCTCCACCCTGTCCGCTTGCGGTCGTTTCGAAGAACGCGGCCAAGGATGTAAGCCTGGGAGCGTTTCGCCAATGTTCAATCGTTAGTCGACCCACCATAGCCACCTCCCAAATAACACCGGCGGGCGCTTCACCTCAGGTTCATTGAGCGTGTTTCGGCCGCGTCGGCATCTTCCGCGCGTGAGTTTGTGGGTGCCATGTGTGGACCCTGGAGAGGGCGCAGCCAATCTACCGAATTCGGTAGATTGATGTTGTTGAGAAGGCCCGATGGAGACATACAGACCTGGAATCTGCGATCGAGCGCTCAGATCTTGATCAACTCGAGGAAGCTCGCCCGGGCAACGGCCTGATGACTTGTAGCAGCTCCCAGCTTCATCCTTGCTGAACGCAGGTATAATTTCACGGCGTTCTCCGAGATGCCGAGGTCCGCTGCTATCTGCTTAGAAATCCGACCTGTTGCAAGCAACTGGAAGCACTGAGTTTCGCGCCTGGAGAGGTTCCGATAACGGTCGGTCTCTCGCAGACCGCTGGCAGAAAGCACGGTCTCATGAAGATAGTGGGAAAGGATCTGAAGTTCGTGAATACTCGAAGCGCGTAGCCGTGACCAATGGCGCCCGGGTAGGTTCGACGTCACGGAGAGGAGACATCGTTCGCCTTTAGGACCCCGGATTGGGATCGTCAGGCCATGAGGGCCGATATCATACAAACGAGCTTCCTTAAACAAGCGGTGGGCCTGTTCTGACCGCCGATCGAGAGAGGACCAGTCCACCGGGAGGAACCCCCACCGAATCACGTCAATCACCGGATCTATTTCGAAAAAGCACTTGCCGACGTATTTTTCCGTCCACCGTTCCGGATACGTTGTGCAACAATAGGGGTACGAGCCCGATCTGCCACCGCTGCAAACCACAAGAATTGTCATGTGCGACACGCCGTAGTGCTCGCAAAGTTCGCCCAATGCGGACTGAAGGTCCGCGCGATGCTTCGCTGCCTGAAGCGTCCTTAACGACGCCGACAGTCTACGGTGGTCGACCATCGGGAGTAATGCCTGCTTGCCATTTCACACTGTGTTTCAAATCAGAAATTCGATCATAATGGCGGCTGTCGGGTTGCGATACTGTAGGAAGTACGAGGGCCAACCCGGCAAGTAGGCGGGCCGCGCACTTCCCCTCACATGATGCGCAGACTTGCGATCGACCGCGTTGGCGTAGACGGACGCTCGATGGGGGCTGTTTTGTTCGCACCTGGCCAACAGGCCGGCGAGAGGCGCTCGCACTCGTGGCCGGCAAGGATTTCGGCGTCAATCTTCTGATCGAAGATCCTCAAGAAGTTGCACGGGGTACCCGGCGCTGGCTCGCAGCTCCACGGCAGCGGAGCGGCCGTCAGGCAGCATATAAATCGTGTCGAGGTGGCCAGTCAGCCCTTGCCACCGCTAAAGCCCACTAAAGGATCGATTCGCCCATGGCAGTTGACCACCACGGCGCCCGCGTGAATCCGTTCGGAAATGCCCGTTGCGGCGCCGGGCAAACCGAGCCAGATCCGCATCAAACGAGGATCTCCGGGGATTTGCCGCCCAGCTCCAGCTAGAAACGCTTGATGACCTTGGAAGTGGTAATGATCTGGCGCCGGATGGCCCTTTGCGAAAGAAGGCGGAAGATCAGCTGTATCCTTCGGGTCCGTATTGGTGGCAGTCTCCCCGAACCCCTGAGTCGCCTGGACCGTACTCACCGTTGTAGTGCCACATCTTGAAACCGGGGCAAATTGCATTCACCGTAATGGCCAGGCGAGCGAGCTCTTTTGGCAAGGCTCTGCGTTAGGCCGACAACACCGAATTTCGAGACGGCGCAATGCGCAGTGTAGATGAAGCCCTGGCGGGCCTGGCGGCGCTTTGGTGCCGCTGGTCGGAAATCGGCGGACGGCCTCCGGGCAGAAGAGGAAGACCCCCTTCGTGTTCACGTCGAGGTTGCCGTAGCGCAAGCCGAGCTGCAGTGAACTTTTCGGTGACAAGCACATCGATGATGCCCAGCTTCACAGCGGCGGCAATGGCCTGGGTTTTGGATTCTCCGCCCGCCAGTGCGATAACCCGGTGCGCATTGTCCCGGATCTGAAGAGTTTGGCAAACGACAAAATTGTCGACAATGGCCACTATTCTCTAAGCGCAAACCTTGTGACCGACTGCGGCTTTGATCCGCGGATAGGCGTAAGTGTTGACCTTGGAGGTCGTATATCCTGCTCCGATCAGCGCTTCCGCCATTTTGACTGCGGCAGTCACACCATCGATCACCGGCACGCCTGTCGCCTCCTTGAGACGGTCGCATAGCGACGACATTCCCGCACAGCCGAGCACAATCGCTTCGGCGCCATCTTCTGCCTTGGCCAGCTCGATTTCCTGCAGCAGGAGCCGCTCGGCCTTTTGCGGATCTTCCTCGAGGGCAAGGACCGGAAGATCGATGGCCCGTACTTTTCGGCAGTGACGCTCCGCACCGTAATCGCTTATCAGATCTTCGATGATCGGAACCGAGCGGGGGAGGGTGGTTATGACCGAGAAGCGGCGGCTGATCGTCATGGCTACCTGGACCGCGGCCTGGCAGATGCCGATCACGGGCCCCTTGGCGACTTCGCGCGCGGCGTGCAGTCCGGGATCATCGAAACAGGCAATGACATAGGCGTCGACGCCCTGCGCCTCGCCCTGGCGGATTTCCGCCAGCATTCCCGGCACCGCCATTGCCTCGTCGGCGACACCCTCGATACTAACCGGCGTATCCGTCGGATTGGAGGCAGAGACGAGGGTGTGAGCGTGCTTGACCAGCAGGGCACTTTCCAGCGCCTGCGTCGTCATGGAAGCTGTCGAATTGGGATTGATCAGATGAATATGCATGGGGAAATTCGGTGCCTGTCGTTGGAGCCTATTTCTTCGGCTTTATGAAATCGGCGATCGGCGGGGCCTTCAAAACGAATTGGCGGTCTGACGTGATGTAATTGTCGGCGTGGAGGCGGGCGATGGGCTGGTATTGTTCCGGGTTCACATAATGACCTGCGGCATCGAGGCAATCGCGACGTACATGCATGTAGACCACCTCGCCCAATACCAGCGTTCGGCGTGGATAGTCGATCAGGCGCTCGACCCGGCATTCGAAGACGCACGGTGCCTCCTCGGCATAGGCAACATCGATCTTGCGGCACGGGGTCGCTTTCATTCCGGCCATTTCCAGTTCGTCGACCTCGCTGTCGAAGCCGAGCCCGCAGACCAGCATCTGCTGAGACAAAGCCATGTCGACCATGCTGATGGCGAATTCACCGGAGCGGCGAATATTGACCATCGTGTCCTTCGGCTCTCCGGTCAGACGCGGCTGGATACCCAGCACGACGATGGCCGGATCGTGTGAGAATACGTTGAAAAAGCTCATCGGCGCAGCATTGCTATGCCTGCTCCCGGAGCGGGTCGTCACCAGCGCGATCGGGCGCGGGCCGATGAAATTCGTCAGCAGCCTGTAACGGCTTTGCGGTTCGAGCTCTTCAAAATCGAATTCCATCAGGGTTCCAAAAATATCGACTGTATGATCTACAATAAGGTTTCATATTGTAGACAATATTGCAAGCCATTTGAATCCGCGAGTTGACTTTTTCACGCGCTTCGCGATTGTCTGCTTCAGCAAGGAGATCAGAGCATGAGCGAACAAGCGGCGATGTCAGTCGAGCAGATCGTCGAGAAGGTATGGCTTTCCATTGCCGAGCGGCGATTGCGTCCAGGCGTGCAGCTCAAAGAAGAACAACTGGCCTCGATTTTTTACGTCAGCCGCGCACGTATTCGTCAGGCGCTGACCGTTCTCGCACGCGACGGCCTTGTTACTATCATCCCCAATCGGGGTGCTTTTGTCTGCAAGCCCTCCGTGGAAGAGGCCCGCGATGTGTTTTCCGTTCGACAGGCGGTGGAACGGTGTATTGTGGAGCGCCTATGCACGTCGATGTCGAAAGAGAGCGTGAAGCGGCTTCGCGACCACGTCAAGAAGGAGCGGATCGCCAATGCCGAAGACAGCACCACGGACATCATCAAGCTTTCCGGCGGCTTCCATCTTCTCCTGGCGGAACTGACCGGGTCGGATTTCCTGTTTACGACCATGCGTGACCTCATCGCTCGCAGTTCCCTGATTACCGCCGTTTACCGAAACACCACGCGCTTCAATTGCGGCCCGGACGAACATGCCGATATCGTCAAGGCAATTGCTGCGAAAGAGGCCAAAAAAGCCGTTCATCTCATGGCCCATCATCTGGAACATGTGGAAGCCGAGCTGGACTTGAGCGAGATCAGGGACTTTTCGCATGATCTGCGCGCAGCCTTGGGATGAAATGGCGGAAAGCTGGTAAGCGGCTTTCCGCCACGCCTCATCATTTCGCTAACCCGTCCTCAACCAGATGACAGGCCACACGGGTACCGTTGGGCAAGACCCGCACCTCAGGCACTTCCTTGGAGCAGCGCCTGATGGCCACGGGGCAACGCGGGTGGAAGGCACAGCCGGACGGCGGCTTCAGCGGGCTCGGCACTTCGCCGCTGGCCGGCTCCCGGTTGCGGTTCGGCGCCGCGATGTTCGGAATCGTCTGCAGCAGGAGTTGCGTGTAGGGATGACGCGGCTCGGCAAACAGCTGCTCCGTGTCGCCCTCCTCCACGATGCGGCCCAGATACATCACCGCGATGCGGTCGGACATCTGGCGAACGACGCTCATATCATGGCTGATGAAGAGATAGGTCAGCCCCAGTTCGTCCTGCAAACGGCGCATCAGGTTCAGCACCTGTGCCTGCACTGACACGTCGAGCGCCGAGGTCGGTTCGTCGCAGACCAGGAATTCCGGCTCGCTCGCCAGCGCGCGCGCGATCGAGATGCGCTGGCGCTGCCCGCCGGAAAATTCGTGCGGGAACTTCTCACCGTCGGATGGCGATAGCCCGACCGTGTGCAGAAGCTCTTCCACACGCTCGGTGACTTCGGCGGCGGTCTTGCGCAGCTTCATTTCGCGCAGCGGTTCGGCAACGATATTCTTCACCCGCCATCGCGGGTTGAGCGAGGCATAGGGGTCCTGAAAGATCATCTGCGCCGAAAGTGCCGCGCCGCTCTTTCCGGGCGCGAAGCGCATTGCGCCGCTGGTCGGACGGTGCAGGCCGGTGACAAGGCGGGCAACGGTGGATTTTCCGCAGCCGCTCTCGCCGACGATGCTGAGGCAGCCTCCGGCGGGCACGGTGAAGCTGATATTGTTCACGGCCTGCAGATACTGCCGGGGCTTGCGCTCCACCACACGGTTGAGCCAGGGAGCGGACACATCGAATGTCTTGACCAGGTGGTCAACCGTCAATGCCGGCGTCTTTTGCAGCGGTTTCGTCATGCGGTGCCTCCTGCGTTCAGCCAGCATGCGCTTGCACTATGGCCTGCAAAAACAAGCTCCGGCTGCTCGCGCCGGCAGCGCGGACCCGCCATGCTGCAGCGCGGATTGAAGGCGCAGCCGTCGGGTATGGCGTCCAGGCGCGGCATGGAGCCGTCGATCTGGTTGAGCCTCTCGACCCGCGCGCCCAGCGACGGGATCGAAGCCATAAGACCCTGCGTATAGGGATGGCGCGGCTGGTGCAGCACCTGCTCGACGGGCCCGATCTCGACCAGCCGTCCGGCGTACAGGACCGCAATGCGGTCGGCAGCTTCCGCGATCACGCCCATATCGTGCGTGACGAGCATGACGGCGGTCTGCTTCTCCTTGCACAATTTGCGCAGGAGCGAAATGATCTGCGCCTGGATCGACACGTCGAGCGCCGTGGTAGGTTCGTCGGCGATGACGAGTTTCGGCGACGCCGCAAGCGCAAGTGCGATCACGACACGCTGGCGCATGCCGCCCGAGAACTGATGCGGATACTGGTTGACCCGGTCCTCAGGCGAAGGAATGCCGACATCGCGCAGCAGTTGCACGGCGCGGGCACGCGCTTCGGCCTTACCAAGACCGAGATGCCGGCGAATGGTTTCGACGAGCTGAGCGCCGACCGTGAACAGCGGATTGAGCGAGGTGAGGGGGTCCTGAAATATCGCGCCGATCTCGCGGCCGCGGATCTTTTCCATGGCGCGGTCGTCGAGCGTATCGATGCGGCTCTCACCGAGCCAGACCTCGCCGCCGGCAATATGGCCCGGCGCTTCGAGAAGACCCTGAATGGCAAGCCCCGTCATGGATTTCCCTGCGCCGGATTCGCCCACGACACCGAGTATTTCACCCGGCCGAATGGACAGGCTGATACCCGACAGCGCCGTTACGGTGCCGTGGCGACCGGGAAAATCCACACGCAGATTGCGGACTTCGACGACTGGTTCCTGCATGTCACCCATTGACGTTCCCCTCTATCGGATAGCTGGGCGGGAAGATTTCGGCGACCGGAGGATTGTTCCAGCTCCGCTCGGGATATCGGGCGATCAGCCCATCATATTGCGTCTGCGCCCAAATGCGCGCCTCCTGCATGTCGAAGCCGGCCAACCGGCGATCCAGCATGGAGACGCGGCCGTCGACGAAGACCGCATGGGTGATCTTTCCCGAACCGCCGGTGACGATCGTGGTGATCGGGTCGATTGACGGAGCCATGAAGACGTCGTCGAGTCGGAAGACCGCAATATCGGCGCGCGCTCCCGGTGACAGATGGCCGAGATCGGAACGGCCCAGCGCCTTCGCACCGCCGATCGTCGCCGCATTGAACAGGTCGGCCGAACGCAGGCGGTCCGGTGCGCCGTCGGCGATGCGGCCCGTGATGAGGCCCGCCAGCAGGTTCATCAGCATGTCGGGCGGGGTCGTGTCGGTGCCCATGGCAATATTGATCCCGCGTCTCGCGCAGGAGGAGAAGGAGTTTAGGATCGAACCGCCACGGCCCGAGACGAGCGGACAATGGACGATGGAAACGCCGTTCTCCGCGTAAAGGCCGAGGTCTTCGTCCGTGGCGTTGGTGGCATGCGGCGCGATCAGGCGGTCGCTCAGCAGGCCGTGCTTCGCAAGCCAGACCGGTGCTGTCGAGCCGTGCAGCATGCGCACCGTGTCGACTTCCATCGCACCCTGTGCCATATGCAGCCGGAATTTGCAGCCTAGATCGCGAGCGGCGGCATCGGTGCGCTGTAAGAGCCCGATCGTCGAGGTCTCCACTCGGTCCGGCGCCAGCATGCCGCGCACCAGGTCTCCATGGCGGCCATTCTGGCGTTCAATGTAGGCAATGGCGTCTTTCAGACCCTGAATACCGCGCTCCTCGTCGAAGACCGGCACGATCCTGCCAGGCGCCTCCAGCACCATTCCGCCCGAACGGTAGGCGGGGCTCAGATAGACACGCAAGCCGAGTTCCCCCGCAACTTCCGCAGCGGCGTCGAATTCGGCAACCGTTTCACCCCATTCTCGATAAAACAACGAGGCGATGGGAGCGGCCGTGGTGATGCCGTTCAACAACAGCTGAGCGAAGGCGAACCGCTTCTGAAAAGCAAGCTCCTCCTGCGTGTACATTTCATAAGGACCGGCCTCGACATAGGAGCGCGGCCAGACGCGGCCCTTGGCCCAGCCGGGATGATTGTCGATGCCGAGGATGGTCGTATCGAGATCGGACAGCGCGTCGAGATCGATCAGGCCGGGGCTGATCAAGGCGTCGCCGAAGTCGATCCGGCGCGCCGTTTCACCGGCGAAACGGTGCCCGACGAACAGAATCTCGCCATTCTCGAAAACCACCTCGCCATTGCGGAGAAGCCGGTGTCTGCCGTCCTTATGCCCAACGACCCAGCTTGCGGTGATCAGTGTGCGGCCTTCCGGCCGGCGCCCGAGCGTAAGGGTATCGAAAGCTCCGCACATTACGGCATCTCCACGACGGCGACACCCTGACGGGCCGTGACGCGACCGCCTTTGACGACCAGCGGACGCGGGGCGACATCGACCACGGCATGCGCCAGCGTCTCGCCGGTCAACAGGGTGAAGTCCGCATTGCGGCCAACTTCAAGGCCGTAATTTTCAAGCCGCATGACATCCGCACCGCCTTGCGAGACGATGTGCAGCAAATGCTCCAGATCGTGATCCGAGCGCACGCCGTTCTTCATGCCGATAACCTTGGCGCGGTCCAGCATGTCCGGCTGGCCCCATGGTCCCCAGGTGTCACGGATACCGTCACAGCCGCCGCCGACGCGCACACCCGCTTCCTTCAGGCGCTTGATCGAGGGCACCGTGGCCGAAGGCGCACCGGTGGTGAGGATCGCGACATCGAGAATGGCGAGCTGCTCGATCAGTTGGCCGACGCGCAGATAGTCGTTCATGCCGAGCGCAAAGGCGTGGCTGATTGCCACCTTGCCTTCCATGCCGTTGGCGCGGATCCGCTCGAAGATGAGTTCCATGGTGAAGGCGCCGAGATCGCCCGTCTCATGCAGGTGAATGTCGATCGGAACGCCATGCTTGGTGGCGAGCGCAAACAGAATGTCGAGCTGGCCCTTCGGGTCGCGGTCGATGCCGCACGGATCGATGCCGCCCAGCACTTCGCAGCCCTGACGCAGCGCCTCGTCGAGCAACTCCTTCGTGCCGGGCATGACCATCAGGCCCGATTGCGGAAACGCGACGATTTCGATGTCGATGATGCCCCTGAGCTTCTCGCGCGTCTCCCAGACGCCCTCGACCAGCGACAGGCGATGAACCGGATCGATATCGACATGGCTTCGGATATGCGTTGCGCCATGCGCGGCCAGACCGATCGCATGACGCATCGACTGCCGGTGCGGATCGATGCCGATCTCCAGACGATGCTCGCGTTCGAAGTCGATACGCTCACGCAGGACTGCGGCGCGGTTGTTGACATGCCACGGCATGCCCCAGGTCGTCTTGTCGAGATGGGTATGCGCATCGATCAGCCCGGGGGCGGCAATGGCGTTGCCGCCATCTTCCACGGCCGTGCCAGGTTCCGCTTCAAAACGCCCGAAACCGGCGATCTTTCCGTCCCTGATCAGGATATCGCAGCTTTCGCCTGCCATCGGCCTGACGTTGCGGAGCAAAAGGTCGTTCATGGGACTTACCTCAGTTTCGGATTGAGAGCGTCGCGTAGCCAGTCGCCGAGCATGTTGACGGCCACGACCAGCATGCAGAGCTGCAGGACGGGGAAGAGGACGATCCACCAGGAACCCGAGAACAGGAACTGGTTGCCGATGCGGATCAGCGTTCCCAGAGACGGCTGGCTCGGTGGCATGCCGATGCCAAGGAACGAAAGCGTGGCTTCCGTGAGGATAGCCATGCCGAAGTTGAGGGTGGCCGCTACCATGATCGGCGTCAGCGTATTGGGCAGGATGTGACTGGCCATGATGCGCCGGGCGGGCACGCCGATCAGCCGCGCCGCCGAAACGTAGTCCTTGCCGGTTTCGACGATGGCCTGCGCGCGCACCGTTCGGGCATATTGCACCCATGCCGATAGCGCGATGGCCAGGATGAGCACCGCCGACGCGCCAACCTCACGCAGGCTGACGGGCAGCATCTGACGCACGACGGTCGAGACGAGAATGGCGACGAGAATGGTCGGAATGGAGAGGGTGATGTCGCCGATGCGCATCAGCAGATTGTCGATGAAGCCGGAGATCAGCCCCGCGCTCATGCCGATCAGGAGGGAGAGCGCGACCGAGGCTATACCGATGATGATAGAGATGCGCGTCCCATAGAGAATGGCAGACAGCATGTCTCGCCCTTGCGTGTCGGTGCCGAGAAGAAAAGGCCATTCGCCGCCTTCTTCCCATAGGGGCGGCAGTTCCGCCTTCCACATGTCGAGCGCTGCCCCGTCATAGGGATTCTGCGGCGCGATCAGCGGCGCGAAGAGGGCGGTCAGGATCAGGATCCCCAGGAGCGCGGCGCTGAACATCGCGATCTTGCTGTGCGTGAACGACCACCACAGATCGCTTTTGCGGATGCGCTGGAGAAGCGAAGGACGCGCGATCGGCGGAGTTCGGGAAGTCTGGGTGCTCATCGGTCTTGGTTCCACACTCGGTTCGACGGGCGTTTCAGCGGGCTGTACGCAGGCGGGGATCAATGACCGCATAGGCGATGTCCACCAGCGTGTTGAGCACGACGAAAATGAAGGAAATGATGCAGAGATAAGCCGCCATCACAGGGATATCGAGGAAGGTGACGGCCTGGATGAACAGCATGCCCATGCCCGGCCACTGGAACACGGTTTCAGTAATGAGCGCGAAGGCGATCAGCGAACCGACATTCATGGCGGTCATGGTGACTACCGGCATCAGACAGTTGCGCAGCGCATGGACGAAATAGATGCGCCAGCGCGGAATGCCGCGCGCCCGGGCAAACTTTACGTAATCCGAGCGCAGAACTTCCAGCATTTCAGCGCGGACCAGACGCATGACCAGCGTGACCTGATAAAGCGAAAGCGCGATAGACGGCAGCAGGATCGCCGCGCGGCCCGAAGGCGTCAGGAGGCCCGTTGACCACCAGCCAAGCTGCACGACGTCGCCGCGCCCGAAAGCCGGAAACCAGGCGAGCGTAACCGAGAAGACGAGGATCAGCAGAATACCTACCACGAAGCTCGGCAGCGACACGCCGACGATCGAGAGAAACTGCAGACCCTCCGTGTACCATTTGCCGCGCTTGATCGCCGTCAGCACGCCGAGGGGAAGCCCGAGCAGCAGCGAGATAAGCGTGGCGACCAGTACCAGCTCCAGCGTCGCCGGAAAGCGTTCGGCGATCAGGCTCAGCACGTCCTGACCGTTGCGGTAGGAGATGCCGAAACTGCCCTGTGCAGCATTGACCACGAAACGGGTATATTGCGTCATCAGGCTATCGTTGAGACCCAGACGTTCGCGCAGATTGTCGCGGTCGGCCTGCGTCATCTGCTCGTTGGCCATCATCTCGACGGGATCGCCCGCAAGCCGGAAAATCAGAAAGGCAAGCAAGGCGACGGCCAACATCACCATGACGGCGTTTGCCAGGCGCTTTATGATAAAAACCAGCATTGGAATTCCTCGGTCACGGGACGCTCCGGGAAATCCTCCTCCCGGAGCGTCGTGATTGATTTACTCGGAAAACTGCGTCAGCCAGTGACGCGGCTTGTTGTCCGCCAACTGCACGATCTTGTCGATCTTGTTCGACATGACCCAGGCCATCGGCTGCTGGTGCAGGGGCAGCATCACGATCTCTTCCTTCACCATCTGCAGCGCTTTGGTCTGCAGCGCCAGACGCTTGGCGCGATCCATTTCGGTCGATGCCTGGACGATCAGCTCGTCGATCTCCGGATAGCTCCAGCCGCCCCAGTTGAAGACGCCGGCATTGGCCGTCTTGGTCTGCATCATCTGGAGAAGGATCGAATAGCTGTCGAGCATCGGTTCAGTGGCCCAGCCGATCAGATAAACGTCGGACTTTCCGCTGGTACGCTTCGGCGCCTGTGCGGCGGTGGGCGCAATGTCGAGCTGCGGCTTGAAGCCGGCGCGGCTCAGCATATTCACCAGCCCCTGGCACAGCTCCTCCTCGTTCACATAGGCATCGGTCGTGCAGACCAGCGTGAACGGATAATCCGCAGCGCCTGCCTCGGTCAGTAGCTTTTTCGACAGGGCCGGATCGTAAGGGAGCGTGGTGTCCAGCTCGGGAGCGTATCCCGGAATCTCCGGCGCGACTACCGCGCCTGCGGTGCGCGACTTGCCGCGCATGACGCGCTTTTGGATCAGTTCCCGGTCGAGCCCATGGGCGAAAGCCTGGCGCACACGCAGATCGTTGAACTTGTTCTCCGAGCCGTTGGCGAGTTTGGGCTTGCGGTTGAAGCCGACCATTACGGTACGCAGATCGGTGCGTTCCATGACCTTCAGCTCAGGCTGTGCCAACAGACGCGGCAGGTCCTGCGACGGCGCGTTTTCGGTAAAATTGATTTCGCCGGAAAGGAGCGCGGCCACGCGCGTCGCCGCCGAGGTGATGGGCGTGAACTCGATGCGGTCGATGTTCGACTTGGAGGTCTTGTCCCACCAGTCCGGGTTTTTCAGGAGGATCGTCTTCGAATCCGGCATCCGGCTTTCCAGCTTGAACGGGCCGGTGCCGTTGGTGTGATAGGTAGCGTAGCCTTCGATCTTCGCGCCGACATCGGTCGGCTTTTCCGAATTGTTGGTCTTCAGCCAACCGGCATCGAAAACATGAATATTGGTGAGGTCGTTGAGAAGCAGCGGATAGGGCCCGCTCAGCTCGACGTCGATGGTATAATCGTCCACCTTCTTGGAGGACTTGTAAGCCGGCAGGTTGCCGCGCAGCGGCGAATCCGGATCACTGACGCGCTTCAGCGATGCGAGCACGTCGTCGGCGGTGAATTCTGCTCCATCGTGAAATTTCACGCCCTTGCGCAGGTGAAAGCGCCAGACGGTATCGGAAACCGTTTCCCAGGATTCGGCGAGGGCCGGTTCGATCTTGAGATTGGCGTCGTAACGCACCAGGCCTTCGTAGATATGATTGAGGAAGGACAGCGTATAGCTGTCGCCATAGGAATAGGGGTCAAGCGAGTAGATATCGCGCGCAGCGCCCCATTTCAGCGTTTCGGCGTGGCCGGACACGGTCAGGCCAACCAGTATCGTGGCCGCGAGGCCCAGTTTCTTCAACATCATTTGCTCCGCTTCTGGAAATTTGCCTCCTTATCGGAGGTCTGTTGTCATCGCCGCATCCGTCGCCGGCGCGGTCTTTTCAAAGAACTGCGCCGGATGGGCGCGTATCGGATCGAGTGTGGATTACCTCCCTGCAACGCGACCTGCCTCCAGGTCATGGGAACAGTATGGCGATCAGCGAAAAGTTGTCAACGTGATTGTCGACAATATTTGTTCAATCTTCTCCGTCGTTATGTCGACAAAAGTGCCCGGCAGATGCGGGAACCTCTAATCGGCGGTCCATATCGGATAGCTCGGAGAGAAGATTTTTCCGACAGGCGGATGCTGCCAGCTCCGATCAGGATATCTGGCGATCAGGCCGTCATACTGTGCCTGCGCCTGTTCGCGCGCCGCAATCATGTCGATGCCGGCAACCTTGCCGTTCAGCATCGAAAGCCGCCCGTCGACAAAGACGGCCTGCGTCACCTTGCCGGAACCGCCGACGACCAGCGTGGTGATGGGATCGACGCTCGGGGTCATATGGATATCGTCGAGGCGGAAGACGGCAATATCCGCCTTCGCGCCGGCGGCGAGCCGCCCGAGATCGCTGGCCCCCAGTGCTTTCGCGCCGCCGATCGTGGCGGCATCGAACAGATCCTTCGAGAATATGGCATCCGAGGCCTTTTCGCTGATACGGCATGCCATCAACCCGACCAGCAGGTTCATCAGCATGTCGGGCGGTGCCGTATCTGTAGCCATGCCTATATTGATGCCGAGATTATGGCAGGCGGCGAAGGAATTGAGAATGCAGCCCATGCGCGCCGACACGAGCGGCGAATGCGCAATCGAGACACCATAATGCGCGTATAGCTGCAGATCCTGCGCCGAGGCGTGTGTCCCGTGCGGGGCGATCAGCCTTTCGTCCATCAGCCCGTGATCCGCCAGCCATTGCGGCCCGGATACGCCATGCAGCATGAGCATGATGTCGCGTTCCAGATTGCCCTGCGCCATGTGAATCCTGACGCGACAGTCGAGATCGCGCGCCGCCGCCACGGTGCGCTGCAACAAGGGCAATGTGCAGGTTTCGATCCGGTCCGGTGTCAGCATTCCATTGACCAGGCCGTCATGACGGCCATGGTTGCGCTCGATGAAATCGACCGCTTCCTCAAGGCCCTGCAGGCCCCGCGCCTCATCGAACATGGGCGCGATGCGCCCCGGCTCCTCAAGGATAAGACCGCCGGAACGATAGGCGGGGCTCAGAAAGACCCTGAGCCCCAGATCGCCCGCCGCATCGGCCGCGGCCTCGAATTCAGCGACCGTTTCGGCCCATTGGCGATAGTAGAGCGATGCGATGGGCGCGGCGGTAGTGATGCCGTTCAGCAGCAGCAGGCCGAAAGCGAAACGCTTCTGGAACGCCAGCTCCTCGGCGGAATACATTTCATAGGGCCCGCGCTCTACGTAGGAACGCGGCCAGATGCGCCCTTTCGCCCAACCCGGCTGGTTGTCATGGACGAGCAGGTAGGTGTCGAGATCCGACAGGGCATCGAGGTCGATCAGGCCGGGGCTGAGCAGCGCGCGACCGAAATCGATACGGCGCGCCACTTCTCCCCGGAAACGCGGTCCCGCATAAAGCACCTTGTTGCCCTCGACCACGATTTCCCCATCAGGGATCAGAGAGTGGCCGCCATCGCGCCAGGCAAGCACCCATTGGGCGGTCATCAGGGTCCGCCCCTTGGGCCGCTGACCGAGAACGAGCTGGCTCGAAAGATCAGATATCATGACGTTGCGATCCGGCTGTAAAAAGAGCGTCTCACCGGGGGTGAAACGCTCTGATTGCGGGATGGTAATGGTAAGGCCTCATTCGGCCATTTGCGTGTGCCAGTGGCGCGGTTTGTTGTCGGCCCGGAAATCCACGCTCTTGACCGTGTCCAGCATGCCCCAGGCAATCGGCTGCTGGTGGAGCGGAATCAGGATCGCCTTGTCCTTGGCGATTTTCAGTGCCTGTTCTTCGAGTGCGAGCCGCTTTGCGGTGTCAGGTTCCTGTGCCGCCTTCTTCACCAGCTCGTCGAGCTCCGGGTAGGACCAGCCGCCATAGTTGGAAACGCCCGTGGAACCGCTGCGCGTGGAGAGGACTTGAGAGAGCAGCGAATAGGCATCGAGCGTCGGTTCGTTGGCCCAGCTCAGGTTGAACATGTCGGCCTTGCCATTGGTGCGCTTAGGCTGCTGCACGGCGCGCGGTCCCATGTCGATTGTGGGCTGAAAGCCGGCACGCTTCAGCATGTTCGCGATGCCCGAGCAGAAGTCTTCCTCGTTGATGCTCTCGTCGTTCATGCATAGATAGGTGAAGGCAAGACCCTCCTGGCCGGCTTCCGCGAGCAGCTTCTGGGCAAGCTCGGTATCGACGGGCTGATAGGTATCGAGCGATTTCGCATAGCCGGCGATTTCCGGTGCAATGAGCGAGCCGGAGGGCCGCGCCAGACCGCGCATGATCTTCTTGTTGATGAGTTCGCGATCAATGCTTGCTTCGACGGCCTGACGAATGCGAACGTCGAGGAACGGGTTCGCACGCCCATCCTCAAGCTTCGCCTTGCCGTTGAAGCCGATGAACACGGTGCGCAGCTCCGTGCGCTTGCTTACTTTGATACCCGGCGAGGATTCCAGGCGGGGAAGGTCCTGAATGGGTGCGGAATCGACCAGATCGATTTCGTTGGAAAGAAGCGCTGCGACACGCGTCGCCGCCGATGCGATCGGAACATACTCGATCCGGTCCAGATTGTGCTTCTTCTGATCCCACCACAGGTCGTTGACGATGAGAACGGTCTTGCTGTCCGGAACGCGGCTCTCAAGCTTGAACGGGCCCGTACCGTTCGTGTTGTGCGTCGCGTAGTTCTCCGTATTGGACGCGATATCGGTCGGTTTTTCTGCCTTGTTATCCGTCAGCCATTTCGCGTTGAACATGAAGATATTGGTCATGTCGTTCAGGAACAGCGCAGTCGGCGCCGAGACCTCGATGTCGACCGTGAAATCGTCCACCTTCTTTACGCCGACATAGAGCGGGATGTTGCCGCGCAGAGGCGAGGCCGGGTCCGACACGCGGTTCATGGAGGCGACAACGTCGTCTGCGGTGAAGTCTGCGCCGTTGTGGAACTTCACGCCTTTGCGCAGCGTGAAACGCCAGTGCTTGTCGTCGATCAGCTTCCACTCGGTGGCGAGCGCCGGCTCGATCTCGAAGTTCGGTCCATACCGGATCAGGCCTTCATAGATGTGGTTCAGGAACGCAAGGTTGGATGTCGAGGGAACGGAATCCGGATCGAGTGAATAGATGTCTGCGCGGCTCCCCCAGCGCAGCGTGGCAGCACTTGCGGAGGTGGACAGCGCCGGCGCGGCAATCGCCGCTGCCGTCAGCGCCGAAATGAGAAACCTGTTTAAACGCGACATGTTCTTCCCCTTATTTAATGACGATAGGTTCGTTGATCCGAATTTTTGGGCAGTATCATAACCTGTTGTGATATTGTCAACGATATTGTCAGCAATTATGATTCATAAGATCAACAGTCCGGACCCCGATGCGCTCCGTAAATCGGGCATCGATTCACCGCCGATATGAAGGGAAGTAAGAAATGGATGGGCTCCTGCTGCTTCACGGGACGATCGTGACCGTCGACGACAAACGGCGGATCATCGAGGACGGAGCGCTGGCGGTCGAGAACGACAAAATTGTCGACATCGGCACGTCGCAAGCGTTGGCTCCACGCCATGCCGGAAAGAAGATGATCGACTGCCGGGGAAAGATGATCATTCCCGGATTGATTGATGCTCATGGACATGCCGGTCACGCTCTGATCCGCAGCATTGGTGCCGACACCAACTCGCTCTGGATGCGTATCGTCACGCCGACCTATTATCACTATGTCACCCGCGATTACTGGTATGCGGACGGCCTGGTTTCCGGCCTGGAACGGCTTAGAGCGGGTGTGACCACCTCGGCCAGCATCATCACGTCGATGCCGCGCAGCGACGACCCGGTTTTTGCGATCAATCACGCGCGCGCCTATTCGGAACTGGGCCTGCGCGAGATCATCTGCGTCGGCCCTGCGGGCCTGCCCTGGCCGCAATCGGTCACACGCTGGGAAAGCGGCAAGCCGGAGCGGCTCAGCGTTTCCTTCGAGGCAATGATCGAGGGCGCGGAGGCCGTCATAGAAAGCCTGAACGGAACGTCCGAAGGGCGCATCAAGGTCTTTTTGACGCCATTCACCATCGTGCCTTCCGTTGAACCGTCGAACGCCTCGACACCGGATTTCGCCGTCAATCTGACGGAACACGACCGGATGCAGGCGCGCCGCATCCGCGAAACCGCACGCAAGTGGGGCGTGCGCATTCATTCCGATGCTTTCGCCGGACAGATACGCATGGCCCGGCAGGACAGGGAGAATGCGCTGCTCGGTCCGGATGTGCACCTGCAGCATTGCTGGGGAATTTCCCACGAAGAGATCGACATCCTGGCCGAAACCGGCACCCATGTCACCCATGCGCCACCGGGACGCAGCACCCCGATCATGCAGATGATGGCCCGGGGTGTGTCGGTCGCGGTCACGTCGGACGGCGCGGCTCCGAGCCGTCACTTCGATATGCTCCAGATCGCGCGCACCGCGCAGGCCACCCAGCACATCCTGCATAATCATGACCGCTACATCCTGCCGCCGGGCAAAATTTTCGAGATGATCACCATCGATGCGGCCCGCGCCATCGGCATGGATCACGAGATCGGCTCGCTCGAGGTGGGCAAGAAGGCGGACATCGCCGTCATAGACATGCGCAAGCCGCATCTGACGCCCAACTGGATGCCGGTGCACCGGCTGATCCATCAAGTGCTCGGAAGCGACGTCGACACGGTGATCGTCGACGGCAGGATCCTCATGGAGGAAGGCAAGGTCCTGACGGCCGACATGTACGAGGCGCTTGCATTCGGGGAGGCCGAAGCGAAGGCCCTTGTGGAACGGGCCGGTTTGCAGGCCCACATGCACGATCCCGGCTGGGGGCAATTACATCGGACCTTTGAAAGACCTGTTCCGCTCCCGACACCGCCGGATTGTTGAACGCAGCCGGGAGCAGGCACGAGAGACCTTTTGCTCAAGGGCATCGAGGCGCGCCGAGCCGCAGGCCATGCTTCTTCCTGGCAACGTGCTCTTGCAGCCGCATATCGCCTCGGGCACTGTCGAGATCGGGCACGGCTTCATCCCTCGCGACAGCCTCGGATAAAGGCTGGCCAGCCCGCATTCGCATAAGAGGACCCATGAGCACTCGACTTTTCGACCTGACGGGCAAGCGCGCCCTCATCACCGGCTCCTCGCAAGGCATCGGTTATGCCTTGGCAAAGGGGCTTGCTGCGGCCGGCGCCGCGGTGATCCTGAACGGCCGCGACGAGGCAAGGTTGAGGGCGGCAGCCGAGAGTCTTGGGGCAGGGCATACACTCGCCTTCGACGCGACGGATCACGCGGCCGTCCGCAAGGCTATCGACGCCTTCGAGGCGGAGACCGGTGCGATCGACATCCTCGTCAACAATGCCGGCATGCAGCACCGCACGCCGCTGGAGGACTTCCCGGCCGACGCCTTCGAGCGGCTGCTCAAGACCAACATTTCAACCATATTCAATGTTGGGCAGGCGGTCGCCCGCCATATGATCAGGCGCGGTGCCGGCAAGATCATCAATATCGCCAGCGTCCAGACGGCACTCGCCCGACCCGGCATCGCGCCCTATACGGCTACCAAGGGCGCGGTGGGCAATCTCACCAAGGGCATGGCGACGGACTGGGCCAAACACGGCCTGCAATGCAACGCGATCGCACCCGGCTATTTCGACACGCCGCTGAACGCCGCTCTTGTCGCCGACCCGGCCTTTTCCGCCTGGCTCGAAAGCCGCACCCCGGCCGGCCGCTGGGGCAGGGTCGAGGAATTGGTCGGCGCCTGCATCTTCCTCTCGTCGGACGCCTCCTCATTTGTAAATGGACACGTGCTCTATGTGGACGGCGGCATCACGGCGTCGCTCTGAGGCCGGTTTGCCGTCCGATTTCCTGCGCGGCAGCGATCAGGTCGGATCGCCGCCGCGGGTCGGCCTATAGCCCTTCCGATGCTTCCGGCGCGCGAGATCGAGAAAATGCGCCACGGCCTCCGTTTCCGTTCCGAACACGTCGGTCCTCTCGCCGCCACGCCTGCCGATCCGTCCCCAGCTTCGCACAACCGCAATCTCGCCGAACAAGGTCGGGCGGATCGCGAGCATATAGTATCGCGCCATGTTGCGGCTGGGGTCGATGCGCTGACAATGAAGGTGAAAAGACGTTGGGCTCATGTGCCGAATCATCGCCGGAGATGCCCGTGCCGTCCAATGAGAGTTTTGAATCCATAACCGTCGATCGATTCAAATTCGTGATGTGTCGCAGCCGAAGAAGAGCCACTCCCGACCCCTCGGCTTCGGGGGAGTTTCGATTGCTCTCGTTGACCATCAAAAGCCGAATTGACTCGTTGCCCGCAAATCGATAGTGCTGCTATTACAACCTTAAAGAGCATAAGTACGTAAAGACAACGAAAGGCTCATGCGGGCCATTCCCGGCTTGGAGGTCTCGCGTTGAGGCCGGCGTTGTTCGTAAACGCAACGATCAGTTTCCAGGCAGGCGAGATATGACCAAGTTGGCGAGACGCCTTGATATGTTTGTTTTCCCGGCAGGGTTGGGGCGCGGGTTCAGGGCCGGAATGGTTCTGTTGCTGGCCTTGGTTTTGCATGCCTGCGCGACGACTGATCCGCGTCTGACAACCGCATTGAAGCAAACCTCAGTCGCCGAAATCCGCGTCGAGACTGCGCCGGACGTTCGCATGGGCGGCCTCTTTTACCAGGGGAAACCGTCTCCCCAACTGCCGACGGTGACCAGAACGCTGGAAACGGCGATGCGGAACGAGCTCATCGGACTGCCGGGCGGCCCGGTACTCGGCCGGCTGGTGGTCACCCTGCATGTCGTCAATGTCAGCAGCGATGCCGGGCGTGTTCTGATAGGCACCGACAGTTCTATCGAAGGCATCGTCCGGCTGGAAAACACCGCGACCGGCGAACTGATTGCGCAATCACGCAGCATTCGCGCGCAGGACAGAGGCATGAAAGGCGGCGGCCTGGGCGTAATCGTCGCCGTTGCCGTCAATGCGGCCACCGTCGCCGGACAGCCGGACGCGTTGCCTACCCGGCTGTCGGCGTCCTTCACCCGCCAGGTCAAAGCCTGGCTGACTCAGAAGTAGGCCTGCCGCCACGCGAAGAACGCGCCCCGGCAGGTCAGACTATCAGGCTATCGCTTGAAACTGCGTCTTACCTTCATGCAAGAAGCAGGCTTTAGAGAAAAGGCCAATATCCACTTTGTTGGGCAAGCGTATGTCGTGCATATCCGGCAAAGGCTTTGTCTCAGGATCGTATGACCGGTCGACCTGGGAGATGAAGGCCAGAATAATGCCGGTCTTTCGAGCGAATTTTTGGAGGACAACGATTTGCACCGAAAGCTCAGGCCTGTTTCGCGGTTGATCGAGGATTTGCAGGTAGTCGATAACGGCGACCGTCCCACGGGAAGCATCGGCAAGATGGCGCACGATATAGTCAGCGCAAATCTCGTCAGAGGTAACGATGTCCAGAGCGTCTCCCGCCCCCGACGTTTCGCCTTCCAATGATCGAATGCGTTTCCGGGCCTCTTGCTCCGTGTATTCGAGCGTAAAGAACACGCCTTTTCTACCGTCTCGGGCTGCATCGAGCAGGAGCCGGATTCCCAGCACAGTCTTTCCGTGCCCGGGTCGCGCTCCCAGCAAGAGCAGATCGCCATCGGAAAGCCGGGACAGTATTTCGCTCGCTGTCTTACACGTTGCAACTCGGGTGGAAAGCAGGCTCCACCCGGCGAAACCTTCGTCGCGTGCTATGCGATCCAACGCCATGTGCAGCGGAATTTTCTCTTCCCTAGCCAACAGCTTGGCTCGACGCTTAAGTTGATAGATCGGAGCGGACAGTTTCATCAAAGAACCCTCATTGCGAGCATGAAACGCAACCCCTCCTTATGCGCGCTCGAACATGGTTCGATGATCTCAATGCCCCGTATGAACGATACTTTGGAGGGAGGAGGCGCGGGCCGAGCCTGTTAAAACTTGTAGCTTGAGAATGGAGGCCTGAGCAAGGCGGGACAGCCGATCATGCCCATGTGCCCTCGTGAAATCTAAGCTGCAAAGACAGGACACTTTAACTTTGCGGCTGGAGAACCGAACCGAGGTGCATAATGATCGTCAGGAAGACTGTAAGCGTGGCGTCATGGCTACCAACCGGCATTCGCCCCGCGTCGCCTAAGAGGAGCCGCTTATGGGCATTTACAGCGATGTGATCCTGCCGAAGCTCTGCGATCTTTCCATGCGCAACGTGCGCCTGCACCCCTACCGCGAGCGCGTGGTCGGCGCTGCGGAAGGTCGCGTCCTGGAGATTGGCAGCGGCTCTGGGCTCAACTTGCCCTTTTACCGCCGGGACGTCAGGGAAATTCTCGCGCTGGAGCCTGACCCCGCCCTTCTCGCGATGGCCCGCCGCGTCCCGCATACGGAGATTCCGGTAACCTTCATGGAAGCCTCCGCAGAAGCCATTCCGCTGGATGACAACAGCATCGACACGGTCGTGACGACCTGGACTCTATGTACGATACCCGGAGCTGCCGCGGCCCTGACTGAAATGCGCCGGGTGCTCAGGCCGCAGGGCAAACTATTGTTCGTCGAGCATGGGCTCTCGCCCGACCGTGGCGTCCGCTGGTGGCAGGACAGACTCACGCCGATCTGGGGGCGCATCAGCGGCGGCTGTCATCTAAACCGACCGATCAGGTCGATCATAGAAGACGGGGGTTTTCGGATCGATCGGATCGAGACCGGCTACATGCAAGGGCCGAAGCCCATGACGTTCATGTACGAGGGCAGCGCTAGGCCAAAATAAAGCTTGTCTGCCAGCGTCACTGCAGTCCGCCATACACACAGGTACCGCCGGCTCGCCATCGCATTTATAATAAGGCTGTGCTTATTATTCGTCATGGCTTATGATTATCGTCACATGGTAGCGCTTGCCGATCCTACGCGCCAACGCGTTTTTGAGCTGATTGCGCAAAGACCGCGATCGGTGGCGGAGTTGACGCGTTCGCTGCCAGTATCGCAACCGGCTGTATCGCAGCACCTAAAAGTGCTGCGAGATGCCAATTTGGTTCAGGCCGAAGCGCGCGGAGCAAGCCCCGCTGAAGAATGCCGTCATTGAACCGAGGACGGGCGGCCGCTGGTACGAGGTCGGAGAGGACGGCAGTGAATGCGAATGGGGCGAAGTGATCGCCTGGGAGAAACCCACGCGGCTGGTGCTTGCGTGGCGGATCGGCGTCGACTGGCGCTACGACCCGAACTTGCTGACCGAGGTCGAAGTCAGATTCACACAGGTGGCTGAGAATGCAACGCAAGTCGAGTTGGAGCACCGCTTGCTGGAGAACATGGGCGACAAGGCGGCTGCAGCACGCGAGTCCTTCAGTTCGCCCGGCGGATGGCCCGGTCTGCTGGCCGCGTACGCAGAAAAGGTTGGAGAATCTAATCCAAGTGCAACAGTGACGGGTGGAGGGTAGGGGATTACCCGCAATCGCGCAAATGGGCCATGAAGACCTCGGCGGGCGTGCGGTAACCAAGGCACTTCCTGGGCAGTGAATTGAGATGGTGGGCGAGGGCGACCAGTTGCGGCTGGTTGACGGCGGACAGGTCCGTATCGCTCGGCACAAAGCGACGGATGCGCTTGTTGGTGTTCTCGACCGCGCCTTACTGCCACGGTGAATTCGGATCGCAAAACCAGCTCCTGGCGCCGAGTCCATCTTCCAAAGCCTTGAAACCGCGAAACTCGGTACCACGGTCGAAGGTGAAGCTCTGCCGGGCAAGCGGACGGATTTCACCAACGATCCAGCGGTCATTGCCCGACGGCGACAAGCGCTCTCTGAGCTCGATGCGGCGCAGCTCACGGAAAATGGTTGAGCGATGTCGGTGCAGCTTCTCGGCGATCACGTCAACGCTGATCCCAGCCGTGCGCCAGCGGGCAATCTTGCGGCGTTCATCGATATCGATCTGGGAGTAGGTGCGCTTCATGTCTCGTTCCTTGCAAGGATAAACCGTTGTTATCTATTGCAAGTCGCACTTCATCCTTGAACCCACCCCGCCACATGCAATGTGGCGGCAAGGTTGAAATGTCCGCTCCGGCGCAAAGTTGAAATGTCACTTTGGATACGTCTTCAGCCATTTAGAAATACGACACTCGGCATCTCCACTGGCGCTGAGGCAAGCCCCCGACCGGAC
>Ga0315915_1000367_pt1 | contig 44101 bp, 17 predicted proteins | sample MpolbnodulesMG_FD_207738 | JGI IMG/M metagenome (GOLD analysis project Ga0315915, IMG submission 207738) | Medicago polymorpha root nodule microbial communities from Los Angeles, California, United States - branched nodules | ecosystem: Host-associated > Plants > Roots > Nodule | place: USA... | reverse complement strand
AAAAAAATGTATGTTGTATAGTTAGAGAAAACAGCAACAGAGTAGCAATCGTGCGAAATACATGCGAAGGTTGGAAGTTGACCTCTGAATTTTTTTTGTAAGTGGAAATTTAGAGTAAAGATGATTAATCCTTAATTATGCAAAGTCAAGAACAATCTTCAACTTCATTAATAATTTGCAAACGAAATTATGTATAACCAACCTATCAACTTAGAAATTTTGGATTTAAAATCAAGTTACAATGAGTACAAGCAGAAGCTAAGCGTATGTTTATTTCTTCTATTTGTAAGTGGACCAAAATTGATTTAGGAGGTATATATATGAATTATACGATTATAACATATTTGATAGTTTTTTGTAACAAAAAAAACATGTTTGATTGTTTTTTTAGTAAAATTGATTTAGTTATAATTTGTAGTTTTCATTTTAGAATTGATTTTTACGTCTAAATTGACAATTCAACTCAAATTTACATAAATGTATTCAAACATCGAACACAAATCATTTTACTCTCATCACCGCATAATCAAATATACACATACTAACTAGAATAAAGATTGATAAACACGCTTAATGTGTACACCCCTTTGTACCATCCTAAAAAATTTAAGTTAATCAAATATATGGTCTGTGTGACCACAATTTTCAGTTGCGTGGCCACTATTTTTCCAACATTTAGAAGGTGAAAAATGCGGTCACGCAACTAAAAAAATATGGTCACACATAGTACCATATATTTGGTTAACTTCAATTTTTTAGAGTTGTATAAAAGGATATACACATTAAAGATGTCTACTTATCATTCCTGTATTAACTATGCAACCCAAAATGAATCAATGTTTAACTATGCAACCCAAAATGAATCAATGTTTATTTTGCAATGGTCATCTTTTATACCGTTATTGTAACTATACAAGTTCTTTTCTTCTTTTAAAAAGAAAAAGAATACAAACTTTTTGATTTAATGTCTCTATATGTTTTGGACTGATCTAAGACATGGGTATATAGACGTTAAAGGGTACATTATATGAGGTTGAAAGCAAACCATTTTTCACAAGGACAGATAGACGCACTGGATTATTTTTTTGCTGTATTTATTAAACTAGCTTTTTAAATAAATTCAGGGAAGATTCAAGTAGTTTTAAGAAAGTAAATGACGAAATTCAAATGAGCTTTTTATTAAGGGCAAAATCAATTTTAAGCCATTAGACCTCCTCCTCAAAAAAAAAAAAAGTCATTAGACTTCTTCAAAAATATTTAAGTCATCAGAGTCGTTTTTGGCTCTTCCAAACTTGAATCTACGCATTGTCAAAAAAAACTTCAATCTACGCTGTAACCAAAAAAATAACTCGAACCTACGCAAGCAATCGACAAATAGTTTTAAAAAATAAATTTGGTTGAAACTATGTTTGAAGTAAGTGTTTTCTTCAACGATTTTATTCTAAAAATTAATTTGTTGTAAAATCTCATATGAATTATGAGAAATGATATTTATACAATTGTTTTGAACAACTCTTTCTTTTATACTCACATTATTTGCTTACTTTTTTTTTCTTTTTTCCCTCTATATTGTTGTTGACCAATAGAAATAGAGAAAAAAATGCTTGTCATAGGAGTTGTCACCATATGATAATACAAATATCAAATTATCAACCACTGATAAAAGGTTTAAATACATGTGAATTGAATTTTCACTCAAAGGAGTTGCTTCGCACCAAATTTTAAGTAGGCAAAGTTAGTTGATTCATGTGAATGAAATTGGAACCTGTACCCTTTTATAAAGTGATCAACAATCATAGCTTTGTTATAAACAACATGACATGAAGCTAAATAAATGGATGAATTGAGCCTCGTATCTTTGATCAATTGGCTGCTATATATCTCTTTTGAGTGTACATGAAACATGATTTTCGTTCCTTATGGTCCAGGGGTCATATGATAGGACAATATTTCCATGGCAAAAGAACATAACAAGGTCCATGACAAATAGGTCTATGTCCCTATCAGATTATGTCGCAATCATTTGCATACTATAAGCACAAAATGGAAATTTAATGGAAATCCAAATGCCAATTTGGTAAGCTCAAGCTGTCGGTGGAATCTTGTTCTTGTAAATGAGCTGTCTTTCTTGAGAAATAAAATTGGACAAAAAGTAAAATGAATTCTCATCACTCATCACTATGTGTACTAGTAATGCTAACAATTGTCCTAAGAATATTCTTTAAGAATTTTAAATAGCAAGTTTTTATGGAAATTTGTGTATTTAATGAATCAAAGATTGGAACATTAGACTTTTTCAATGGATACTTTCTTAATTTAAAATCCTTAAAGAGTATCGTTAGACACTCGTTAACAAGACTTCAAATTAACCATGCATAACCCCACCAAAATAAATTAACATGTCATTTCTTTTTACATTAAATTAAAAAGTCATATCATTTTTCATTTAATTTATTGGGAAGGCTTTTTTTAGGGAATTTAATGGTAAGGTAAGGTTTATTGATTCATATTTAATGAATTAACCTTTGTCTTACTATCACATAATATCATCAATACATATTTAAAAAAAATAAAAAATCTAATGCTACAAAAGGATAAAATATCGATGCAAAACTTATTCAAATGATAAAACATACCATGTTTGAATGTTATAATCATCGTTGATCAAATGTTTATTTTGACAACCAACATGTACAATATAAATGATAGATACTTGACTTCTTATTCTTTTTTTTTTTAGAGAAACTTGACTTCTTATTCATTTGGTTCAATATTCAACTCTTAATTGGTTTGTATGAAGAAAAAAAAACATCTATTAGAATGGATCTAAGAGTTACATTTGGTTTACTTAAAAAACTGTTTGTTTAGACAAAACAAATCTTATTGTAACAAAAAAAAAGAGAACAATTCTTATAACGAAAACTTAAAAAAAAATGCAAATAAAAGGTTTAGTTTCAAGGAGAATAAATCATTGATGGTAGTATGGTACTATTATAGTGTACTTTTAAGAGGAAAACATTTACTATTTTGTTTCATGTTTTTATATTAATAATTTTCTAATTATTTTGGTAGGTTTGGTTTCTCACTTTCTCGTGTCTTCAACTAATTTAGGATCTTTGCAACCGAAAACTAAATATGCTATGTCTCATGAGACATTAAATAAAATAAAAGTGATAAAAAATACTATAATGACAATCCAGAAATAAAAGTGATATGAATACTGGAATGCATTTTTAGACAAATAGGAGAAGTGATATTATCTCAGTCATTTGAGACATTAACAAAAGAATTTAACTGATAACTAACTACAGTACCAAAGTTTGCAAATTCCTATTTTTCTCTCTCTAATGGTATATGGAGAGGGTCACACAATCAAAATAACAGAAAGTAAAATATACCTAAAATATTACAGCATAGACAAATACATGAAGTAGAGTAACTTCACTTCTTCAAACTAAGGGAACTGAAAGTTCATGTAATCTTGTGGTCTTGCACCAGAAGGAGGGTTAATATAAACCCAAAGCATAGAAATAATGATTGAGAGTAATCCAGACCAAACATAGATAATGGTTGGAACCTTTCCTCTCCTTCCCAGAAGTCCTTTTGCAAATGGATAAAGATGACACAGAACCCAAAAGCTGAAAAACAACCCTCCAACAAGTCTACTCCATTGTGGAAATGGACTATACAGAGTCCTAGCCACTCCGACTGCAATAGCAATAGTGTTCACCATCATAATTGTGATTGGAGGAACCATTAGAAAGCTCCATTTCACCAAATAAAGATCAGCAAACTCATCTTCTCCATCTTCTGGTGTGGCTGACTTTGATGTCAGTGTGAATGAGATGTCAACTCCTGCTATCACCTTCAACAAGCCTTGTAAAACAGCTGCAGGATGTGCACTCGTTCCGCCGATTAACCAAAACTGTTCATTTCTCCACCAATCATGTAAAGTGATTCCTGACCATTTGATCTCAAGCAGTGCAAGCAAGCATAGTGTGACTGTGATTCCAAGCAAGAACACTAGAAATGTCACACTCAAGGATTGGACTATGAACTGTCCTGAGAATAAGGATAATGCAGGTAGGAAGCAGTACACAATCAGAAACATTGACGTGAAAGGGTACATTCCAACATTGAAGTAAGCCACCCTTTGCAAGAATTTCATTCTAGGACTTGCTAATAACGCGTTGTTCCTTGAGAAGAAGATTTCGACTGACCCTGTCGCCCAACGAAGCACTTGGTGTAGCCTGTCTGTTAAATTGATTGGAGCTGTTCCTCTAAAAGCATCTCTTTTTGTTACACAGTAAACTGACCTCCACCCTCTATTGTGCATTCTGTAACCGGTAACAACATCTTCTGTAACTGAACCATATATCCATCCAACTCTTTTCCCCCACTCAGTTTTATCCTCATAGTAACAAGATATGACACTAATTGCCTCAGCAACAGTAGCAGCATCTAACGGTTCGCGAGGCCCGACAAGAGAACCTGCAGGCCTTCCTTGTGTTCCATTTCCTTTGGAATCTTGTAGCAATCTTCCTTGATATTCTGCAACTGGAATGGATGCAGCTAGATAAGAAGAATTTCCAAATCTTTTCGGAAGAAGCAAGGACTCAATATCTGCATCGTCGTCATTGTGATCATTGATTGGCACAGAAACTTCATCTTCTTCCTTTTTTGACACCTTTGATTTTCTCAGAAACAACTTAATCTTCCTCCTGCCAAACCACCCATGATGTTCAGAAGCTCTTGGAGGACTAAAACCATAAAGAGCTGTTCTTCTGAATATGCAGCCAGTTCCAACATACATTGGACCTTGTAAACCATCAAGTGCTCTCATGCTCACATCAAAGAACACTGTGTTGTGGTTTGCATATCGATCACTGGGGTCAATACCTTCAAACCTTTGAGGGAATTGAACATAGCATATCCTGTCACCACCTCTGTCAAGCATAAAGCACATACCTTCCCTCAAGGCCAAGGAATTGTAGATGTAATGATCACAGTCAAGATTGAGAACGAATGGTCCATTGGACATGACAGCACTAGTTCGAACAAGAGCATTCATGGCGCCGGCTTTCTTGTTGTGATCATATCCCGGCCTCTTCTCACGAGACACATAAACAAGCATTGGCAACCTAACATCAACATCTGTTGTGTCAATCAAGTTCTCTCCGTCAGCTTCTGAACCATATTCTGGTTCTAAATTTGGTGGAGCCAACATGGCCTGCAAAAACAGATTAATTAAGCATATAGTTAGTGATGGTGATCTAATGTGTCATATCTCTCATTCAAACACTACATTAGCACACACAAAACACAAAGTTGTGTTATGATTATTACGCACAAGACACAACACCAAGTAATTGATAATGTTGAAGAAGTTACCTGAATCTAAGATTCAAACACTATAGTCACTGATAGTGATCTATCTAATATCTATGGTTCAAACACTACATTAGTACACATGAAACACAACATTATTACACACAAGACACAACACCAAGTAATTGATAATGTTGAATTGAAGAAATTGCCTGACTCTATGATTCAAACACTAGAGTTAGTGATAGTGATCTATCTAATATATATGATTCAAACACTACATTAGTACACATGAAACACAACATTATTTAGGCACAAGATACACCTAGTAATTGATGATGTTGAAGAAGTTAACACAACACTATTTAGACACAAGCCGGCAACATTATTTAGACACAAGATGCAACACCTAGTAATTGATGATGTTGAAGAAGTTAACACAACACTATATAGTTAATGATAGTGATCTATCTATCTAATATCTTATATCCATATTAAAAAACACTACATCATTACATACAAGACATAACACCAAGAAATTGATAATGTTGAAGAAATTACCTGAATTATACCAGCATGGTCACCTCTAGAGTGGTCAGGTTCTGCCGATGACCATGTTCCAGGCCAAAGAGAACCATCAGACATCCAAGTTGCTTTAGGAACCTTGAGTTCTGATACATCCGAACCGGTTTCCATCTGTTTCTTCTTGGCTCTCAACTCCTCATGAGCATTGTAAGCATCTGATCTTCTCCTTATTGATTCAGGTAAGGAATTGATCCTCACTTTGAATTCATCATATTCCCTCTTCACCCTTCTCCTCTCCCTAACAAAGTCCAACCGGACCTTGTTCTTGAGAAAATCGCGCTTCTGACCGAAATAAGCTTCAGGATTTCTTGGCTCAATTTGGTGTTTTCTACAGAAAGGAACCCAAAATCTTGCAAAACTAGCAGTCTCAGCAAGAGCTTCAAATGTCAAAAGAGCTCCACCATCATCAGACAAATAACAAGCAACTTTTTCCACAGGATAATCAACTGCAAGGATAGATAAAATGGTGTTTGCAGTTACAAGAGGTGGCTCCTTTTCTGGATCTGCAGTTGAAACAAAGACATCGATTCCAGGGAGATCAGACCTCCCTTTCGGGTTTCGCAGATTCGGAGACTCAAACCGTTCTTTCAAAACAGACAAATCAGTAACTCTGTTCACAGGACACAGCTTTGGAAGCTGATCAAGAAGCCATGAAAATGCAAACCATAGCTCACAAGTCACTGACATTGCCCACAACCACATTGCCTCGTGGTTTGGGTGTCGAATCCTCCATGTAAGAAATAAACCAAGTGCAGCAAGACGCATCAGAATAAGCAACCTTAACCAACAAACAAACCAAACGAATACATTAGAAATTGGACACTTAAATTCACTCAAACAAGTTGTTTTCTTATTTTAGTTCTAAATTGAATATTACATTACATAACCAATTCTAACATGAACATATTTAGCAAGTATTAAAAGGAAACATCAAGAACCAAGAACAAAAAATGATATATTTAAAAAGAATAAAAAAAAATTCATCAACTAAAAGCAAAAGGTAGTATATTTCAAAATAATATTCAAATTTCAAAGAAAAAGAAAAGCTTGGATTTTGAAAAGACTCACCTATAAGGACTGAGAATAGCAGCAGAAACACCAACTTTTCTTGTCAAGGGTCTTCTAGATTTCTTTCCAAAATCAGGAGGAGGTTCATAACCATTGGAACCAAATCCATCTTTAGGCCAAACAGCATTTCCATAACCATAAGTTCCTTTAGTTTCAAATAACCAACGAGTATGATCAAAATCAGGTGGATGATTCTGATTCTGAGCTTTAAACGATTTCACAACAGAAAGCCTCTTATCCAACTTGAATTCCGCCATGGAAGGTAACGGTTGAGCTTGATCTTCACACTCAGAAACCTCTTCCTCTTCTTCATCATCACTAACATTGTTGTAAGAATCTTTGCAACCTGGACATTTACCACCACCTCCATTTCCACAAATCTCTTTGTAACAATCCCTACAAATCTTAAACCCACATTCACAAGTACAACCCTTGATCGCTTCTTCATCACAGCCTTTCATTCCACACATCAGTTTAGATTTCAACAGTCCATCATCCTGATCGTTCGAGCATTCGATCACATGGCCTCGTGTAACGGAGTTAAAACCACCGGTGAAAATTGTACCAGAGATGAAACTGTTGTTGCTTTTGTTGTTTTCTTCAGGGAGGCTTGTTTGTGAAGATGAAAGTGGCATGCGATCTGGTGTTGGAGGAATATGAACTGTGTATGAAACATATTCCGATGTTGTTGTGTCTTCTGTAGCATCATCTTTAGACATGGATGAATAGTTACCTCCACCACCTGATAACCTTCTTATTGTGGCTCCGCCGCCAGAAAGCCGGTTTGAACGGTTGCTGAGAGGTGAATTGTTGTTGTTAGAGACAGAAGAACGTGGTAGTGGACTTGTTAGTCCCATGTTTCGGCTTCCTCCAGTTTTACCTCCAGAAGAGACAGTGATTTTCACAGGAGAGGAAGAAGATGTTGTGTTCACCATGTTTATTGGAATTTTGAAAGAACAAAGAAAGAATGAGAAAGTAAGAGAATAGAAAAAAAAAAATAGATTTTTCAGTGACCCATTAGGAAAGTGAATGAGGAAAGAGTGTGAAGAAGTGAGTGAGATGAAGAAGTAGAAGAAGATGAAGTAGGGTTTGGAAATGGACAACGGTCGAATTTGAATTAGAAGGAAAAAGGGTGTTTAGTTCGGATTTAAATGCAACGGTCGATAGATCTGGACCGTTGATCTTATTGGATATGCTTTCGTTTTTTGCTTTTTGCTTTTTGCTTTCTAATATTAAAGAAACGGTGCATTTCAGAGTTTAGTCAACTAAAGGAGTTTCAACTTTTTGAACTGAAACGGTCCAATAACATGACATGGAATGTGTTTGTGTATGTATCACTTTTCGAATAATAATGCTTTTCAAATTACAAATTATTACGTAAAAATTAAATTTGGCTGATTAGTACATATTGGATCATAATTAAATGATGATGACGGGCTAAATAACAAATTCAAAAATTAGATTTGTGGCAGAGATCTGATTTTTTTAATATAAATTTTTTGTTACTGCACCATCATACAGAGAGTTGATTTGAGTAGTGATATATACTTAAGTAGTTTAACTCGTGCTGTAATTTTTTTGTTTAAATCGTAAAAGTAAGTCATGGATTCGATGTTAAATCAAATATAAAGTATTAGCTTCAGTTCTTGCTAATCACTGACACTTTCATCCTAAGAAATCTTGTGTAGTGTGGTTAATTATTACTGGTAAATCTATCAAAAAGCTTTAGCAATAGGGCTAGAAGTTCAACCAACCCACATGTCTCCTCGGTCATTTATTAGTTTTTTTTTTGTTGGATATTTATTATTCTAGATCACAGAAATTTTGAATTTCACCAGCATATAAATTCATGAAAGATTTCCTGAATTCCGATATTTAAATTTTAATAAATATATATATGCTCAAGACAACTTGCAAGGAAACATGTGGGACCAAGCAAGGAGAGGACGAAATGCAGGTATTGTCCGTGAATGCATTAAAATTTAAAACCAGGAAACCTCACAAATGCCAGGATCCAACAATAAGGCCAAATCCCTTACAAGTTAATTTTTTGTGCCGGCATAGTATTAAATAGAAAATTATCTTTCAAAAGAAAAGAAAAAAAAATGAAAATTGTAGTTTGGTGAAAGTGGTAAACGTAGAAATATATGTAAATTAACACGTTTGATGACTTAGATGTATCACATTGAAAATTTGTAGTTTGCCCTACTACTTGGTTTAATTCAATAAACTATTGAAGGCAAAGAGGTTGCTGAAAATCACTCACTATTTACTTGATACGGTCGGTTAAATCATGTACAAATCTTCTTTCTAAACTAATCTCAAGCACCTACAACTACAATGCAACAAACTATTTTGTGGGCAGCATCCACATTCAATGATATGGCTGATTTTGTAAACTCTATGCCCTTTAAGAAACCAAACTCCAGTACCTGAAGCGTTGATTATAACTGTCTTCAAACAAAATCCAATTGGATTCAAATTGACATGAGGAAAGTGAATTAGCTATCGTGTTAGAGGGTATGTAATGCGGGTAAATTAATGTGGCTAGAATATTATCTCCTTGAGGATCAACAGAACTAGCATGACAAAGCACATGATAACAAGCACTGTCGCACATGTAATCATCCCTCCTTTTTTCTGTGTTCTTTCTGCCTGTAAGTAAAATGTTTTAAGAGATTTATAACATGCTTATAGCAGCTACAAAATTCAAAAACAAAGGTTGATAAATGCACCGACTCACAAAGACCGAGCAAAATCTTACAGAAGTACTAATTTTAGAAGGTGAGAGAAAACAGAACCTTTTGCAACTGCTTCAAGCCCTCCTCAACGGTTGTAGCAACACTCTGAATGTTGTAGTCAATTCTATCCACAATTGTTCCCTGCAGAAGTATCAATTTCTTGAGTCACTTTGCATTGCATAATAATCAATCCATTTTGCCAAAAAAATAAATAAATCCATTTAGTTTTATAATAAAAAGGGTACGACAATTACCTGGTCTATAACAAGAACGGAGAGATCCTTCATGATCTGAGCAAGTTCGTGGACTGATTTAGCGACCTACAGTAAATTTCACTGTCAGACAAGGTACACAAAGTGATTTGTCTATAAGCAGCAGCAACAAGAACAACCAAGCCTTATCCCACTAAGTGGGGTCGGCTACATGGATCAAATTACGCAGTGATTTGTCTAGAAGCGAAACACCAAATTCCTTCAAATTACCTGATCAATTTCTCTTTCTCTTTCCGCTGAGATGTGTTCATTTTTCTTTAGCTTTGTCATTTGCTCTTCACTAAAACCCTGAAACCAATCAAATATCATCATCTCTTTCTTTGGATACAACTGCATCAGGATATGAAATTTCAGAATGAAAAATACATAATTCACCATGTGCGATTCTTTTCTGATTAATCCATGATGTGAGATAAGTGATAAATTATCATATTTTAGATAGTTCAATAAAACCAAGGGTGCTGAAAACAAGAAAAGGGATCACTTTTCCATTTTTCTTTTAGATTAAAAATATACTGGACTTATTTACAAAATTTAGATCGTATTGCAGCAACCTTTTTCTTTTCTTTTTTTATGGAATAGAAAAATCAAGAGGAAGTGTTACTAACACACAAATCAGAACTCAAGAATGAAATAACAATGACTAATCTGTTACTGAAGAATAAGAATCTGAACAACGAAGGAGAAACAATTATCCTCCATGATCTTCTGAATTAATCCCTTCAAGTTTCAACTATTTTCCCCTATCTATTGACCATTATTCATGAATCCAAATATCAACAACAATTTAGGCACGATCCCATAGTTGTCAATTAGGACTTAACCTAGGGCTGGGAGGGGATGAAATATTATAATCAGAGAATCATAACATGGATTGTAAAATCCTTCCAAAAACTAAGAAATGTATTTTAATAAAAAATTATAATATAATTAACCAATAACAGCAGTAATATCACTAAACTCAAGTAAAAATTTAGAATTTTATTTTGTAGATTGCAGGTTTCAGCCAAAAAAGATATGGGTCGCAGGCTTGTACGTTTCAAGCGCAAACTTGAAGAGAACGTTGTGCACAAACAGGCAACTGTGAATAGATAAAAAGCGAGAAAAAAAATAAGGCCTCGTGTACTTCATTTCTAAAATTAATGATGAATGTCAAAATATGTTTTTTGGATTGTCTCATTGTGAATTTCGTGAAACAAATTCAGTATTTTTGAAAATGTTAAAAAGACACCTCTATTGTTTCTGAAAACCTCACTGTCCCTCACGACCTACATATGGTGGTCAAAATGAAAATTGAGCATATGGTAATATCGGTGATCATAAGAGGAAAGTTGTTGTCACACAAAATAAAAAATGAAAATTGAAAATATTATGAAATAAACAACCCCTAAAGGTCTTTGAATCCATGATTTAAAACCCACAATAAAGAAAGTAAAAACTCATGGATAGGAGGTTCTCAAGGATCCCTAATCCTCCTAACCAAAGGAAACAGCAAGAGGGAAAAAGGAGAGGAAAATAAATGTCTTTGACTCCGTGATCTAAAACCCACAGCAAAGCAAGAAAAAACTCATGACGCAGAAAGAAAAATATGCACCAGACGTGTTAACTAACAACTATTAATATATATATATATATATATGAGGATGCCCTATATATAATGATATAACTGAATCTATATTTCAGAACCGTTATTTTAAAATCAGACAGAACATAATTTAGCCTCAAAATCAAGTATAAAAATCCACTACACGAACATTTATTGAGTCCAGAAATAAACATTAATTAGAAATTTCTGTTTTTCTTTAGTCCTATCCCATTCCCCAGCACCCCCCAATTTTTGCAATTAAAGGATTGTAAGAGGTCAAAACACATCACTGTCAAGTTTGAACCAAAATCATGGAATTTCACCATTACAACTTGGCTTTGGTTGGGAAGAGAAATCATCAAATGTCACTTGTTTAGGGGGGGAATATAATCCTTCCTTTTTTTTTTTTGAAGAAGCTAAACTAGCCCACCCAAATTGACATCGGGGAGAATCGAACCTGAGACCTTGAGGAGGAGCATACTCCAAGGTCCCAAGCCAACATCACCAGGCCAGTAATCATTACTTTAGATACACAAAATGGGGTATTTTAAAATAATATTGTCCATCTAGAGAGATAAGTTACAACTTACAATAAAACACATACCACATCATCGAATCCATCATCCTGCAATCCAGAGCTACTCCCTTTAAAGTTCATTTCCAAGTCAATCCCGTCATAACCCTGTGTGATTACACCCGAAAATAGATGTTAGCGACACAGTATAAAATACAAACAGGTGTAGTTCCGACATCAGAAACTCAAGGGTTAGAAATGTGGCTAGTGATAATGAGTTCAATAATTTGAATACCAAAAGAAAACGAATAAGAGATTAATTTCTATGCACTGACAGTGTAAAACTGTTTTACACGAACATCCAATCAAATCACACTACAGTACCACTTTCTTAGGTTAATTCCTAAAGTATCTCCACAAATATCTAAATGGAGTGATTTGATTGGATCCATGTGTAAAAAAGTTTTACATTGCCGGTGTACGTACTAGTGTATGTATATACAATTAAATCCAAAGAAAAATAGATAAAAAACCATCAACAATTCTACAAATGTAAATTTGTAAACAAATAAATAAAAAGGAATAGTAAAAACGTAGGAGGATAATATGAAAGATTCAGCAATTGAAAAATTGGCTAGACATGAAAAGTTGTAACCTCTTGTTGCTGCTGCAAACGTTTCAAATATGTTGACTGCTTCCGCCGGAGGTCCATTGACAGGTTTTGAAGGTCTGTAGCAAGTGAACGCTGCCAAAGGTAGATACAAAAGCCGGTCATAATAATTCCAGGAAGTTGGACTTGCACAAACAAAAATTTGCACACCATAAATTGACTAAAATATGCAAGCACTCAAGATGGAGGTAAATTCTAGTATATTTACGAAGCCAAATTTACCAAGAAACCATTTTCAAAGTGAACAGTAGAAAATCGGTCAGGTAAAAATAAAAGAACAGCAAAATCCAGATGAAGTAGGATATAAGTTAATGTAGAATAATACATGAAAAATAGGGAGGAGCAAGATAAGGCAAGGTGGGCTATTGAAGGGTGGGGAGAGGCAAAAGCTATATAATTCACCAATAACACCAGTTATTCATAGTTGAATTAAAGATAACATTTCCGCAATAGCTTATATACCTTTAAGACAATCTCCTAAGTCGTGACTAAGAGCAATGAAAACCTAGATTGTTTGGTAACCTGAAATGTATCTATCTGTTTTGCTTCCAAAATAAATATTTGTGAGTCAATATCTACCTTCCTAAGAACTATAAAGTCAACCTCAACTGATAAAAAAAATAGTAAAGAGTTGACAAAATAGAGTGCACTGCATATGATTGTATATAATTTTTCTACGCCTAAATTACCTGCACGTTTTTTCTGACATTAGAATCCTCAGAAGACCCTCTACCAGCAGAAAGTCTTTTTAGCCTCACTTCAGACTTCCTGAGGAGAGCCGTAATTTCCCGGGTGAGAGTCTCAATCTGACGTTGATCATCTTTACCATCACCAAAGGAAGGCATCAAAGCCTTTGCATGAGCTTTTGTTAACTCAGACATTTTAACCTTTGCACTTTGTATATTTGTAGCTATTTCTTCAGAATCATCCACCCAAGTTGGCGGCAAACCCACAGTAAATGCATCACTAACACACCATAATATAGTATTTTACGATTAATTGCAATGACTTTCAAATACACGTTTTGAATGCATCAAGCCCAACAAGTTTGTAAACAGAAATTTTAGTTGAACATCAATCTAGGACAACAAAATTCGACAACCTTTTGAATTGTTAACAAAGTTCAATGAGTGGTTAAAGGGTATATCAAAATTCGACAACTCATAACTATCAATTGAACTTAATTAACCACGGATTTGAACATTATTAACCACAATTTTAGGTGTTTTCCAACTACATGTAGATTTTTGAACACTTGAAAATCAAGGTTAATCACATTTAAACTTGTGCCAACAAAATTCGGTTGATGATTAATAAGTTGCAACACATATTAACCAAATCCGACACTTCATTAACCACTTAAGTGAAAACATTTAACAATTTTAATCAAAAACTAAACTTTTATCCTGACAAAAGGGCCTGAGGGAACTGCCCACAAATCAAAAACTAAACTTTTACAATCACAAAGTTCCAAAGGGATAAAAAGATTGAAACTTAACTACTGGGTCAAAATTGTAATTCTAATATATCACTATCATCGCTATAATGTATGGAATTGAAAAATAAGCATAGAAAGGAGAAAAGAAAAACCTTGAGGAAGAAGGACCAGGATCATGGGTACTGAGAGGAGTATAAGAAGATCCATTATTGGTACGAAGAAGCGAAGTGTTGACCATTTCAATGACAGGACCACCACCGGAAGAAGCAGAAGCTGATGAAGAAAGAGGAGTGCGTAGGCTTTTGACGCTGTCTCTGTACTTTCTGAACTCTACTGTTCGATTTCTCGTTGCCATTGAATGATCGAAAACGGTTTGGTTCTTCGAATTTTGAAAGTGGGTTGATTATCAGAAACTTTTCGGAAATGGGAAGTGGAAATCGACGAATTCAACTACATCATAGGTGTAAAGGTTCTGTTTTGGGTTTAGGAATCGTGGAAGGGTTGTTTCGTAAATTTAACTCGTCCATCCCTTCTCTTCTCTTACTCAAGAAGTAAGACTATCGGGTCAAATGACCGATTAATCCCGGTGCTAATTCTACTTTTGATTAGCATAGCTGATTTAAAGTCTCAGAATCCATGGCTGACACTGTGGTTGGTGACATTACCAACCACAATATTACAAGTGTACAAAACAACAAAAAAAAATTGTGAAAAAAAAAAGCCACATGTGACATTATGGTTGGTCAATGTCAGTAAAAGTTTGTATGGACGGATTCAGGTCTAAATTTTCTATCGAAAATATCACAAGTTTATATCTCTATGCAGTGGCGAAGCTAGCAAAAAATTTATGCAAGGGCCAACTATAAATATAAAATAAAATAAAAATCAATATATTAAATTTAAGGATAAAAAAAAAATTAGTCCTATAAATTATAATTTTTTAGGTTTGGCTCTTAACAAAATTTATTCAATTTTTGTCTCGATTTTTTAAAATTTTTTACCCAAAAAGTGTCTTTAGTCTTGGATTTAATCTCTATAACAAAAATTAAGGACTAAATTTTAGAAAATTAACTTAAAAATCGCAAGTGTTGTAGAGACTAAAAACAAAATAATATTAAAATTAATCAATACATAAAAATTAACTTAAAGTAGCAACAAATGATAAAAATTGGTTATAGCTATTTAAAAAAATTGGACAAAATGCGTTTTAAGAAGCCAATTTTGTCCATAATTGATTGTTTACAAAATAGAATGATAATGTCTTCTCCAATGTAAACAATTAGATTATTTGCAAAAAACTCATTGCCTATTTAACATGTTTATGACTACTGTCTTGATAATTTTAATTGTTAAAAAAGTTTTCTCTATAGTTGTTATTGCGATTGGAAATACCAAACTATTATATATAAATCTATCAATCATGTAGTAATCTTTTACTTTCTTATTTATGCTAATTTTTGACAACTAAACTTGTTTGAGGTAGCTCAATATTTATTATTTGAGGTAGTTAGATATAAATACATACCAATTAATTAAAGAATAGTATAATTTTTGGGGTAGCCAAGGCTAGCCCTTGTATATAAAGGGCTACGCCCGTCTCTATGAACTTATCTTAATCGGTGGTGATTTTTCATAATATATTGAACCTCAAACACTTCACTTATTTGTTTTATAAAGGTAAATTACTGGTCATTAGACTGCTTGAAAAAAAAATATCGCAAGTCTACATAACTAAGTAAACTCAGTTGGGTTTTGCACGCTAGTTTGTTTTTTCATTATTAAAAATGAATTTACTTCAACATAATTTATATTTAGGTAATTTTTCTCAAATTTGAAAAGATTAATTTTTTTCACATATTCTATTCACTTTAATGATCATATTTGAATTCTCTTTACTTAATGTAAATTATATTTGACGAGTGTCTCACACTAAATGTGAGTACACCCCACAACCGAAATTTAAACTTTGAATTGTCATTTTGTGGGAGTTTAGCATATTTATTAGACTAAAAAGGATGTAATTTGTCAACCTTACAAAATTGACTTACCACTTACGTTCAAGTTTTATCTCATCTCATATGTGACTCGTAATACACACCTCTCGCATTAATGACTAAGCATCTAACGTGTAATATGAAATGGTTGATATCATGTGACCCAACAAATCATACATAGACTTTAGTACTATCTTAAAACTTAGGTTAGTTATGATATGATCACAAAATACAACTTGTAAGATGAGACTTTCCACCTTGTGTAAAATTATGTTCATGTCTTCTTTTATCCAGTCCACATGGATGAATGAAAAGTTCCAAACCTTTGTCTCCAAGCAAGCAGCATTTTAGAAGCAAACCATGTTTTTTTTACGAGTGTCTCCAAGACACTCTTTAAAAATTATAAGTTAATATTTATTAAAAATGTCAAATACTTAATTTTTCAATAAATTGAATATACAAATTTTCGTAAAAACTTACGATTTAAGATTTTAAAGATTACATTTTTTTAAGGAAATATTACATGCAGGTATCTGCTAACTTTTTTCTTAAGATTTCAAAGAATACATCGGAGCCAAGCGATGACATGTTTTTTTTTTAGGTCAAATTACCACCTTTTGTCCTTTTAGGTTGATAGAATTACCAAGTAAGTCCTTTAAGTTTCGAAATTTTTAATTAGGTCCTTTTAGTTTGACAGAATTCACAAGTTAATCCTTTAAGTTTCAAAAGTTTCAAATAAGTCATTTTAGTTTGACAGATTTTCCAAGTTAGTTCTTTAATTTTCAAAAGTTTCAAACTAAAAGGACATGTTTGAAACTTTTGAGATAGTGATAGTGAAATAGTTTATCAATTAAAATGACATATTTAAAACTTTTAAAACTTAAAAGACTAACTTGAGAATTCTATCAAACTAAAATTATTTAATTAAAACTTTCAAAACTTAAAAACTAATCGGGGAATTGTGTGGAACTAATAATAGACTGAAATTGGTATTTGTCATTTTTTTACTAAGCCAAACAAAGACTTGTAGTGTAGAGTGGAATGAAATCATAAGAATCCATTATTATTAGTCTACAAAGAGTGGTATGAAGGGCGTTTTGGTAAATGTAGAATTCGTGCAGGCTAAGGATTCAATGTCCAACGCAACAACCACGCACGCACGCACACTCGGAAACCGAAATTCCTCAGTACTTTCCTCCTTCTGTTTTCCTTAGCCTTTGCCACTAACATGTTACACGTATGTACTTTGAATTCCTTCCTTCTATCTATCTATATCTCTATATAGCAACATAACATAACATAACACTTTCCACCAACAACAATAAACACGATCAATTTTTCTGTCTGTCGGACACAACACAATTTTACACACTTCAAGACAAGATTTTCATCCTACTTCACATAAGTCAATGGAAGACGAGACTTCTAAAAGCTACCAATCAAGGCTCAAATCCCACTTAGGTTATTCCTCGTTTTCTTTCATCATGTTGAAACTGTTTTTATGGATTTTTTTATTTGTCATGTTTATTTGGAACAGAGCTCTTAATCGATTTTGAAGAGGTTAATGGAGATGAAGAGTTGATGACGATTTATCCATGTCCATTTTGTGAGGAGGATTTTGATCTTCTAGAGCTATGTTGCCATATTGATTTGGACCATCCAATAGAAGCCGAATCTGGGGTATTCTACTTATCTCACACCTTAATCTGCTTTTTTACTTAAAATAATTAATGATTTATGTACCTTTGTTTCTGCTTGCTCCATGTATTAAGATGTGTTCACACATTTAATCAGTGAGATGCTATGCCTGAAAACTTCGCTTACAAGCCAGTTTTGTAAGGTTTAATTAGACTTAGCTCAAATTTTATGACCAGAGTATAACTTATCCAGTTTGGAACTTTTCAAATCCATAATTTTGATGAGCTGGAATCAAACTCAAATACCCGGGACTTACACACACTGCGGACCAACCACTTGTGGTAGATTCAGGTGGTTTTTCAAATCCATTTGAAGCCTTAGTATAATTTGCAATTACTAGTATTTCAATAAGACCTCATTGAGAACTCCCAGATAGTTGTTTTCAGTTTGACAAAGAAAGCTCATTGGTTTTCATTTTTCATTTGTTCTCCCCCTTTTAGAATCAAGTAATTAACATGTTTATTCATGATCTTCAAATTCTCAAAGAAGCATGTGTTAGTAATTGCATTTGAGATTCAGTGCATTCAACAGTTGCTATTTTATTTGAAAAAACAAACATAAAAAGAACCTCTGTGAATCACTGTGGACCGTGGTTATCGACTTATCTGGCGATGCTTGTAATTTGAGTTGAATGTAGTTTCTTTCAATATGGGTTGATTCAATGTAATTGCTTCTCACTTTTCCAAGGCCTTAGTAAATTGCTGTCTCCTTCTTCCAAAGACAGTGATTTTTCCCACAAGTCAAAAATGAACTCCAAGATGTAGCATTTTATGATACACTTAGTTTAGAAGTTTGCAAATTTGAATTGCCTTTCAGGAGAAATGTTGCATTTGGTTATTGGTCTAGATCTTACTAATACTTTCCATTAATCATTTGACTGATAACATATTTGTAATTGCACGATTTTTCTTTAATATATATGATGATAAATATCAAAATTTGAATACTTTATTAAATTTTACTTCAATGTGGATTATAAGAAGTGATAATATTAGTAAGATACTCCATATTATCACAAGTTTGCTAAATGACCTATTAATAATGTTCCTCTTGATTTGAGGGTTCAATTAGCAGACTTAGACGTTGGTGATGACGACTACCTGCAATAGCCCATGAAATCAAAATTGTGTATAATTTCTTTTATACCATAAAAATAGATTTCTCTACTAGCTTATCATTTGCAGTGCTATTTATACTCAGGTTTGTCGAATTACTCTCATTTATATCCATCTTTGTTTGTTCATGCAGATTTGTCCAGTTTGTGCCATGTGGGTTGGAACAAATATTGTTGATCACATAACAGCACAACATGGAGACTTATTTAAGATATCCTTTCTGATTTTCATCATAGAAATGCTTTTACTTCATCAAAATAAATACCATTAATTTTGTTTTTGTCTCCTTTTACTTATTGTTTTCTTTTTTCATCTGTCTTTCATTCAATCTTGTGTTTCCTTTACTGGAGATTACAGTCATCTCAAATCAAAATCCCATAAACATGATTCCTACCAAACCCTTTCCTTTTCAAGAAAGGGTCGACGGGATGGACACTGGAAATCTTGCTCTGATGAGTTGTCGCCTGTGATGCCTACCTCCAAGAAGACTTGTGATCCATTTCTGTCATTTTTATGTGGTGCAACTGCTTCCAGTAAACATGAAATTGTGCAGCTCGATTCATCAAGTGAAGCAAGCATTGAAGAAATACACTCACATGATACAGTGTTAGAAAGGTAAGATATAGTATCACTCTTTCAGCTTCTCTTCTTTTCAATATCGTCATAGACATAACTATGAGACTAATCTTCAAATTAAAAGTGTTGGTTAAAGTCTTTTTATAAGTAGCGACTATAAGACTCGAAACCTTAATATTGCTTGTAAAGTTTGCCCAGGTCATAGTTCATTTTAATTCCAACAATTTACTTTTGATTATGAAATATACCACATTACTCTTGTATTATAAACATTAACTTAGAAATCATAAATTTATTGTCCATACAAGTTGCTTGATCCCATCATAATTAGCTGGTGGATCATTGATTGTTCCAAAAATTTACCTCTAGATATTCTTAACAGGCATGTAACATTAAATCACTAGAAGCATCCCTCTAATACAATTGGATTTGATTTATATTTTGGAATATTTGTAATTATATACTTTTCAACTTTGTAACATTCACTGCAAAGTTGATAATATACTTGAGGAGGCAATTTAAGTCTATTCTTTTTTTGGACCTGTGCTACATCTTGTAATAGTATAGGTTATGCTATGAGGCAATTAATGATGATATGAGATAAAAACCTGGTTGTGTGTGCAAAAAAACACAGATTCATGAATTATTTTTGTTTCTTTCTCGCACTTTTTAAGATAAAAAAGATTCGAGGAAATGGTTATGTGATATATGTTTCTTAGTGTGCGGCCTTCATTAACTCCCTGTTGATTTGTTCTTGTTCAAAACTGTACTAGTAAAATACTCGTGTATACACATGGATCACACAATATTGATTATCATACTAAGTTAGACAATAGAGAATTGAAATGTTTAGAACTTTTTTAATAAAATATAGTTAAGCATTGAAAAAGTCGTAAAGGTGGAACATGTCTAACAATATAATTGTCGCCTACTATAATCATTACTCGGTATATTGTCCCGCTCAGGTTTCAAACAAAACTTTCTCACTTTATGAAACTGCATTCTTCATTAAGATATTTGATTCACTTATCTACTTTTATCTCTCTCTCTCTCTCTTTGTTGGATATGTAATCTAATTCTTCTATACTATTGCAGAGATGTTCCACCATCTTTATCTCACAAAGACCAAGTAGAGAAAGCAAGGCGTAGTGAGTTTGTACAGGGGCTTTTGCTGTCTACTATTCTTGATCCCGACCTTTGACCCAGACAAATAAGAATAAGTTTTTATCAATTTGATGGAATAAAAAACGGAGTTAAGAAGTTGATGTCCATCATGAAGAGGATACATAATATATGTAGGAATTATTTGTATTCGCTGTGATCTATGTAGTATAGAGAGCTAAGCTATATGTAGGAATTATATTTATTTGTATGAAATGTACATTCAGGGCTGTGAAATTACATTAGTTTAGTTCAGGAAACATGGCATATACACTCTTGTCTAATATTTCTCAGGAATTATACCTTCTAACAGTTCTGCTTTGCTGTAAGAGTGTGAGTGAGAGGTAAAGTGAAGCCTAATGTCAGGAGTTGCAAGACAATATTAGGCTTTAAGTTGTAAAAATTGTGCACAGTGAGTGGGTCTATAATCATAATTGCTTATACCTAAAACAAGAGTTTTAGCAGCCTTCTTATGGATTTGGATTCATTACAGCACAGTTGTTATTTCAACCATTGGATTGGTTTGACAAAAATATAATAGTACCATCCAATAAGATCCAATGGCTATTATTGAAAACTGCGTGAAACTGTGTTGTTTCACTACGGTAGCAAATTAGGGAAAGTGTGGTGAGAGCCTGAGAGGTTGTTGTCAATTTTCAATATGAAAAAAAGGAGAAAATAATTAAAAGGGAGATATGAAATTAATAATTAAGCTGACATTGATTTTATTCAGATTGAGATTTACCTCAATTTAACAGAGAGTGTGCAGTGTTAGAGGTAAAGTTAAAATGGGTTAGATTTAGATACATATGGAACACATTTTGGAACATGTTTTGTAGGCAGTAACTGTAGCTTGATTTTGATATGATTTCATGTGATAAGCCATACTTAACTCTTGGCAGTAATTTGTATGCAATTCTAGCTCATATGTTTGTTTAATAATCACATATGGTTCAGTTATATGACAGCAACAAGTGTGTAAACTGAACATCTATGGATCACATATTTTAGTTCTAACTAGTCTATCGGTTACACTTAATATAATAATAATGTTTCGAATACCCTGCAATTAAATTTAAAAAGGAAAAGAAAACACAATGAAATTAGCAAAAGGCTAAAAAAAAAAAACATTTCAGTTCAAAATTTTGGTTTTGGTTCGGTTCGGTTAATAGGCAAGTAAACGGTTAAACCGAACCATAATTTTGGTTCAGTTTGGTTAGTTTCAAACCTTAAACGGTTCGGTTCGGTTATTTCGAACCATTTCAACACTTCGGTTCGGTTAATATGGTTAACCGAACCATGCCCACCCCTACTCATGAGTATGATTTAAACTAATGGTCTAATGAACATGTCTTAATAAAAAAGTGGCTTATATACGATTTTAGACAATGACTTATATACTGTTTTAGTCTTAGTTTTAATTGCGAAATTTTGGTTTTCAAATTTAATTTGTTTTGCCAATCCATTATTTTAACGATCCAATTTGATAACATCACAATAAATCTTTTATATTTCAATTGATTTTATTTTGGGTCCGATTACTTTGTCACGACTAGATTTAACATCATATGTTTAAAGACTTTCAACAATTAGATTATTTATTTTCATGTTAGATCACATGATAATATTGTTACGTCGTTAAATTGGATTGTCAAAATTATGTACCATCAATTTTTTTGAAAATGGACTGAAAGTCTGAAACTGTGCAATCTATGTGCAATCTATTTACTAAAGTACTATCATAAATTGAGAAGGGTCATCCTAACCGATATACCCATAAGAGAGCTAACAATAGAAATTTTATATTGAAAACAATAAATCGTTGATTTTATATTTAAAAAAATAAAATTTGTTGATTTTCATAAAACAGAATGTACATATGCAACTTGTTTACATTTTTTTTAACTTTTTAAATTTTTTAACTGGTGTCATAGGTAAAGTTAGTTGATGGGGGACCTTGGTGACGGAGAAACAGAGAAAAAGGAATGGTTATTTGTGGTGAGGTGACAAATTTGACTGACTCTCGCGCGTTGACGGACGTTGATAGATACCACATAGAACCCTAATCTAATACTCTCTCTAATCTCATTTGTCTCAAATCGATCCATCATCGAAACAGAGACTCTGTCTCTCAATCTCTTTCCCAGTTTCAGGCCATGCGACCTTGTTCCTCCTCCGCCATAGCCCTCTCCAGAGAGGACTCTTCTTTTTCTATCGATTTCACCAGCCATGTCTTCCTCCGATGCCCATACCCCACCCACTAATAATATCAACCCCAAATGTATCCTCTTCAATGCTGCATCCGGTGCTTCCGCCGGTATTACCTTCTTTTCTTTTCTTTTCTCACCTGCCCAATTCTTTATTAATTCTTTTGTTTCTTAATTTCTCTTTAATTTGATGTAGGAGTTATTGCTGCTACGTTTGTGTGTCCTTTAGATGTTATCAAAACTAGGTTTCAAGTTGGTGTGCCCCAGCTCGCTAATGGAACTGTTAAAGGTACCATATAAGTGCTTATGTATATATAAGCTATTTCTATTATGTAACATATAATAAAGTCAAATTGTTTCCATATGATATACTCCCTCCGCTCATATTTATAAGCAAAAAAAAAAAAAACAACGTATTGAATAACTAACGTATCTAGTCACATTTATAAACCATATACATTAAATACTCAGTGAACCTAAAAAATTGTTTTTTGCTTGTAAATGTGACCGAAGGCAGTAAGCTATAAACTGTTTTCATAAGTTAGCCTTGAGAGTTTATGGAAATAACCTGAAAACAGCCTGTGGACATGTCATTAAGTTTTTTTTTTTTTTTTTTTTTGAAGAAATCAAAATGATATATTGAAACATAGAGCCATCTTCCAGGTACAAGGTGGACATGTCATAAGTTGTTTTCATAAGCTCTCCTGAACAGTTTTGCAATCATGTAGATAATTCTAAATTCTAAATACTTGCTGTTTAGTATTATACTTTGAAAGTTTAAATAATTGACTTCAGATATGAGTTTTTTAGTATTATTACATGAAGGATCAAATAACAATATGAAAGTTAGTCAACAGTTGAACTACTGAAACTGAATACTGCAATTTTGGTGGATTGGGTGCTATTGTTGTCAGGTAGTGTGATAGTGGCTAGTTTACAACAAATATTCCACAAGGAGGGGTTACGCGGCATGTACCGTGGGCTGGCTCCCACTGTGTTAGCTTTGCTTCCAAATTGGGCGGTGAGTCCTTGTTCTCCTTATCAATGTTCTGTTTGCAACTTTGCGTGTATTATGTTCTTAATAAGTATACGACTAATAGAATCTCAACAGAGTTATTACATTCCCGTCTAGTATTTGTTGTAACCTTGGCAGTTCTAGCCTCAAATTGGCAATGAATTATATCTATAGTAATAATTAATGAATGCCTACCTCACTCTTGGGAAAAAGATGACAGTTCCAAAACTGTTTTGTTATGGATGCTTGTTTAAACTTTGAAGTCCTTGGATTGATGCTGCTCTGCAGAGCCGTTCCGGTAAAATCGGAGGCCATGTTCAAATATTTAAAATGGGCCCCTATGGAAAAACAAGATTTTTTAAGCAATGGTAATCATCTTCGTTCAAAAAAAGCAATAGTAATCATCTATTTAAGTTGTAAATAACATAAAAAATAGTCATTCTTATTAAGTAAAAGTAAGTTTGTATGGGAAGGACTGTGTTGAACTTCACTAACCACTAATTGTTTTAATATTAAAATTTGAGTTCATATTTCATAATAAAAAGAAACACCAAAAACTTAAAAAGAATCATCACTTTGTTTAGTGCAAAATGGGTCTTAAGTATATTGATTGTTGTTGCTTAAATAAAGTGTCTTTGTTATCTAAATAGTGACAAACTAATACTAATATCGGAAAAAAAATAGTAGCAAATTAGTACTAGCATGCATGATTAAACTTAAAACAACAGAAAAAATACTAATTATTTAACGGATTTAATTTGCATTGTTAATGGAAATTGATGACAAAAAAGTTCAAGGATATACAGTAGTTTTCTACATTCATAGATAGCTCTGAAATGCATTTTAAATTGTAATGGCCTAGTAGTTGTGTATGTAATTGAGACTTTTATATTTGGTTCAAATTCACACAAATGCTCGGGATTGAACTTCAAGACCGATGACTCAAGTGCATTCTATTTTACCACTAAACTATTCCAAGATGTCTATTGATTTTTTATATTTTATTATATATACCTAACAGAGGGGTAACCTTGGCGCAACTGGTAAAGTTGTTGTCATGTGACTGAAAGGTCACGGGTTCAAGTCATGGAAACAACCTCTTGTGTAAAAAGCAAGGTAAGGCTGCGTACAATACACCAAATGGTGGGACCCCTTCCCGGACCCTGCGTATGCGGGAGCTTTAGTGCACTGGGTTGGCCTTTTTTTTTTTATTATATATACCTAACACTTTTGAGTGCTATATTAATTTTTCTTTAGGCTCCTAAGATTGTGAGGCCCGGCACCGTAGCTCACCTTGCACATGCCAAGGGCCGGGCCTGCTGCTCTGAAATGCCAGGGTATGAAGTCAGTTACTTGCAACTTTACCACTTCTCGCCGATCATAGATTTTGTGATTTCTTGACAAAGATTGTTTTCAGATGCTTCTTCTTGAAATACTAGAGCACACGATCGCTGTGAGCTAGATTGTTTTCAGATGCTTCTTATTGAAATACTAGAGCACATGATCGCTGTGAGCTTGATCTTAATTCAACTGGCCTTATATGTTTAGGGTCCATTTGGATTGAGCTTATTTTGAGCATATGCAAAACAGCTTATGCAAATAAATAAGCTTTTATTTATTATTCATAAGCTTGTTAAGGTAGTTTATGAAAAAACAACTTATGAAGATACAATTTTTATTAATTAGAACTTATGAATTAATATAAAAGCTTATTTATTTGCATAAGCTATTTTTCATAAGCTCAATCCAAACGGGGCCTTAAGGCTGGTTCTAAGTGATTAAGTTATTGGGCTTTACTATACATATTATACAACAATAACCAAAGCTTTTTCTCTCTAAATGGGACCGCTGTGTGGATTAGACAATACCATCATGTCCTGTCACGAGCCGTAGCCTAAGATTAATCATTTAAATTTGAATCGCTTTTGACCTATAGTTTCCCTTGATCTCTACTTATTGCTAATTATTGGGCCACCTTCCATCGTGTCTATCTTATTTATTGATGCTTCCACGAGTTTTCTTTGCACATGTTCAAATTACTTAAAATGAGACAATCATATTTTCTACTATGAGAGCTACCTTAAGTATCTTTAGAAAGCTATATCACTATTACCTGACATTCTATTCAGCATAACATTGCAGTTCTTAGTTGTGTGATAAAAATTTCGTTTTCGTAGACTTCTTGCATTTCATCCACGCTATTTGATTCCTATGGTTGACATCTTCTATCTCTCTGTCATTTTCCATAATAAATCCAAGTTGCTAATAAATGTAGACTGTGCTCTGCAATGAAGATGAAAAATAGGATGAGTGTGCTAGAACTTTATTAAAGAAGGAAATGAAGGTACAAAGATAGAAGACAAGAAAATTTCTCCAATTAAGTCACAATAAGGGGAGAAAGTGAAGATTTATAAAGTATATATATGCTGGCTTAGAATAATTGAAATTTCGATAGTTGTGATGCAGTTTAATAGGACTAGTCAGAGCTTGGGGACCAATTGTCTGTGACTCATGGCTCAAGGCCCATGTTAAACTAATTATTAACCGGTTACTAAGATACAGAGTGAACAGACCATTTAAGTCAAATAAATTATGGAATAACTTACACATGTAGCATATTCTTGGAGAAGACTAAGTATTGGACTTTAAGACACCAATTGAAATTGCTAAAATAAGTCAAGACAAAAACCAAAGCAAAACTAATTGACCACATGCTGCTGACCCCAGTAATTCTTGATAGTTGTGAGTCAAGCAGAGCTATCAGCATTCCAATGAGACTTAATAGTTTTTTTAGGCCAAGCTAGTAAAGTCCTTTGATCCTTAAGCTTATACCTTTTTTTTGTCCTTTCTTGTTGCCTAATCAATTTAGCTTACTATTAGATGGTTTATTTCTTAGGCTGTACAAATCTCAAGATTTACTCTGTCTACTTGCTTTTCAAAAGCATAACACTGATATCTTATGTTATAATTAAGTGTTCTAAATGTATTGTAAACTTGCAGGTTTATTTTACTATGTATGAGCAGCTCAAAAGCCTTCTTCATTCTGATGGTTAGTCCATTGCTTACTTTCATATTGATTTTTAATTTTGGAGCTGCCAACTCGCTTTGTTTTATCCTATGAAGCCAAGATAGTTTGAAAATTGAAAAGTATTGGTGTCTAACACGTGCCTAGGAAGTACCTTATAGTTTTCTATTCTTTTTAAAAATATTTCGCCCAATACTTATCAGCTATGTCTTACCAAAGGAAGACACGATTGTCATTCGGATACGGTACATTTTATATATGCCTTACTAACTATAGACACAAAATTTTGTGTTTTTCTTTGACATATTCATAGTAGAAATAATATGTTTTGATATGCATTGGTGAAAGATATACAACTGTTAAGAGTCCCACATTTGTGAGATAGCCTGAAAATGAGTTTATAAGTGGGAGGCATTCTTCACCTTAAAAGCCAGTTTTGAAGGGTTGAGTTAGGTCTAACCCAAATTTTAAGAATAAAAAAAATGCCTACTTAAGTAAGTTTTTTTTTGGGGGGAAATTGTGATCATCATATATTGCATAATGACAATTGATATTTTATGCATTAATGAACAATTAGTAATGTGTATGTCTCTTAACAAACATTGTGCATTTTAATGTTACAAAAACACTGAAGTATCACGATCACCAGAGATATGTAATTATGCTTACTTATTACGATTACTAAGTATATCTTTTTAATAAATTGGGATTATTATATATTGACTATTGATATGTTTATATATTAATGAGCAATTAGTAATGTGAATGCCTTTTAACAAACACTGTGCATTTATGTTGCACACAACACTGTGAATGCCTCTTAATGTATCTTGGTTGTATCATATCTTGCTTTTTAAAATTTCATGGTGTCCCTGTATTTGTGTCGTACTATGTGTGGGATTCATAGGTTCTAGCAGCGAGTTATAAAAATGTACAAATTATATATAACCCCTATGATATTTATGCAGATGAAAGCCATCACCTTTCAGTTGGATCTAATATGGTTGCTGCTGCTGGTGCTGGAGCTGCAACTACCTTGTTTACAAATCCACTCTGGGTTGTCAAGACTAGACTTCAAGTGCGTTTCTTCAATTCATGCCGAATGTTCTGCTAATTATTTGATTATGTTAGCAGCCATTCTTATATAATTGGCGTAATGCATGATCTACCTATATTCTTAGTAAAATTCTATTTTTCTATTCTTAATAGCACACAGTTTCTAGGATTGTGTGGTAATCAAATGAGGAGGCAATGAAGTCCTTGTGCATTTGACATTGTTTGGAAGCTCTGTGTATCACATACATGGAAGATAATAAAACCTCTATTTAGTGGGTTTAATAAAAGATCGAGCACATAAAACAGCTAGTGTATTTTTTTTTTGTCTTGGTCAGATCATATTATCTATTATTCAGCACATAAAACTCTACAACAACAAAAACCAAGCCTTATCCCACTAAGTGGGGTCGGCTACATGAATCAAACGAAGCCATAGTGTTCTATCAAAACTATACTTTTATCCAACTCACTAATCTCGAGACCCTTCTTGATGGTTTCTCTTATAGTTTTTCTAGGTCTTCCCCTACCTCTAGTGATATGACTCCCCTCCATTTGACATTATTTATTATTAGGCACATAAAACTCCATCTTACACGCATTATTATGTGTTGAAATCATAGAGTAGAGACACAATAACAGAACTACAGAGCTTCTTTTGTCTAGCTTATAATCAGTGCACGTTTGTATATTCTGCAATGTAAGCTTGCTGCCTTTTTAATGCAGACCCAGGGAATGAGATCTGGTGTTGTGCCATATAGGAGCACACTATCTGCATTGAGGAGAATTGCTAGTGAGGAGGGCATACGGGGGCTTTACAGGTTGGTGTTTTTTAATCACAAAAGCAACTGGATGGTCAATGGACATGACATTATGATTAATAATTAACACTTTAATGACGGTTGGTATATTCTTTACCATAAACAGTGGCCTTGTACCTGCTCTAGCTGGTATCAGTCATGTTGCCATTCAATTCCCGATGTATGAAACAATTAAATTTTATTTAGCAAATCAAGGTAATTTCATGCCTGTTCTCCTCTCTTTATACTCTTGAAATTTTGGCAGTTACTTAGTTTGATCATTGTTTTGTATTAGATGACGCAGCAGTCGATAAACTTGGTGCACGTGATGTTGCTATTGCTTCATCAGTCTCCAAAATTTTTGCATCCACATTGACATATCCCCATGAGGTATGTTGTTGAATAACACTTAATTTAGTTAAAGATATTTTTGCACAATTGTAGGTAGTCATACCTCTTGATGCCTGGTCTTGCGAATGAAATAACCTTGCTAATCATTTGATGGAAAAATAGTTTATAGTCCTTCAATGTTTAAAGAACCCAAGAATAATACTTCTTTGCAATTAGCTTTTTCTTGAATATTTTGAGCATAATACACTTTTTCATCATTTCCTCTCTTTAACTGCCAACTTAGAGAGCCATATCCCTTTGAATTGAGCAGGGATTCTTAAATTTAATGTTCCTCATTTTCATTCTTTGGGCTGACAAACATTAAAAAGTAACATAATTTTGAATTATATTTGCAGGTTGTACGTTCCAGATTGCAAGAACAAGGGCATCACTCTGAGAAACGATACTCTGGTATGATTGACTGCATTAGAAAGGTTTTTCAACAAGAAGGTGTACCTGGCTTTTACCGAGGATGTGCCACCAACCTTCTGAGGACAACACCAGCTGCCGTAATCACATTCACCAGCTTTGAAATGATACACCGTTTTCTTGTATCACATTTTCCTTCTGATCCACAACCTCATATTTTATGATATAATTGATTATGGACATGATCATCTATCATCTATAACAGTAGATAAAAAACATTAGCTAGTCCAGCTGATTAATGATTCTCCTGGCGATGCATATACCATTCTTTATATTTATTTTTTTTGAAGGGACCATTCTTTATATTTTTAGTTATTTTTAGGTAGAGCAACACATTATTTAAGCAACAACTGTTTTCCCTGGTCAAACGTCTGCAAGGTCACTGTTTGTACTTTGTAGAGAAACCAATGGATAGTTATAGATTTGAGAATGATGATGACGATAAAGACATTAGTAGTATGATACTGTGAGGATGTCATTTATTTTATTTGGAAACTACTGAATAATCTTATCATATCATATTCTTTTAAAACTCAAAAACTAAAGCTATTTCACATCTCTTACACCCACCATCTTGGAATTGAGATGAGATCCATTGTACAAATACTCTATGGACAGGCCAGTGTTCAAATACTCACCACATAATAAGCTATATTCAAAGGTCAAGTTAATAAGCTAGATTCACAGGTGAGGTTATTTTGATATGGTAGGGTAGTATGGTAAAAGGATGTAAATAACGAATTTAAATAAGGGTCTTGTTAACGAGTGCCCTCAGGGCAATGGTTAAGGAAACTAAAAGTAATACTTTTGCTCTTTAGCATTTCCCTTTTTAAATAATTATGTAAAAAAAATATATGAGATAGGCTCCCCATTTGTGCTAGTACATGTACCCTTGACAGTTGACATACTGTTTTTTGGATATTCAACCGCCAAACTGGGATATTATTTAGTGCTTATGGGGAAAGGGAGATTTAGTAGTATGCTCCAGATGAATCATTAATCAGTACCACGAAAAAGAGGTGTCGATAGTATAGTATGCTCCAAAGGAGCTATGGTTCATAATGGATCAAATTCTAATATACGTCTATAAATTACAAATTAATAAAAAAAAATAATCATAATAAACTGTACCACTCCTTGTTAATAAAAAAAAATGGCCATTAAATTTGTGCTGAATGGTCAATAAATAAATAACATGATTTAGTTGTGCAAAACAAATGAATAGTGGCCAAGTCCTAAAATATACAATTTGAGGTCATGTGTTTCGCTTGCATGAGAATATAGTGATTAGTGAGTCAGTTTATCATTAAACTTTACTTTAGGAGATATGCTGTCAAAATCTTGACTTGAGTGGGTTTTCGAACACCAAACAAAACCTTCAACAGAAGGAATAGGAATAGGATGCATTTCTACAAAATTCCTTGCCAAACATGTTACTTTCAACTATGGATGGGTATTTTTCACCTCGTTATTAGATGGTTGGATTACGCTATTTCAAAAAAGCAGGACACGTGTTGTTCCATAAAATTCTGTAATAATTAAATGATCTTTTTTTTGAAAAAATAATAATAAAATGATCTTATTAACTTATACTTCATAAGGCAACGCCTTAAAAAATTCAAAAGTAGTTTTTTTTTTTAAAAGCACGAAATTTTGACTTTAAATGAATTGAATACAGTGCTTTTAAAATAAAATTTCTGTTACAAGTTTTTAATATGTGTCATTTGTCTATTAAAAAAAGGTTGAGACTTTAGTAAAGTCGGTTTTTTTTATGGTGTCTGGGATTCAACCACAAACCTTACATCTATGTATTATCTCTGTGAACTGAGCTAGAATGAGTTATTATCAAACCATTAGTGTCCACTCCTTGTTTGGCATCCAAAGTTGAAGACATACCTGAACTGCTCGACAAGACACATTGGATTGAATTCGTTTGTCCATTTCTATGACAACTAAAAGAAAACAACTCTTTGCTTTGATTTTAGCTCCTCTCAATCGGAGTTCTATCAACATGATTTAATATTATTTTGAGCTATAAGACGAGGTAGATAAAGACAGTCAAGGGACTAGAGGGTAGTGCTTCAGATTTAGTAGATGGCAATTGGCAAGGAGTGGCGTTACTGGTGTACTGTTGTGATATAAGAAACACTCTTTCGCCAATGAGGATAGTTTGACTCTTAACATTTATTTCAGTGGCTCGCAAGTACGACTATCTATCGGGCAGCAAAAGCTACCTTTTTATTTTTTGTATGAGTAAGTATATTCTATTTTACAAAATTATTTAAAGTATCTATATACATTTTTTTGGCATCCTACAATTTTGTTTGTTAAAAGTTACGATAAATATCATATTTTAAGATTATCATCATTTGTTTGATAGATTTATTTTGTTATATTTTAAAACTTTCAATTTTAATTGACTATAAAGAGAACTTTGTTAACAATGAAATTGTAAAAATAAAAAGTAAAATAAAATATGAATTTCTTGTGATTAGCGAATAACTTAGTTGTTCAGATTTTTTATGAGATATCAGAAGTATTTTCTTTATAAAATAAATTTAGTGTGCAAGGATGATATCATATTTTTAGACAGAGAATGACATTAAAGTTTAAAGAGCACTTGTAAAGTATTTATACTTACCTATCTTCAAATACAATAATTCAAACTTAAAATTTAAGAATCATATAAGGATGTAAGTCTTCTTTATTGCAAAAAATTTGCGATGACCTTCAAATTCAAAGTTTCCTCTTACTTTAAACAAACCAAATTGTACGATGCCAAAAAAAATGTTAGCAAAAAATTTGCGATGACCTTCAAATTCAGAGTTTCCTCTCACTTTAAACAAACCAAATTGTACGATGGCAAAAAAAAATGTAATAATGTTGACACACAAGTATGTTTGCCTTCTTTCAACCATGCATGTCAAATAACTTGTCATAGTATTAGTCTAATCTACTAGTAACTATTTTTAACAAAAGGATATATACAATGATGTTTACAAATAGGTGAGGCATAGGTTACATTTAAAGAATGTGGATAATTAGCCATCAATCAATCAAGATGAATGTGTAAATATACATAGAAAAAACCTTTGAAATATCGACTTGAGCTTTCCCCGCCTTTATATATTGAATGATCAGGTTTGTATTGCAACAATTTGTTGATGGAAAAGATTGAGTACTGTTTTCCAAAAAATGAAGTATGCATGTGCTTCCATTGTATGATGTGGCTGGCTACCTTCATGAATCTGCATATTTTTACACCGGAAAGTGATGTTAACCTCACAAAGAGGCTTCACGAATATAATGATATACTGAAGCTGGGCTCCCCTCAACATGTGAAAGTCATAAAGATGAAGCAATAACACCTAACTTTAACCTTTCAATAATAACTAATAATTAAGTTGTATTAGATTAATTTATGTATTTAAATAATAATTGAAAATTAATGGTTAACTTTAACAATGATCAACAATTATGGTCCCATATGCGTGTATAATGTTCAGTATTAGCATTTTTCTGTGAGAAAAAGAAACAAAAACGTAGTGATCTGATTGCATGCTGCTGCATTTTATTTTATGGGTTGCCAACTAGTTAGGGATGACATGCCAACAATCTCTTCTTCAATTGTGTGTTCATCCATTCATCCAACTATACTCCTCCGTAAATTGAAACTTTTTTACTTGCATACATTTACACCGTACATACATCAACATGACACACTGCATCATTGTCACAAAGGATTATGGTGCAAGGAGTCAATCATCTATATTTGAACCATCAATTGATACAATCACTATTGGGTCATGAAAGAAGTTTAAACATTGCGGGATTGATATTTGATTTCATATATATATACCAAAAACCTTAAGATATTAGATGTATGAAAAAGTATGAGTTTCATAACTTATATTCAACATCTACTTTTTTATTCAATGAAAGACCTCATATTACACATGACACACCAACAATACTTGTATTCATACACACAAATTTGCATTAAGCTACCCGTATCCACATTCAAATTTGTTCATTTTTATGGAAAATTATCCTATTCTTAATACAAGCAATTTTTACAATATCCATTGTGATACCTTTAGCAGATACCTTTGGTACCTTCTCTTTAGTGCATCTTTTTGTGTGTATATCTTGATCCCTACCATTCAAAGTTTTTCAAGGTCATCTTTAATTAGTTTCTCTTTTTTCCACTTTCTTATTTATTAATGTAAACACCAAGTAGCATGGATCAATATGAAACTTTGTAAATTTGATTAACTTAATAAATATTTTTTAATTTTAATGATTAAACGTATTAATTTTTTTATCATATTCATAAAATTACTAATTTCTCTCTAGTTACTATTATATTTTTGTTTTTTGTTTATAATAATGACCAGAAAAAGTATGTGTTAATATGTAAACTTTGACAAATGATAAAAATATATATAGTATACCCTAAACATAATTAAATATAGTTTGTGATTAAATTATGGTAAATACAATAAACATCGATTAAATAAAAAATTCTTACATGAATGATAGATATAGATCACGCGCTTAGATGGAAGTGGTTATTATTTTGGTTATACGATGAAGCAAGGGATTTTGAGCCATTGGATTGTTGGCTGGAGCAAAAGGTACGCCGTCGGATCCTTTTCTTTTCTTGTAGACGCTCCCGTGGGCCTTCCCGAACCTAATTCCGAACCACCTATTTGAATTTTGTTGAACGTTACGGGGATGTTTGGCTCTTTCTCTTCGTTTAACTCAACATGGTTCTTAGCAATTTCTTCCTTGTTCAATTCAATAAAAAAAAAGTTATTTAAACTGGTCTCGGTTTTTTTTTTCTTTCTTTTTTTCAGGTAGTATAATGACTAGATTCACACGCATTATGTGTAGAGGAGTGAGAAATCTGAAGTTTAACCCTCAACCCATGCATATGATATATATGGTAGTTACCAATTGAACTGGAAATGTGGAACTAGTTGTTCTCCATTATTAACATCTCCATTCAGTTCACTTCAGTAGATGACTTTTGGATGCTATTGAATAGAAATTGGTCACCACAATGCAAACTGGTAATTAAAGCTTGCATAGTCAATATCCTCAATACAATTTGGATCAGAAGAACTCATGTTAGATTCCAAGATAAGCATTTGCATTGGAAGCTTGCCATCAATCTCATTATTGCTCAAACTTCTTTAGCTGGTAACAACATAAAGAAACTTATAGAGGGGACATGTTGGAGTTTAGGATTCTTAAAGCCTCTAAAGTTAATATCAAGCCTCCGCTCCCACTATTAAAGAAGTAATATGGCCCCATCCTTTGTCATCATGGATTAAAGCAAACACCGATGGTGCAACAACAAAAAATCCATGCAAAGCTGCTGCAGGAGGTATTTTTAGAAACTCATACAATATTTGCATTGGTTGTTTCTCTCACTACTTAGGAGCTCAAAATGTTTTATATGCTGAGTTAGTGGTTGTTATGACTGTAATTGAGATTGCTTACAACAATGGATATCCAAATTTCTGGCTTGAAATAGACTCCCAGTTGGTTATCTTGGCATTCAAGTCAAATTCAGTGGTGCCTTGGGATTTAAGTAATAGTTGGCAAAAGTGTCTAGTTAAATTGAGAAGTACGAGGTTTGTTGTGTCTCACATTTATAGAGAGGTTAATGCTTGTGCTGATAGCCTGGCTAACCTTATTCTCTCTTTGTCTTCTTCTGAATTATTTTGGTCAAACTTTATTCTTGATTTCATTAGAGGAGAGTACACTAGGAATAGGTTGGGAATGTCCAACTTCAGATTTAGCACCTTTTGAAAAGGTTTTGATATAGTCTCCCTTTTGTTTCTTATACTCTTTTTTTTCTTGTCCAACTTCAGATTTAACACCTTTTGAAAAGGTTTTTGGTATGCTCTTGGCATCTGTTTAAAAAAAAAAAAGTCAGTGTCAAGCTATATATAAGAGAATGAGACCTTAAATTTTAAGAGAAACATATTTCGTGATCTGAAGTCAATACCTTCGAGTCAACCTTAGTAGGTTAATATAACGCAAATATGAGTGTGTAAAAGCATAGTTATCATATTCTCCATTTAGGACTTTCTTCATTTATTCTATTTGGAGAAATAAAAACATAATAAAGTTTGAGAAAAAAATAAAATAATTAATAATGGTGGAACCTACCTAATAGCAAGATCTACCATTTTTTTATGTGTATCTCCTTATAAATGACATTTATCATTTATTTTTACAAATGGAGATAATCGTTACTCATAAAAACTAGTTCATGTTCAAAAACACATTGTATGGAAACTTCTACGGTACACCTCACAAATTGAGGTGTACCGGTACTCTTGCTCTATAAAATTATAAATTAACGACCATTTTATGAAATAAAAAGCTATTTGTTAAAATTTATATTTTAGAAAATATAATTTCATAAGAAAAAACATCATTTCATTGTTTATAAGAATCTTATTAAATTTTTAACATTTTCTCATAAAAATAATCAATATTCTTTATTATGAGTAATAAAAATTCAAAAAAAGTAAATTTTATTTCGTCGAAACATTTGGTAAATAAGATTTGATTATTATTATTGTCTATGATAGAAAATAATTCTTTTTCATCAGAAAAACAAGTCATTTAATTGTTAATTTAATGATTTGGTGTACCGGTACACTTAAATATTTGGGTGTACCATAGAATTTGCCTTATACTATACCTACGTGCAACTTTTCATATCTTCCATATTTTAATTATTTTTAAACTAGAATATTGGAATAAAAGAGAAGAAAATAATCCGTGAGAGAGAGAACAATGGCAAGCAAGCAAAGCTTTCATGTGACCAAGCGGTTGTTGATAGGTTGGCGTCAATGGAACAGTAAAACTCATGACGATATTAATGTCTTAAGATCAAAGCAAAATCATTAACTGTCGATGGTTGGCCAGATAATTTACAATGGATTTAAGAAAATAATTAAAAAGTGATACCGAGTTGAAAACTCTCTAAAAAAATTATTCTTTAAAAAAAAGAGTAAATAGGTAATTACCATTCCGAAATTGTAACTTTCATCAATTACCCCCTGACGTTAACAAAACTTCAACTACCCCCGGAATTTGCACAACGTTAATCAATTTACCCCTTCCGTCAAATTCTTATGTTAGTCAACATGACGTTTTGCAATTACCCCCGTGAAGTTTTGCACTTATGTTAAAATGCTCCCTGAACTTGAAAATTTATATATATATATTTTTCTTATCCTTGACTCAAACTTGAAGAAGTAAAAATCTACAATTTATTTTTAGGTATAGATTTCATACATTAAAGCAAATAATTAAGATTTAATTACTACTATCCAAGGAAAAATTAATTTGCACATAAAAAGATAATTTGGTAATTAGTTTGCCTTTGAAAAAAAGAATTTGAAAATTAATTGCAGCTGATTTATCATGGAGTCAACACTTCATTGGTTGAAAATATGAAGATTGGTGTTGAACAATTCTTCAACCTTCTAATGGAAGAGAAGAAGAAGAAGAAATTTTGGCAAACACCAAATGATATACAAGGATCTGGACAGTTGTTTGTTGTATCTTATGAGCAAAGCTAGAATGAGCAAACATGTTGTACATTAACACTTTGACGTTAGACTCAAGGCATCCACTTTAACAACAATCTGAATTTATGTGTTTCCTTAATTAAACATTATTGATATTGGTAATTATAAATTAGATTTTGTTGTTTGATTGATGTTGGTGATTTTTATTTCATTGATGTTTGAGTCTAATAAAAAGAGTAAGTGGGTTTTTAAGTACACGCGCCATGAAACGAAGTGGTCGGTCGGTTTGAATACAGAGAGGTGTGGAGCTAGGTTCGGGACCGAAAAAGGAAACCCTTTGGATACAGAAGAAGAAAAGAAGCAGAGAGAGAGAATCATACTAATAACTCTGTGTAGATGTAGAGAGAAAAGAAAGAATTTTGGAAACAACTGACTAACTAACAAGGAAAGAAATCTCAACAACATTCAATGCAATACAGTACAGTAATAATATCTCACACAGAAAATAACTATCACACTCACACGCTTTCTTCTCTCTCTCTCTGCAAAATTCTCATTCTATCCTCCATGTATGAGACTCTGCAGCATTATTCATAATAGTAGTGACTTCTAGTTAATGGCATCAGAGTCATCCTTTTCCTTTTCAGTTGCATCTGTTGTTGAACATGTGCTTCAACAACACGGTCATCGTCTCCAAGATCTTGATTTAGAATCTAGGAAAGCACAACATGCTGGTAATTATGCTTCATCATATCATAATCATAATATTATTATTATTATTATTCTGAAATGTGAATTAATGTTGTTGATTTTATATGTAGCATCTAGAAGATATGAAGCGTCAGGGTGGTTGAGAAAAATGGTTGGAGTTGTTGCAGCCAAAGATTTACCAGCAGAGCCATCTGAGGAAGAGTTTAGGCTTGGTTTGAGAAGTGGGATTATTCTATGTAATGTTATTAATAATGTTCAATCTGGAGCTGTTCCTAAGGTGATTCCAGCTAGGTCCTCCTTCTATTTCATTTCATTTCATTGGGTCAACTCAACTGATTGATAAGCTTCAGTTATACTCGAATTGATCCAGCACCCGAGATTGTTTCCTGATAGATTAGATTAGAAATATTGATCATACTTTACTCATCTTCTGATGAAGAATTTTTAATTATTAGAGTCTCTTTCCCTTAGGAACCGGAGATTTTAGACAAAAAATTATTATTATTTTTGTTTTAGGTTGTGGAGAGTCCTGTTGATTCTGCACTGATCCCTGATGGAGCACCATTATCAGCATATCAGTATTTTGAAAACGTGAGGAATTTTCTGGTGGCTGTACAAGAAATTGGACTTCCTACTTTTGAGGCATCTGATCTGGAACAAGTATGTAATTTTATGCATTAGATACTTATTACTATGTATGCAATGCAGCTGTTAATTACAAATGTATATCACTGAATTCAGTTGTTAATAACTCCAGATATACTCTTAGAACTTCATAGTTGCAAACTTCAATAATTTATTATGCTGCTGAAATTTTAGGGAGGAAAATCATCCAGGATTGTGAACTGCGTCTTGGCCCTTAAATCCTATGGTGAATGGAAACAAGATGGGGCAAATGGTGTGTGGAAATTTGGTGGAAATCTCAAACCTACCATCTCTGCAAAATCTCTTGTCAGAAAAAACTCGGAACCATTTACTAATTCCTTGTCAAGGACCTCATTAATCAATGAAAAAACTCTGGCTACTCTTAATTCTGATGTTGAGTCTAATAAAATGGTAGGTAAGCTTGATGTTTTGATATTATACCAGCTATCAATTCGCCTTGTTTAACGGAAATAATAAGTAATGAAATTTTTACATTTCTATTTTTGCAGTCTGTTTCCCATTCTTTGAGCATGCTTATTCGTTCTATTCTGTCAGATAAGAAGCAAGATGAAATTCCAATGGTAAGCGGATGTATGGTTTTAGTGTACGTATTTCACAATCACTACTGAATTTCATCATACCTTCACCAATCAAGTTCATCATAACTTTACCAATCAAGTTGAAATTAGCTTCCACATTTTAATTTTTTCAGAAACTTTCATTTAACTTTTTCATAAAAACCTATTAACTTATAAGAACTTTTCTGTAAGTGAAGAACTTGATTTATCGAAAAAATCCAAAAGCTAAAAACTAATCCAATCTAGGTCTAAGTCTCGTTCCTTGAAACTGCTAGTTTTTAAGGAATACTTTTCTTCTTCTGCATGGAACAGCTGGTTGAATCTGTTTTGAATAAGGTTGTAGAGGAGTTTGAACATCGTATCGCAAGCCAAGGCGAACAGGTATGACTTTTTTCTCCTTCTAGTAATGTCATTAGTTTTAAGGGGATCGTCAGGTCAATATTATGTTCTATTTGTTTACCTCATTCTTGAGAATAATTTTCCTTACTTAAATTTATTTTAATGACAAGCTGTTCTTGTTTACTTCCTTATCGTGTAACTTACAGACAAAAGTTACTTTAAGAGATCATGTTTCTGAAAGAAACGGATCTGCATCAAAGTTTATGGTGGCAGATAAAAAGGTAACACAAATCTGCCTTGTGATTAACATATTCCAGAACCTCAATTAAGCTTGAAAATGCTTTATTTCTTTAAGTCATTGATATTATGATTGATTAGGTGGAGAACAAGATTCATATGGTAGCAAAGAAAGAGGATCACATTGAAAAGAATCTCGTGGCTGCTGAGGAATTGCAAAGCCAACACCTGAAGCAACAAATGCTCTTTGACCAACAACAAAGAGACATTCAAGTATAGAATCTGAGATAATGAATGGCATTTTATTCTTTGCAGATTTTCCCCGTGTGAGTTAAAATTTTCGCTTTTCATATTTTGTAGGAGCTAAAGCTTACTCTTCACACCGCAAAAGCTGGAATGCAGTTCATGCAAATGAAATTTCGTGACGCGTTTTCCAATCTTGGTAAGGATTTTTGATAAAATCATTCTACCTTTCTTGCTTTTGTTCCCCTCCTTCTCTTGGTGTCTTCTGACAGATGGATGAGATGCTGAATCTTACATAACTTTTTTTTTTGTTGCAGGAACGCACATTCGTGGCTTAGCTCATGCTGCTTCTGGATATCATAGAGTTCTTGAAGAAAATCGTAAACTATACAATGAAGTTCAAGATCTTAAGGGTAATAAGACTATGACTGGCTGGTAGCTTTAGGCCCAGCTCCCATTCATATCTTTGTAAGGTTTTCTTTGCATCCAATAATTGTATTAAGGTGGGTGATTTTGTTTGTTAGGAAGTATTAGGGTATACTGTCGAGTAAGACCCTTCTTTCCCGGGCAACCAAACCAATTGAGCGCTGTAGAAAATATAGAAGATGGAACTATCACAGTTAGTATTCCATCAAGGAATGGGAAGGGACAAAGATCCTTCAACTTTAACAAAGTCTTTGGACCATCTGCTACCCAAGGTTGGTTTGGGACTGTGTATCAGATTCATTTTTCTCCTGGATTTGTATTTTTGTGTGATTGAAATTTAATCTCGTATTGCAGCGGAGGTCTTCCTTGATATGCAACCACTTATTAGATCTGTTCTTGATGGCTATAATGTTTGCATATTTGCATATGGCCAAACAGGATCAGGAAAAACTTACACAATGGTAAGGTCCAGTAGAAGTTTTCTGTGAGAAATAAACTTGGAAACTTTTATTTGATGATCCTTTTCTGATTTATGTTTTTCACATGTAGACTGGACCAAAAGAGATCACAGAGAAAAGCCAAGGTGTAAATTATAGGGCTCTAAGTGATTTGTTTATGATAGCAGATCAAAGAAAGGACACTTTCCACTATGATGTTTATGTTCAAATGATTGAGATTTATAATGAGCAAGTCAGGGATCTATTGGTCACTGATGGAACAAACAGAAGATATCCTTTCACCAGTTATATGATTTTATTTTGAAAAAAATATTATATATACCTTCAGGTTTTGTATAACCTTAAAAATTACTAGAACATAAGTATCATTTACTGCTGCTTTCAACAGTTTCAATAAATATTGGTTAAGTTCTTCTCACAATGAAAAAAAATAAAAAATCTTTCATCACGGCATGATGTTTCCCTTAACCATTAACACATTAGAAATTCGTAGTAGCTCTCACAAAGGGCTCAGTGTGCCAGATGCAAGCCTTGTCTCTGTGTCATCAACCTTTGATGTTATCGACCTAATGAACCTTGGGCACAGGAACCGTGCAGTTGGAGCAACCGCCCTTAATGACCGCAGTAGTCGATCCCATAGGTATACTCTATTCGTTTCCCTGTTATCCTCTCCTATTTTGGTGATGGTATTTCATGGAAAAAGGTTAACTATTGTTCTCTTAAATTTTTTAATATTGCAGTTGCTTGACTGTTCATGTTCAAGGAAGAGATTTGACATCTGGAGCTACCACCCGCGGATGCATGCATTTGGTCGACTTAGCAGGAAGTGAGAGGGTAGATAAGTCGGAGGCCACCGGAGATAGACTGAAAGAGGCACAACATATTAACAAATCTCTATCAGCTTTGGGTGATGTCATTGCGTCCCTTGCTCATAAAAACTCACACGTACCTTATAGAAATAGTAAGCTCACACAATTGCTCCAAGATTCACTTGGTAAGTTTTAAGAAGTTGGCTGTTCTCTTTGGTTCCTGGCGTGATACAATTCATTTTAATTCTCATAATGTTGGTGGGTTTATTTCAGGAGGACAGGCCAAGACACTGATGTTTGTTCACATAAGTCCAGAAAGTGATGCTATTGGAGAAACAATTAGTACTTTAAAATTTGCAGAAAGAGTTGCTACAGTTGAACTTGGTGCTGCTCGAGTAAACAAAGATGGTGCAAATGTTAAAGAGCTCAATGAACAGGTTGATATTCAAATCTATCCTCTCTAGTTCTTTATCATAATTTTTTCACTTCAATTATATCTAGGTCTAACTATTTAGCCACGTTTCAGATTGCCAGTCTTAAGGCAGCATTGGCAAGAAAAGAAGGGGAATCGGAACATTCTTTTTCCGGAAGCTCTGAAAAATATAGGACAAAGGCTAGTGAGCCATCCCCTTTTCACATAAATCAGCGAGTTGCAGACACTGGTGATCAGCTTGGATGCCGGCGACCAATGGTTGAAGTTGGCAACATTGAGGTATGCATGTTTAATTTCTCCATATGTGCAAAATGATTTGATAAATGAAGCAATGCAGTAATCCCCTTTTCACATGCTTACTGAAGTTCCTCGAGAAGTCATGATACAATTTTACGTAATAAACTCAACTACCTTAAATTGTCTAGGAACAAACACTTAAACTACTATTATAAATTGAAAACTTGTGGACCAAGCAATACATGAAATGTTCTGCGAAAGTTCTATTGCAAGGATTTTACTTGATATTGGATTGTGAAAATGATTTCATAGAGTAAAACTATTTTGGTTATTGCTATTCCGTGTTGAACTCATTGGATTTAAACTATTGTTCCTACAGCTTCAAAGTAAAACCATAATAAGGCAGAAAACTCAAAGCTTTGATTTTGATGAGATATCAACAAATTCACCGCCATGGCCCCCAGTAAATAGCCTTGGACAAAACGACGGGCAGGATGACAAAGAAACAGGTTCGGGAGAATGGGTTGATAAGGTAATGGTAAACAAGCTAGAAGCAAACAAAACTGAGAACCTCTTGGGGTGTTGGCAAGAAAGCAATGGGAACTTATCTGAGTCATTTTATCAAACATATCTCCAAGATTCTTCCAAAATGTACTCAGAACAGTCCTATAATATGTTCATGGGAGGTAACCAGTTTAATAGCATTGATATGGGTTCAGATGATAACATGGATGAGGTTGATGCTATAACCAGTGATTCCTCAGAACCTGACTTGCTGTGGCAATTTAATCATTCTAAGCTTACCAGTTTGACCAATGGAATTGGAACAAAGGCTATGAGATCTGTCTCTAAGGCAACAAAAAGCCCAGAATTGAGGTAATATAAAATTGGTATTCTGGTTAAATGTAATTTTTTCCTTCAGATTTTCTTTTTCATTCCCTAACTATTTATTGGATATTAATAATGTTTTTTCTATTTTTTCAGCAAGAGTTTTGTTCATTCTTCTCTTGGTCCTTCACCTTCGTTGAAACAATCAAAAGTTGTCTCACATAGGACAGGAAGGAGTCCAGCTCCTGTTGACATTAAACGTAAAATTGGCAGAAAGTAAAACATGTTATTGAAAATGTAAAGAGTGAATATATATTTTTGAGTGAATAGGCAAAAAAAAAAAACCATGAAATTGTAACTTTCGTCAAAAACCCCCTTGATTTTTAAGAAACTTCAAAACCCCCTCTGAAATTGTCAAACGTTAGTCAATTACCCCCCTCCGTTTGTTTTGGCTGTTAAATGACTTTTTTTTAAATTTTTTTTTGCTTTCTTCATCTTCTTCCTTCCACTTTTTTCATCATCTTCATCAATATTCATAAAAACATCGAGAAAAATTTTAAGAAACAACCATTAACAACATCATGATCATCCCATTACTATACATTCAAAACTAATTATAAATGTGCTAATTTAAAGAATTGATTATGCTATTTCTGCGACTATAGATTTGAAGAACTATGAGAAATAACATGATTTAAAGAACTAATCAGTGAACATGTCCCTTGCAGAACTGAAGCTAATTTAAAGAAGGCTAAACTACACTTTTTTCCCCCTAAGTTTCAAAATGTTGCGATTTTGGCCCCCTATAAAAAAATTGCAATTTTGGCCCCTTTCGTCCCAAAATTGCTGAGAACACGCCACGTGTCCCAAAAAAGGGGCCATAATCGCAACTTTTTGTAAAGATAAGGGGTCAAAAAACATATTTCCCTTATGT
>Ga0315915_1000364_pt1 | contig 44218 bp, 24 predicted proteins | sample MpolbnodulesMG_FD_207738 | JGI IMG/M metagenome (GOLD analysis project Ga0315915, IMG submission 207738) | Medicago polymorpha root nodule microbial communities from Los Angeles, California, United States - branched nodules | ecosystem: Host-associated > Plants > Roots > Nodule | place: USA... | reverse complement strand
GTCAACTGATGTAAAAGCTCACAGTGTGTATCTTTTCCTTCAGATATTTTTCGTGCTGATGTGAAAACTAAAACCCCCTTGATGTTAAATCTATATTTTGTAGTAGTGTAAGTGCCGAGGATTCAAAATCGGCGGCACTTAACTGCCGATGAATAGGAAACGGACGACAATTAAGTGCCGAGAGGCATTTTGGTCATTTTGTAGTGTTATTCAGCCTTATAACATGTGTGAACAACAATTTTAAATGAATATGAATCGAAAATCCAAAGTAATGGGCTTTGAATTCCTTTAACAAAAAACCAAATCAAAAGAAGAGAATATTTCATTTTAAGCCCCCTTATATCTCTTGAGGACTCCAAAAATTCTTAAATTGTCCTTAATAACATGTTTTGTAGATAAGATAATTATCGGATGTTCATTTTAAAAATATCCATTTTGTACATCCAGTAGATAATTATCATTTGTTCATTTTAATAATTTCCATTTTGTACATTTGGTAGATAACTACCGAATATTCATTTTAAAAATTTCGATTGTGTACCTCCGGTAAATAACTACCCGAATCCTCCTTTTATAAACCAAGGTTGCACTTTTTAAGCAGTTATTTCCTATTTTGCACTCAACTTGCATATGCTTCTAAACTTTGCGTTTTTCTTTTTTACGTTTTCATCACAATCAATATAACAAATAGCGTAAATCTTCACTCAATTACGATCAACTAGCAGGTTTGGTGGGTTTTGATGATGGTGGATAATTGGACAGTGAGGATTGGGCGTTCGCGTGGGGCGAGTGGGTTGAGATTGGTGGTTCGGTCGTGTAATCTGTATGAAATGGTGGAGGAAGTGAGTTGGTGGAGAGATGCAAGAAGATGGGAGAGAAAGTTTCAATGATGTATGTTTGTTATGTAAAACAAAGGGTTAAATGAGCAATAATGGGGTAGTTATCTACCAAAGGTACAAAATGGAATTTTTTAAATGACCATCCGATAGTTAACTACCAGAGGTAGAGAATGAATTTTTTTTAATATGAACATCCAACAATTACCTACCAGATGTACAAAATGAATTTTTTTAAATGAACATCCAGTAGTTATCTACAAAACGTGTTATTAAGGACAATTTTGTAATTTTATGGGGCCTAACAAGAAATCTTCAAATAAGAAAATTGTTTTTCTCATGCGTGAAATTGCTTAAAAACATTTAGAATTTATGAATATGCCTCTAACAGTAGTTGACTACCATTCGATTAACTATTGTTCCGCCAGCGGTAGTTAACTACCATTGCGATTTTGTCTAAAACGAGTAGACCCCTACTCCTACCTCATATTCATTCATCACCTTTCATGCCTTGTTATATATATATAAAAAAAATAATAAAAAATTTCCCAATCTTTGTATCAAATCATTGAAGAGTGATGATTAGAATGTTTCTACACATATTTGATGTCAAGAAACATGTAATGCAACTTTTAGCCCGTTTACATCTGTTGATATTTCTGACATATTTTTTTATTTTCTGACATGCGCTCGTAACGGCAGTTAACTATCGTTGGCATTAGAACTTGAGTTATAGTTAACTACCGATGTGGTCTTCAATTTTTAAAATTTTCAACAGCGACTGCTTTTTTCGATTATTTTTCTTTTGAGTTAAATATTAATTGAATGTTTTTGCAATCCTGTGTTTTTATTTATGGTCGTGATTGAGAATGCGGATGATGATATGGTTGAGACAAAACCTAGTTTTGTCGATTATTCCGTCTTAGATCAAACCGCTTGAGGTTGAAGTTTTAGTTGATGTGAAACCAAATATGGATGACACTTTCGTTCATGTTGAAGCTTTTGTCCCAACCTGGTGTCAACGAAGTGGACACGACTTGTTGCTTTTCAAGTCAATATACATGGAAAGATAAATATCAATTGCTTGGTTGGATACGTCGACAAACAAGTAGGGTCGAATTTATAGTTGTTTTAAGAAGATCTATTATAAATAAAGAATCCAATGTTGGAGTTGGTTTGTGAAAGGAGTGGCGATCACAAAGTACCGAAGAAAAAATTGAAGCACGAAGCAACGAGATCAAGAAAATGTGGGTGCATGTTCAAGTTGCGTGGTTATGTTAATAGGGAATTAAACTTGAAAGTTGGTTATTCTTAATGGAATTCACAACCATGAGATGGTGCCAAAGTTAGAAAGGCACGTTCTTGCGGGAAGATTAACGGAGGATGACAATAAGATCGTACGTGACTTGACTAAGAGTTCAGTGCAACAAAAAAATAGTTTGACGAATTAGAAGGGAAAAAGACATGAGTGCATGACAAATATAAATCAACTATACAATGAGCGTCATAATTTCAAAAGGGCAATTAAACATGACAAGACGAAGTTGCACTGTATAGTGTCAAAGTTGAAAGAGTACATGTATGTTTATTTCACAAGAAAACAGTGTGAGAGTGCTACTATTAAGGTTATATTTTGGGCTCATCTCTAATTGGCTAAGTTGTTTAACAATTTTCCGACAATTTTGATCATGTACTCCACCTATAAAACCAATTTGTACAAGATGTCATTGTTTGAGATAGTTGGGGTCACCTCAACCGATATTACATATTCGGTTGCTTTTGCATCTCTGACGGTTGAGAAAGAGGAGAACTTTGCTTAGGTTTTACAGATGTTGCTTCAACTTTTTAACTCAAAGAAAGATATACCCAAAGTAGTTTGACTGACAAAGATACGACTTTGATGAATTTCACGCACTTGGAGAACAAGTGAAAGGAATTAGTGTCGCACCTTGTAAATTTAACCACTAGAGCAGCGTGAGTGATCAGTACTTGGTGGCTTTGTGCCGTCTCAAAAACAAAGACGTATCCATCTAATTACAACATTCAACCATTGTTTTATAGGTTAAGGTGAGTAGAATTCATCTCTTGATTATTAGTATGAAACTTTCACTACACTAGTATCATCTTTGATCACAATGTAAATTGATGATTTTCTTATAAACGTTGTTTCATAATACTTGATCCTTGGGAAAAAATAAAAATCCTTAACCGTAGTCGCTGTCGATTATATTTCTTATATTTTACGTTGTTTCATAATTGATGATTTGATTATATATTTTCAAATAAAAACACAACATAGCTTCTTTTTTTGTTTCTTGTTTTTTTATAACACTTCTTGTATTTTTTGCCTCATACTTGTTGTATAAAATAACAATGCTTTAACAACAAACATTATAATTATTCTCTTCAAAAATAAAATAAAACAAACATTATAAACTCCTTTTTTTTTGCTTTCTTTAAAAAAAAAAGTGTTTTTTTTATAAGAGGTCTATTTTTTTTATTATGAGAGTCGAATCTCTAAATTTATAGAAACGACCCTGACACTATACCATATGATGGATCCGTCCGTGTTTCCGTTAACCGATTCATGCGATTGGATATCAAGTTTGGGAATAATTGAAGGTTCAATTCAAACCTCATCCAATCTTCAATTACACGTACTTTTTTTTTTCCACATAATATCTTTTATGCCGCCCAATTGCAAATATTTTATTAACAAAGTTAATAAATACATCCCAGCTCAAAGAAAGACCAGATGATTATTGACATCCTGTATCCATATGGGCTGGTCTCAACGATAGGATTGTAACCTTTAATCACCCTCTTCTAAAGTTCTTCCAAATTCCAAAATAAGCATCAAAACTGGAATATGTTTGATGGTAGTGGAAGTGTACTTTATTCCTTCCTTACCCCGATCATCTTTCACTCCCATTCAACCTAATAGGCTAGTACAAGAATTTCATTTCTATTTCTCATGTTGTTTAGAACAAAAAAAGGAATCGCCTTTTTATTGTCCTTTTGTTTAAATGTTCGTGTGGTTCTTTACTTTTGTTCGATTTTTCTTCTCCCCTTTTCAGCAGTGGTCTCGTTGAATTAAGGGAAAAAGGAAAATAAAATATTGTATTTCTCTTCTTTATTTGTTAACATTAATATTTGACAAAAGCTAACATTGAAGTAAACGTTTGAACATTTACTCCTTCCGAAATAAAATATAAAAAAAGACGGTGTTAATTTAAAAATTAATGTATCTGGTTAAAAATTTAATGCACATACATCAAATTTTTAACTACCGTTTTTACTTGTATTTTATTCCGAAGGAAGTGTGTTCTTCTAACAATATTATTGATCATTGTGGTTCAATTGATGGCCAAATTAATACTCTAAATGTGAGCGATAATAATACTTTCGTACAAGTTTGCTAAAAAAAACTTACAAGTTTATCACCAATGCGCATTAACGAATCTCTTTAAAAACCTATAGGAGCCACAATACTCTCCAATTTTTGTTTGTATATAGGAAATTAGTAAAATACACCTCGTATAATTTTATTTTAGGCTTAAACACCCCTTTGACCCCTAACTTTGTATTAGTTGCGGTTTTGACCCTCTATAAAAAAAATCACATTCTAGCCCCCTAAGTTTCTCTCCCCTTTTACAACTTCCAATTTTGATCATTCAAAATCAACCATTCAAGATATTAGAATATCAAGAAACTAGTCCCAAACCACATTATTTGCCCTATAAATCTGAAACTTGCTCAACAAAACACCCCACTTGTTTTTACCGTCTTGAATGTCTGATTTTGAATGATCAAAATTGAAAGTTGCAAAAGGGGAAAACTTAAGGGGTTGGAATGTGATTTTTTTTAATATGGGGCCAAAAGCGCAATTAGTGCAAGGTTAGGGGGCTAAAAATGCTTTTAAGCCTTTATTTTACACGCATGGTTTCTCTCTGGGTCCCCTCTATTCACACATTCAAGAATTTTAGTAGGTAAATTTTGATTCTCCGAGGCTGTGATAGGCTATCTAGTTAATATATAGTTATTTGGAGTTTCAATTTTGTGTTGGAGCCGTTGCGGTGATATTTTTTGCATGAAATTGCATATGAGTTTTATGAATTTCAATTATAAAATTTTAGTTAATATTTGACGCTCCCCCCACTATTTTAGGCATGATCCACCATTGTCATGCATTACCTTGATTAGTAGCGATGCCTTTAAAATGACCAATGATAAATCAATAATGCTCATATCCACACTTGCATATACACAACACAATTCATTAAACAACACTTTGAATTTTGAGATTAATTTTGATACTTGATGTAAAACATTTTACATATACATTCAACCAAATCATACAAAGTAGATGTTTTAGAGATAATTTAAGAACTAGTAAAAAAAGTAGCATGATAGTATGATTTAACTGGATAATTTGGTGCAGTGGCATGTCCTTCAGTTACATGATTCGGTTTGCGTGTCTGGTTGTGGTGAAACATAATCCGCTACTCATTTGTTTTTAGGATGTGACACTTTCAGTTCGCTTTGGGGTCATGTGTTGCACTGGTTGGGTATCTCTTCGGTTAACTCAGGTGACATTCGACATCATTTTACTCAATTTACTAATATGGCAGGATTGCCCAGAGCCACTCGCTCTTTCCTGAAAATTATTTGGTTTGCTTCTGTTTGGGCTATTTGGAAGGAAAGGAACAACCGTGTATTCCAAAATACGGTCTCAGATTCTTCTATTTTAGTTGAAAAAGTTAAGTTGAATTCTTTCTTGTGGCTGAAATCTAAACAAACAACTTTTAGCTATAGTTTTCATCTATGAAGCCCGGATACGGATACGGGTGCGGGTACAATACGGCACGGGTACGCGGATACGCGAATTTTTTTAAATTTAGGATACGATACGACTAAGATACGTTAACCAAATTTTTATACTAAAACTTATATGTATGTAAAATACTTGAAGAAAATAAGCATTGACTACCCTTCATTATTATGTGTATGTAAAGTTTTCTTGTAAACCATATTATATTTTCATTTGTTGGGATATCGAGAGAAGCACTCAACACAAATTTTATCCAATTTTAATTAATTGAATCACCTCTCTTTTGTTACCTTCATTTAAGTGGTTCATCGATAAACAATTCTACTGATGAATATCTAACATTGAATCATATACATCTCTACTGAATTTCTACAACATTCTCTCACTTTTTTACACTTCATCTTTTCTAGGATACGTATTTGTGAAGTATCTTGTAAGTATCCTTGTGCATCTATGAAGTATCATGTAAGTATCCTTGTGTATCTATGAAGTATCGTGTAAGTATCCCTGTGTATCTATGAAGTATCGTGTAAGTATCCTTATGTATCTATGAAGTATCATGTAAGTATCATTGTGTATCTATGAAGTATCATATAAGTATCAGATAAACTATTTTTTAAAAATTAAAATAATAATTCTGATAATTTGTGAATATGTATCCGCGAGTATCCGTGAAGTATCGGTATCCGATACGGGTACGTCTCCGTTTTGGAGTATCTGAGCTTCATAGGTTTTCATCATTGGTGGAAACACACACTTCTGTGTATGAGAGTTAATGTGTAATTTGCTTTAGTTTTTTGTTGGTGCTTTCAGTTTTCCAGCACCTGATTGTTGTGCAGGGTAATCCAACTCTGTTTATAATATATCTCATTTTTGTTTGTTAAAAAAGTTAATATGATTTAACTGGATAAGTGTAAAAAGAATTACGCGGTCGGTGTATCCAAACTAAATCATCAGTTTTATGCTAACTTTTTTTTAGGGACAAATATTCAGTTTTATGCTAATTTTTTAAAATGACTACAACTATGAAAAGAAAACTTTATCTAGCATCATATGAGGCGAATTTTTTGAGGGACAAATCTTCAGTTTAATGCTAATTTTTTAAAATGACTACAACTATGAAAAAGAAAACTTTATCTAGCATCATATGAAGCGAATTCAATCTTAACTAATAATTGTCCAGAACTATTGGGAAAACAAGACCAGCTAATACTTACTCGATTTTTTTCAATGACCGAGAACAATTTTTGAGAGGTCACAAAACAAATACTAACGACCATTATATTCGCTTTGGTGGAAGATCATAACTTCATATCCTTTTTTATATTCACACTTGAGTGTCCGTCTTTCCGTTTTTTTTACTGTACTAACTCATATATATTATCAACGATATTTTATCGAAATTTATGTATAAATTACAAACAATATTTTATATAATTTTTTTGATATGGATTAAAGTGATAAGTATAGATATTTGTGACTTTTAAATGTAACAAACTAAACAAATCATATTTATCTTTTCATATTGACAACAATAACACAGCAAATATAATTAAAATTCTTATCTTTTTTAATAACACCACAATATAACATTATTATAGAAAAATATGTTTAAGAGTATAATTGAAATAACAAAAAAGTCAGTTCAAAAGAGCTGAAGCATGATATAAAAAATTCGAGATGGGATAATAATGTCTCAATGTAGGGAAGAGAAACCATTTGAGTTCAAATAACATTTACAAAAGGTTTTATATTTACTTCACTATTATTGATCATTGGTCAACATAACCCATGATAGTTGGAACATGCTAAATGATTTGCGATTTAATAATAAGTGGAATATTATTACCTTTCTCCTTTTTAAAATTGTTCATCCCATTGATCTAGTGGGAACCGATTTAAAAAATGTCAGCGTGAGTTAGCTACCGCTGAAAAATGCCGAGCGTGAGTTAATTCTCATTAGATCAAGAGAATGAGCAATTTTAAAAGGAAGAAGAACAATTTTCTAATAAGTGAGCCACGAGCTCATAAGGCCAAAGCGGGTTGGATCAGATTGATCCATTTGACAATTCTATGTTTCCGTTTGCATAGTGAAAACCATGACAACGTTTGGACTAGTTGTCAAACCAGGGTCGGCCTAAGGGCCAAACCACCCAAGTAAGGGTTTTAGGCCTCAAGGTTTTAGGTTAAAAGAAGGCCTAAAAATAAGTCAATTAAGCTATAAATATAGATTATGACATACTAATAATCAATATTATCTAGTTTAGTTGGTCAATTTTAAGGCCTGAGATCCTTTTGGTCATAAGTTTAAATCTTGAATTCAACAAAACTTGATTTATTATGCTTTTAATAAGCATTGTGTTATTTTTATTTATTTTTTAATTCCAAAAGGTCTTTTTATAAAATTAGTTTTAGGCCTCTTGACATGTTGGACCGGTCCTGTATCAAACAACATCATTCCATCTTTCCTCTCATTAAAGAAGATTAACACACCAATGAAAATTATGTCTAGTGGAAAGAGCTAATATCCCTCCCACAGTGTGAGTAAGAGTTCAAATCTCATATAAAAGAGATGTTTACATTTAAAAGGAACCTATAAAAATGAGATTCCTACTAAATACTATATTAAATCAATAAAATAATATAAAAAATTAAAACTATTGTATTTGATATAAAAATCAATTTAGAATATGATAAATTGTTTTATGATTTTAAAATTGCATGTGGATAATACTGTTTAAATATTATGCCAGTAACAATTGATTTTGTATGTAAGAAATTGACTAGATGACTCATACTTCACAAACGTGTGAGTTTAACTTGTGTTGTTGTTGTATCGATTTTATCGACGCTTTGAACTTTTGAGTCTATAAACTCAGGTTATGAACAAACCCTCGCACATGTCATATTGCCAACGACAATGTCTTGTGATACCTTTGACATCATTTCCTTCTCATCATCAGTTGAGACCATGATGAACCCCATGACCTAATTCATATATACTATATTATATAGTTTTTTTCTTCTTAATATTGTATATATTACAACAAGTGTGTCTTGTAGCTTCCCCACCCACCCAACAAGTTACTGTAAATAAGATCCCACGAGGAGAAGCGACGATACGACATGCATGGTAAATCGGCTAGCAAAATTGGTAGAGGATTGTAAAATGGTTGAAATAACGCTCATAGCCTATGAAGTCTTGGTAGTAGCATGAGTGCGGGCACGGTACAATGCAGGTATGCAAATATACCAAATTTTAAAATTTATGATACAATACAATTAAGATATGCAAATATACCAAATTTTAAAATTTATGATACAATACAATTAAGATAGTAGACTTTTTTTTGAAGGGACTAAGATATAGTAGACTTGTATCTTGTAAAATAGTTGAGAATAAACATTGATTATTCTTCATTACTATACAATCATAAAGTTAGAATTTACAAAAAAATGATACGTGATCAAAATAAAACATGTAAGGTTTTCGTATAAATCATATTATATTTTCATTCATATGTTAGGACATCAACAAATGCATCAATAAAAGAACTTAAAACAAAATTTGTTTAATGTTGATTTATTGAATCTTTTCTTTCGTTATCTTCATCCACAAAAAACATAACATAATTTTTAATTGGTTAAATGAAAAACAATCATTATGACTCATATCTTAAATTGAATCATATACATCTCCAATAAATTTTTACAACATAATCACTTTTTCATGTTATAGGTATCTGTGAAGTATCTTGTAAGTATTTATGTGTATCTGTCTAGTATTATATAAGTATTTGATAAAATATTTTTTTAAAATTAAAATAATTAATTATAATCTACAGAGTATCGATATCCGATACCTATCCTATACATGTACGTCTCTATATTTGAAGTACTCATGCTTCATACCTGAAAGCATCACAAATTGAGATGAAATTACAAAAAATGCTAGATAAATAAAAAAGATTACTACATCAAAAGAAATACACCTTTTACGAGAAGAGTATGAAGACAAATGTCGTCGCAGAAAAACATTAGTCAGGTTTTCACAAATAATCACATTGGTCAATTTTTTTATTTGATACTCTTTTAGGTAATGTGAATTTTATACCTTTCTAAAAATTTATTTTTGTGAAAATAGAAAAACATATGATTCACAAGTCCTAACTCAATTATAAAAAATGTCGAAAGTATAGTCAAATGTTGTGTTTCGAATTTCGACTGCTTTATTTTTTAAAAAAAGTTAAATTAGTCCATCAAATTGATAATCCGAAAAATCAAATTTGAGAACTTGATGAGGAATACAATTCGAAGCCAACACTTGGTCAACCCCAACTTCTTAACCTCGACCTCCAACTCTTAACCATTCACTCAAACCAGCTAAGCTATTCAATCTCCAACTTCTTCACTTGTGTACGTAAATTTTTAATGTCTATTATCATTTCGTCTACATTCAAAAAGTGTAACTTCTACAAAATTACGATGAGTCGCCGTGATGCTGGAAGAATCAATGTGATATCAAACATTAGCCTAATCACACTATCAATATTGATTCTTCACTATAATAGTCTTTGCTTTATTGCCTCAGAAATTAAGCAGGAAAAGGAGGGAGAGAAGTCACCAACACAAAAAGTCTCTCTCTCTCTACATTCCTTTATATACCACCTTCTCAATTTTTGGAAGAGACAGTCACAAAAAACTGAACCCTTTGTTTTTTCACCCCAAAATTCACACCACCAACGCATTTTTGGGGGAAAAAGCGATTATCACAGAATCTGAGGTAATCACCGCCCTTCTCTTTTCTACCCTAATCAACAATCATACCTTTCAATCGATCTACAACATCCTTTTTCCTGTTCATTTTGCTGTGCAATTTTTTCATCCAATTTTGTTTCTGGGTTTTCGATTTTTACTAGTATATTTACTTGGGTTGGTTCTACTTCACTATATATGCTTAAATTTGCGTTTTTTATTTGATTTTTAGTTTTTGGGCTAGATTATTTGATTGTTTTGATCTATGTTTAGGGTTTATTTTTCATCAGTAAAAAGAGTATGTATTAATATGCTTGTGCTTATTGGTTAATTAATTGTAATTGGGGCAAATCTCGTTATACTATTGACATAATTGAAATTTAACTTATTTCTCAAGTGGGGTTGTTTGATTCCTTGTTTTAGTCTTTTGGGGCTGTGAATAATTTGAGCTGGAATATGCTTCTGATCATGATAACTTTTCATGCTAGTTGTGAGCAATTGTTGAATTATTCTCTCACTTTTTGCATGTCATATTTGTGAGTTTAGGTTTTATAGGAAGAACTTCGAGTTTGACGATGAAGAAGGGTTCGAAGAGAAGCTGCAAGTCTGCATCACACAGTCTTTTTAAGGACAAGGCGAAGAACCGTGTTGATGATCTGCATCTGATGTTCCTGGATTTGCAGTTTGCAAGGAAGGAGAGCCGTACAGTTGATGCTGCTGTGCTCGAGGAACAAGTTCATCAAATGCTTCGTGAGTGGAAGTCTGAGCTCAACGAGCCCTCTCCCGCTTCTTCATTGCAGCAAGTAAGATCATATTCACGTGCTATTCTTATTATGTTCAATGCAATTGCAGCTAGTGGACTTTGTTTGAGATAACTGTCATGGGTACTTGTTTCTAACCAGCAATTTTATGAATTGTGATGGATACATGTGAAATTGAGTGACAATATATCAGTAGTAAAGCTGTGATTTTGAACTGTCGTGTTTGTTGGTGAATTCAGGGTGGAAGTCTTGGGTCATACTCCACCGATATCTGTCGGCTTTTGCAGCTCTGTGAGGAGGAAGATGACGCATCTAGTCCATTAACTGCACCTAAGCCTGAGCCTAATGACCAGGCTCTGCAGGCTGGGGGTAATGTCATTTTTCAAGAGGTGAGTTTCTTATTCCCTTTTGGGGATGGATAATCTATGTTGTACTTCATATTGCTTAAGTTCTCTCATGTTTTTCTATTTTTATTAGGTGCATTGCTTTAACTTCTTCTATACATCATAGTCTCGTAGATGCTTCAGAAATGGTTAATATATGTGTTGTCAAATAACCGATATAGCGCCGCTATACAGCTATTACGTATCGAGATTTGAAGCAACCACCCGCAACAAAAGCCGAAACGCTATTTTATTCCGCTATCACTGCAATAGCAGTGCCTTTTGCATATTGGTGATATCCGTTACTGCTTAAATAGCGGAATAAAATAGGATTTTGGGCTTTTGTTGCGGGTAACCTCTTTTTCATTTATTTTATATAACCCCTAAGCCCCACAAGCCAGGTAACCTCTCATCACTAAGCCACATCTGTTTCTCCATCTTATCTCTTCATCTCATACTTCATCTCCTTCAAGACATTGATCGGAGGATTCCATTTAAAAAGTCGAAGGATATGCCTCACTGTCTGAAAATGAGGATAATGATTATGTTAGGGAAGAGGAGAATAATTATATCTTTTTATCTTTTATCACTAGTTAGAACTACCGGTTATAGTTGTTTTGAACTATATAGTTTTTGAGTTTTAACTCATTTTTGATTTCTGCTACTGGTTTTTCAGCAGCAATGTATGCAACTATGCATCATGATTTATTAGTTATTTGTACCATTGAGATTTTGAGTTTTATGTCGGTCACTTTTTTCTTTCTGTCAATGTTTTATTTTATATACAATTATTAGTATCAATCGTTTTGCTGCTTCCGCTACTCGCCCGCTACGCTATCTGCTATTTCTCATAGTGGATTTTCGGTGACCCGCTATTTTGCACGATCCGTTATTAATAACACTGATTAATATCATGTAATGTAAACTGGAAAAGATTATCGCGTGACATTTTGTCGCTTCTCCTCTAGAAAATGATGATATTATACTTTTTATTTTAATTTGTTTTCACCAGTCATTAAGTGGGGTCGTTTTATAGTTCGAACATTCAGTTTGACAAACAAAGTTTGTGTTTTGTTATATTTGGATTGAATAAATGTATGTTTATTTAGTTTGAAGTTCATTGCTCCTTTATTGAAATTTGAATGGCATCTATTATCTATTATTTATATTGAAGCCAGAAAAACGGTATGTTCAAATAGAATTTTAAAAAAACTCAATGTGCATACATCGGTAGCATTCTTTCTACTTTCTGTTTTTTTTTCTTCACATTCTCGTTTATCTATTATTTTTTGATTTCTTTGTGTGAGTTGGAGGGTAAGGTCTAAGGAGGATGGGGTTAAGAGAGATGGGGGGTAAATTGGGTGGGCAAGTAGCTGTCCGACATATTGGCAGCCTCGTCGTAGAATTAACATTACTTTATGGTATGTTGATACTTGATACACACAGATTTGTATCGACTATCCTTAACATTGTGGTTGAATAATTAGGATGGCAATTTTATTTGTGCGATTCAATGCAAGTCTTCATTGGAAGTGCATGTTGAATCACTTTGTTCCTGGAAGGATCGCATGAATCTCAATTTATCTCAAGAGGGATCGTGAGCTAATTATCCACTGGTGTGGCAATGAAACAATGTGGCGACGGTTGGTTGTAGCCAGAATCTCATCAGTGAAGAGTGTTCTGTGAAAAAAGTAGCCCGAAGACAGGCTTAATTTTTCCCATCACTCGCTCGCTGCCCAGATGGATAGATACAGGCACGTAGCAATCTGACAATCAGGGTGTGGTGGTGTGTGGGAAGTGTGGGTTCCAGGAATAGTCAGCCTCTGCTGATTGGTATTGGATGGGTTGACAGTGGCAGTGTGGGCTGGTGGGAGGTGAAATGCAACTTGGATTTGTGGATCTGGATGTGTCCAAAAACAGAGCAGAAGAGGTAGTTGAAAAAAATGTGGGCTAGGTTTTAGAAGTTAGAAAGAGAAGAGCATGGAGAAAAGATAGGGCCCATGATCATGGGCCCTATCAAGAAACCTAATTGTTATGCTAGAAAATAAGGAGATCAATGTTATTTTTTTATATATTGCTTTTATAGTTTATTGATATTAATGATTGATCATCAATGTTGTGATTCATTATAAATTTCAGTCCATATTTCAGAAAATGCGTCTCCAGATTTGTGATTTGATAACTATAAATCTTATTGCACTGTCCATGATAAACCCAACTCTTTGTATGTGGTTGAGAGAATATTGAGTTGTTAATTCCATCTACCTGGAGCTACCAAGTATGCACTTTAACGTGATAATTTTAAAGCTTAATGCAGTGTTTACCAAAACTTGATTGCTTTTTGTTTTACCGTGTGAATAAATCTTGGGCCTATGTACCTTAATACAGGCTTGGAAGTGATTATTGCTTTATAGTGTTTCATGGGTTTCATTAACTTTGTAAATTGGGCTAAGAGATGTTAGCTCTGATGTGCTGCATGGAATAGTCATTAAGCATCAGGCCTGATTTGAAAGCAACTGATTCTCTATTAGTTAACTGTTTTTGATTGTATGAAACTATGAATGATTTAGATGACATTACCTACCCCAATTTGTTGGATATTTTCTGTTTCAATGGGCATTGGGCTAGTTTGATGTTCTATTTTTATCTTCCTCCTTTAACTGATTCAAAAGAAGAGAGAGGCTCTGATGGTTTGGTTATTTTATTCCTCAAGAGTTTACGCATGTTTCCTTTTAAAGATCGACATGTTTCTCCATCTTTTCTTGCACACTGTACCTTTATCCATATTTTAATGCTGAGCTGGTTTCGTAACTAGATCTCACCTGTAATTGTAATAAGTTTCCTGGTTTAACTGTAAAACAGGGCCAACAGCAACATGATTTCCCATTGGTTGATGAGCGCAAACACTCAACCTCAGGAGTTCAAAATGTGGTAGCCAACCAGGATGGGGCTGCTTTAGAATATCACCAGTTTGATTTGCAACAGGACTTTGATCATAATTTATATGCTGGTTTCAATGGTACAGGTTATTGTGAGGAGGATGCTGTTCCTCTTATATCTAGCTATCTACCAAGTGTATGCCCTCCTCCTTCTGCTTTCTTGGGCCCAAAATGTGCACTTTGGGACTGTCCAAGACCCGCACAAGGGTTGGACTGGTGTCAAGACTATTGTAGTAGCTTTCATGCCGCTCTAGCTTTGAATGAAGGGCCACCAGGCATGGCCCCAGTTCTACGACCTGGGGGCATTGGTTTAAAGGATAACTTACTTTTTTCTGCTCTTAGTGCAAAGGCACAAGGAAAAGATGTTGGCATCCCAGAATGTGAGGGAGCAGCAACTGCTAAGTCTCCATGGAATGCACCTGGTAATTCAATCTTTTAGAATCTTTTATGGTTTGCGTTTTGCGCAATTTTGTCTGCTACAGCCTACAAGGTTTGGCAATATTGTTTAATTATTTCCCCCTTGTTGGAGTGCAGAGCTCTTTGATCTTTCTGTTCTTGAGGGCGAGACTATTAGGGAATGGCTCTTCTTTGATAAGCCTCGAAGAGCATTTGAAAGTGGAAACAGAAAGCAGAGGTCATTGCCAGATTACAGTGGACGTGGTTGGCATGAATCTAGAAAGCAAGTTATCAATGAATTTGGAGGTCTGAAGAGATCCTATTATATGGATCCACAGCCTCTGAACCATTTTGAATGGCACCTTTACGAATATGAGATTAGTAAGTGTGATATATGTGCCTTATACCGTTTAGAGCTAAAGCTTGTTGATGGGAAGAAGAACTCCAAGGCAAGAATAACAAATGATTCAGTTGCTGATCTACAGAAGCAGATGGTAAAGCTCTCTGCTGAGTTTCCACCTGATAACAAAAGGCCTGCCAAAGGCAGAGCCAAGATCAACGCCAAAGTTGGCATGGGTGCTGTCTATCCAGCTTCACACAGAATGGCCCCACTAAGCGGAACATATGAATATGGGTTAGCTGCACCATATGACTATCTTGTGGAGAACACGGGCGACTATTATGGGACATGAGCTACATTGGAGTAATGTGCAACATGTTGTATTCAACATGCTTATACATTATTCTATGCGGTTTCCTTTTGTTTTGGCCTCCTTTCTCTGATTTTCCTTTTATCCCTCCCCTAGTAACAAGAATGCAAGGCCATTTTTGTTTGCCTTGCCTAGATATTGTGAATAGCTCATTCTCTTACTGGAGTGCGGCATTGGAAGCTGCTGGATGCTGGATTCTAACTTGAATTTTACAGCAATTGCTGTATGTCATTTATGATTTGCAATTTGTTGAATGCTATAATCTAATTAGCATCATTAGAATTGCACTGCTGTTTAGGCTCTATACTTTGATTCAGCTCTGATAATATTTTCAAAATTATGCTAATGTAAGGTATCATTTGCACTATTTCATGGTAGAGGTCTCAGGACAAACCTTCAAAGGTACATAGTATTGGCCATGTAATAAAAATGTTCAGTCTCATTTTGTTGTAGTTTTTGTATGATTGAAGGGAATCTTTGAAAGCCATCAGTGATTCAGTGATATGAGCTGCCTATTGTTGGATGATTTCCCTGTCTGGTTTATCTTATTTGAGATTTTCTTTCCTATACTGAAGTGTCATTTAGTACACTACCTTCGAAGGAACTTCAAGGAAGTACGAAGGCCCATACACGTACATAGTCGTCGAAAAGAAAATGTTTTTGGTCCCTTCAATTCTTTGTCAACTTAGTTTATTTTTTAAAGACATAAATGTGTTTTTGATCATGCACTTTCACCCAATTTTAATATTGGTCCCTGCGCTTTTTTTTGTTTGACATTGGTCCCTGCAGTTTGTAAAACTTTTGATTTTAGTCCTTCTGTTAAGTCTCAGTTAAAAAAAAAATCAAAACCAACGGTGTGCCACGTGGACCAATCATGACACGCCACGTGGCACACTAAAAGACATAATTTTATAATTGAAATAAATAACTTGAAATAATTGATTTTTAATTAGTTTTTTTATTATGGATAAATCGTAATGCAATATACTTGTCCTTGAGCAATTCCAAGTGCAATTTTACACCGAACATTCCATGTTAACGGTGGTGGGGGTTTCTTAGCTTCCATTTTCCATGAATTCATATAAGACTAAACCATATTCACTCTCCAATCCAGTAGTCTGCGTGTTTGATCAAATTTCGATGCTTAAACATACGATTTATCCATAATAAAAAAACTAATTAAAAAATAATTATTTCAATTTATTTATTTCAATTATAAAATTTTGTCTTTTAGTGTGCCACGTGGCGTGTCATGATTGGTCCACGTGGCATACCGTTAGTTTTGGTTTTGTTTAACTGAGACTTAAACAAAATGACTAAAACCAAAAGTTTTACAAACTACATGGACCAATGCCATACAAAAAAAAAACGCAGAGACCAATATCAAAATTGGGTGAAAGTGCATGGATCAACAGGCTATAATGTCATCGTAATAGGCTATAATGTTTCCTTAAAAAAAAAAAAAGTCATCGCCATACGCAACATTAGTAACTGCTATTCACTTAATGAAAAATTTGAGAGATGTTTTATAGAGCCAACAGTCAAATCAAAATATTCATATTCTGAAGGATCAAATTGAGAGGACTCTGCAAAGTGTCAGCGACCATCTTGGTAGTTTAGTCCCTTAACATTTGTTAGAGAGCCAAATAAGAAATGAAATCATTCTCTTTCTTCTGCTTTAATAAAAGTTTGCACCCAAGTCAAGTTTACCAACAAATTCAACCTGAGAAACTAACAATTGATTTGCTTCATACTCTTCAGTTTAAATCAACAACTTTACTTGAAATATTAGTTTTGAGTCTCACAAAACTTTAATTAATGGAATCTTTGGGAATCCTCTTGTTTTCTAAACATAATAAATGAGTTAAAAACTCAACATATGTGTTTGGTCAAAATAAAAATCTCAGGATTATGACTGCGTGTCTTAATATTTTTTCTTTAAACTCTATATCCGGCCTAAAAACTGACTAATTTAAAGGGTTCAATTTTACTGTGTCTTAATATTGATGATGCGTCTCATCTCTCCAGGATGTGGAGGTTTCTGGCGTGATAAGGGGGAAATTGGTTGGGAGGTTTTTCAAACCATTTGGATTGGTTCGGTTAAGGTTGAGCTTTGTTTGAATTCTTCCGTGGTGTTTTCTTGCCTTAAAGGTAGTAGAGATGGCGTGAGTGGTTATCAACTAACTCATCAATAACATGAACATTAGCATCGGGGTTTCTTGGTAGTTTCTCTGTGAACATTCAACATGCATTTTGGGAAAGCGAAAACACAACTATAATTTCTTAGTTTGTGCACCAGTAGGAGTTTTCAACTTATGCTATTTCGTTGTAGCGTTTTCTCTGTTAGTCCAAGACACTTTTTTTACTGAAATAAATAATTAACTGTGATAAGCTAAAATTCGATAATATAGAGAAAAATGCCATTCACTTAAATAGTTCTTTAACTCCTTGAAGGATTCATCTCTACGGATACTTTTGTTTAAAACGAGAAATAAACACTACTGAAAAAACAAAATTAACGAGGGAAATTAGTGACGGAAAAAATGAAATTCCTCACAAATTCCTTGGTCGCAAAATTTAGTGACGGAATTAGAGAGGGATTTCACGTTTTCCCTCACTAAATATCTCTCACTAATTTTTGGTGAAAATAGGTAACCACAAATTTGATTTTTTAACGTAACTATCACCTCTAGCTATGTGAAATTTGGTGTGCAACATTAAAATAACAAGATTAGAAAGATCTCGTCATCAAGAATGGAATAAATAAAAGCTTTGTTCATTCTGAGATAATTTTCAAACCTACTTTGGTTTAACCTCTCTTCACATCAAACCGTTGCAAACAAAAACAATTTTTCTTTTCAAAACACAACAAAATGGTGTGAGAACAGAACAAACACATTCTTTCTTTTTGCTGGTCTCGAATTATTAGTATGTCCCCACCCAGCATTAACTAATTTCAAAACAAGATCTAACTGCTTTCAGCAACTTCAACGTATTCTTTCAAAATACTAAGAAGCTACTATCACATATACTGCATCAAAGAAACTAAAACACTATATATCAGCTTTCTATCAAAGAGGCTTCACCTAACTAGACACAATTATTTTCATGTTCTTGAGTACAAACATTACAATATGTCAAAGAGTCCACATTCAAACTAAAGCAGTCGCACTAGTGCTCACAACAGAAACGGACATAAATACAGGGGCGGAGAAATTATAAAGTTGGACTGTTGTCCATTTACTATCATTAGAAGTACATCCTTGCAATCACTAAGCACCATCATCTTCCACGGTGTTCACTCGTTCACATTCATCAATCCATTCACTGTATCTGCAATATTACAAATAAGATACTTGAGTCATGTGACTATGTCTAATGGGGTAAGAGAGAGAGAGAGAGAGAGAGAGAGAGAGAGAGAGAGAGAGAGAGAGAGAGAGAGAGAGAGAGAGAGAGAGAGGGAGAGGTGAAAGAGAAGATTTTCAATTCAGAGTAATTGAACTTACATGTCTATTGCCTCAGATAAAGCTGCAAAGAGAGTAAAAATATAAGATCATTAGCTATGGCACAGCGAATATGGTCCCAGCAGATATATAAAACACTGAATATCTCACTTCACATAATACAAATAAGTTCAATCATAGTTATAATATCGCATGTTATAGCGGCAGTGTATGACATTGCAGCCACTGGCCACTATACAAAGGATTCTGTTGTAAAGTGTTTTACAGTTGCAGGCCATTATATAACTACGCTGAAGAAAACTTCCTCAATTATTATTAGCTTTAATGATAAATCTTTTTAAATTTTTTCCGGATTTCTAAAGTGGCATGAGATTGAAATCAAAGGTCTAAAAGGTTAATACACAAAAATAGGACTTCATAGAAAAAAATGAAGTAAAAAAGGATTGTAATTACTGATAAATAAATCTCAAGTGATTGTCATTGTTTCAACTCGTTTCTATAAACACCAACACTGCATATTGTTTCAATGCCATCTTAGCTATTTCTCATTTCTATATCCAATGCCAGCCACGATACTATGTACCTATGGAACTATTGCTTCTTTAAGAAAAAGATAAGCACAAAGCCTTAAAATTTCACAAAAACAAACCTGTGATGGTAGTGCTAAAGCTCTCTTGACATATCCCGCAAGAAGCTTCCCCGATCAAGTTCTTCATATCACTGTGGAAAAAAAATCCCAGAAATGAGCATCATACAGAGTATTATTAATCTCAAAAGTGAAATACAAAGGGATTCAAGTGATTTCGGAGGAAAGTAATCCCTAACATTATTGGATGAATATGCAAGAAAATTAAAACCCTGCATGATACATCCTTTTTCCAAGTAGTTAAATAAAATTTGCTTACATGCGACACTCAACACTGGAGCCGTGATTGCAGAAAGGACAGCTAAAGACAGTGTCAAGCTTATCCATTCTTTTCTTTGGAGGTGGCTTTGTTTTCGCCTTCCTTTTCCCCATAGCTAAAGTCCTGGATATTCAGATATTCAAGCACACAAATTAATAAAAAAAACTATAAAATCTATTATACGCTTTCAAGTCACAACATCCCATTTAAAATTCTCCAGTCAGTTCATTCAACTAAGTTCATGTTTGGTTTTTTGGTGCCAAAAACTGATTTTACTTATAACTAAGTTAGCGTAAAATGATGTATGTTTGGATACACTTCTCTAGCTTTAAGTTAGAATCAATTGTGGAGAAAAAATCAATTATAGATCAACCAAAAGCTATGAGGGCAAAATCATATCTTTCCTGAAATCTGCAATTAATACCAAACAAAAGAAAAAATAAAAAATTCAATAACTATTCAAGAAAATCAACAACAAAAATAAGCCTTATAAATCATGCAGTACACACGATGAATTGATTATTCCAATTTCAAGCAGCGAAACAATTCATGAATCGAAGATGAGATCAAGGCATAGGTTAACCACGCCGACAAAGGGGGAAAAGGTTATGTAAACGAAACCCTAATCGATCGAAAAAGGTAAAAATAAAGGAGAGATGAAATTGAAGAATTAACGAGACTAACCGATGAATACGATCACGAAGCGAGAAATCGAAGATGAAGAAGCGTTCGATGGAAGGAGGTATCAGAGAGTGTGAGGGCAAATTGAAAAGGTAGGGACAATGATAATGGAGGAAAATAGGGGTTTTTATGCTCTCTGATATTTGTCTTGTTTGCTTTATGGTCAATTGAAAACGAAAAATATACTACTTAATTATTTTTTTTTGATTTCTTTTCTTCTTCTTTTGAATGATAAAGAGATATTTTTAATCTCTTTTATTTTGAGGAGTTGTTAGTCCACTTCAACTACGATAAAACAAGGACAATACATAAAATATGCAAAGTTTGAAGTTTGAACTTCAGTCACTATAAAAAATACAATAACACAAAATAGTTACTGAATAAATATCTTAGGATTAGTTTTATTTTCAACTATTCAAAATCAACTCTTTTTTATCAAAAATAATTAAAGTCGACGGATAGGCTTGATAATGAATTGAACCAACTCGATAATAGTTCGGAACTTGATTCGATAATCAACTCATTGAACTTGGTCATGGACCAAATGAGCCAAACTTGAGTTGTATATAGTTCGACTTGATTGGTTCATGAACTGTCTCGATAATAAAGACCTACTTCTCTGGTTTTTATTATAAGAGAAAGTTAACCTTTCCAATTTATTCAACAAATGATATATTTAGTATATATTAGGGATTAGATGTATCATTTATTAAATGAATCAAAAAAGTAAGTCTTCTACCATAAAAAAACCGAAGAGAGCAATTGATGTTGTATATGAAATTATCAAATGTAATTGTTATCGTGGATGACTAAAAGTAGCACTATATCAAAAAAAAAAATTAATTTATTTACAGTGTCAATGCTCAAAAGTTTTGTATTTGCATCAGATAATGTGTTGCACATTAATTACTGAAATGCATGTCATGTGTTATTAACCTGTTAAATTACGTGATAATTCTTGCTATTCATATCTTGTTGTAGCAAAATAGAAATAGAAGAAAAGAAAGGAAAGCATTACAAGATTTATCTCTAAGGAAGACACGACTTTATTTTGTTGTGTATTGTGGAGTATATGGAAACAAATAAACAACAGAGTGTGGAATGAGGTAATTGATACTCAAGTTTATGTTGTGGAGAGAGCAAAAGCCACACTTCATGATTGGCAAAATGCATATAGGTTTCGTAGTACATCTTATGCATAGATGCAACAACAAGGAAATGTGAAATGGATCAAACCAACCGAAGGAAGATTTAAGTGCAACATTGATGTTTCTTTCTCACAATTTTCTAATAGAGTGGGAATAAGAGTTTGTATAAGGGATGATACATGCACTTTTGTTTTGGTAGAAACTGAATTGTTACTCCATTCTATGAGGTACTTATTGGCGAAGCTCTTGGATTGTTATCAGTTTTGAAATGTGTTAATCAATTATATCTGGGACCTATCGATTTTGAACTTGATGCAAAAAAAGTGGTGAATAATTTTTCATCTGCATATTACAAATTTTGGGATGATTATCCATAATTGTAAAACTATCTTTGAACAATATTATGTCAATTCTTGTGTTGAGTTTGTGAGGTGACAAGCAAATAAGGCAGCCCATAGATTTGCTAAGGAGGCCACACCTTCATATAGTTTCCAGATTTTGGTAGAAATACCAGATTGTATTGAACACATGTTAAGTAATGAAATGATGTAAACTTATTTCCTTTTTTTAAAAAAAAATACGGGATAATGAATCATTCAATACATATGTAAAACTTTTGCACATTCACAATTTATAAAGGTTAAATTACACCTGAAATTCTTTAAATTATTTAATTGTAATAAATTGATATTTTAAGTTTTTTCGTATCACTTAAGTTTTTAAGTTAATTAATTGAAACAAGTTTGTCTTTTATGTTTTTTGTCGTATCAATAAGGTTGTTATTTAACCGTAACAATTTAGGGGATTTCAAATCTCAAAAACGTAAGTTATTTGAAACCTAAGAATTATAATAAAATAACTTAAAGAATCTAAGTGTTACGAAAAATACTTAAAAGACTAACTTAGTTATAATTAAATAACTTAAATGACGTATGTAATACGAAAAAAACATAAAGGGCTAAAATATTATAATTAAATATCTTAAAGGACCTCCGATGTAATGTAGTCTAAAAATTAAACTTGAGAAAAATTAGATATTTTTAAAACAAAGGGTCAAAATTCCTTAAAAAAAGAGAATAAAACATCTAGACGTCCTTGCAAAACGTCGAAATTGTTAGGCCGGATGTCATGACCGGGGGTCGAACTCCGATACCTCCACTTATGTGTGAGGTTATAATGGCTTTGCCATTTCGTCTATCTAAAAAAAATAAAAAAAATAGAAGGACTGTTGTTTTTTTAATTAAAATAGAAAAAAAAGCAAAATTGATTGTATTTAAGCATATCAGAAATATTAAACTAGGGTTTTCAATAAGCAACAAAAAGGGCGAAGTGCATCCCCTTAGTCATTTTCTCTTCAAATTCAATCCAGCAAAGGCTCACATAAACTGCTGACAATCAATTTTCACCATGGGAAGAGGAAAATTCAAGGCTAAGCCCACTGGTCGCCGCAACTTTTCTACCCATGAAGATATGGGTAAGTTCAATCCAATCAATCTTTTTTTTTTTTTTTTTTTTTGAATTTTTCTGCTCGATTTTCGATTAAATTTTGTAACTTCTGTATATTTTGATTGGTGGGTATGCTTTAATTTTTGTCCACACATCGCATGAATCCATGATTTTTTATTGTTGCGAAATTTGATTATTGTTTTTTTTTTGTTGGTACAAATCTGATTATTTAGCTTACAATAAAGTTATTTGGATTTTGGGGATGCTGTTAATATTTTTTGTTGAAAAAATGATTTATTTTTTATGGGTCTGTTAGATCTGAATTGATTGCAACTTTGAAGCTTTCTGAAGATTTTTTGGTAGAATTCAGTTCAAGTTACTGATTGTTTGGTAGGGTTTTTTGTGACAACGTATTGGATGAGAGGTGGGATTGGCAAAATCGCAGTGAGCCACCGATATTTTGGCAAAAGCTACACTTTGTAGCTTTACCAAATCATGGTGGTTCACAGTGATTTTTCAATCCCAACGCTCATCCAAACATGCACGGATGATGCCTTTGCATGTCTTGGTTTATAAAAAAAAGTTACCGTTTGTAACTTTGTCTATATGAAACTTGATTTGAGTCTTTACTTTTGTTCGATTCTTTTTGTGGTAACTACAAGATGCACTATAGTTGAATGAGACATGAGTTATGCATTTGATGAATAAAAAATGATATTTCTTAGAAGTATTGATTCAAAAGTGTTCTGAAAATTTGATGTTCGTTATGATCAATGCAGTTGCTGGAACCTCCTCTCGTCCCAAGACTTTCAGACAGGTTTTCTTCTGCCCTTGACTCCACCTTTTATTTCTGTGATTGACATGCATGTACTAGTGTGACCAGCTGCACAAAGGATGTTGGCGACATTATTTTTACACTTTTGTTGGTTAACATGCATAAGAAAATGTTCCCATTTCATCATGCTTAATTTAGTTTTTAGTTTACACAATACGTCACTTTTTCATTTTCGTTCCTGTTGAATTTCAAAGTTCAATCTGTGCATTATATTTTATTTTATAAGTTGAGTGAATTTGATTCAACATGACATGCTTATTATGAAGTCACACCTGGCATGTGTCATTCATATTGCAATCTGCCCTACCCAATTTTTTTCTTCCACTTTTCTCTTGGGTTTAATTTTCTGGTAGCCAAAGCCACCTTAAACACGAAATAGTCCCCATCTCTATAGCTATACAACATGTGCAATCATGTAAGCCATCCACCAAAACGTCTCATCAAACACCGTAACTTAAAAACCAAAGCACACTCATCTATTTGGAGCTCAACAGGCTTTCCACCATTTCCTTCAGTGGCAGAGCTTGACTTATCTATCATTTTGAAGGGGCTAAATAGTTAACTGCTATATGTTTATATATTTTCTATCAATTGGTTGTTGGTGTAATGGGTTTGACCTCTAATTTTTTGTAAACCTACCAGGCTCAAATCCTATATTGGATAGGTAATGTGTTATTTTTCATAAAAAAAGGTCACATACAGCCTATAAAATTCAGTTTTACACCAAGACATTTTCTGGATTCAAACTGAAGCTCGGGCACTTGAGAAATGGGTGTTTGCCCCTTCACCACAACAAACATTCGTGAATTTGTTATCAAACACCGCTTTTATACACTGCATTGGATGGCACATATATATATCTATAAATTAATAAAAAATTTGGGGCTCCATGGCATCACCAGTCATTGAAGAGATCCCCCCCTGCTATCCTTCACATGTTGGCTCCAACGGACCAACTACCTATCCCATGCACCATCACGTCATCCTTTCAGATTCTTTGTTTCAAGAGCAGATCAACTTCTGGGTTGCTTAATATTAGTTTTATGCTCGGTTTGGTGAATGACCCTGAGAATCATTGACATTATATCGAATATAAGATTTTGGAGGTTGATGAACTAAGTCATCAAGATCTTAATGGACATCGATTTAAACTTTGGGTACCATTGCTGAACCTGGCATTGGTACACTTATTCTTATTTCATATTCTTAAACAGTGGTTTCTCCATCAAATAAAAGATGACAGACTCCCCTTTTATCTAAGAAGCAAATTATCTAAAAATAGCTCCTCTATGGAACAGAGAACTTGATGTTGCAATTTTGTTGCTCGTGAGCACCGTAACAGAGTAGATAGATGAAGTGTATTGGAATTGGCCAAGGGTCGAAGATGTGGCAAATGTTTGTTGATACAAGGGGAAAACAGACACATGACAACATTAATTTGGACATTTTGCTAATTCTTCAATTAATAGATTAAGAAATGCTTGATAAAGGCATGGACCAACTTTACTTTTGAAAACTAAGATCAAAATTTAACATGCACTAAAATTCAGTAGTGCTGTATTTTCAAGAGTAGAAACATACTTGAACCTTTTGTGTGGGAGGATTACAGAATTTTCAGGACTGCTGGATTTCCAGTTTTTTATCCTGTGGTGACATTTCATTTTTGTTTTGTCTGTGCATAGCCTGTCTTAAACAGTTTTCCATTTTCTTTATATGTTTTACAAATCAGTATTGTTTAACATGGTAATTTTCTCTACAATCTTATCAGAAAGAACCTGAGAATGAAGATGAAGCAACTAGGGAAGTTTCCGAGGACGAATCTGAAGAAGAATCAGAAGATGAAAATACTGTCAGTACCTTACAATAAGAAGTCTCTAAAATCTTCTTTTGTACCCTTTTTTTATATGTTTCAGTTGTTTCTATGGTCTGCATCCATCAATATGAAGTTGTTATTTAATGTCTGCAGAAGACAAAAGGTGTTCAAGGAGTTATTGAGATTGAAAACCCTAACTTGGTAAAGCCCAAGAACATTAAAGCTAGAGACATTGATGTGAGTTCATCTTACCATTTTTTGTCCTTTATTAGATATTTTTGTAACAATTGAATCATACGAAAAGAATAATGGTATTTGCTTCCCAATGCAGATTGGGAAAACCTCTGAGCTTTCAAGGCGTGAAAGGTATGCTTATTTTTAATTTGCTTATTGTTTATAATGATAATCACACTCACACACACACACACACACTCTCTCTCTCTCTCTCTCTCTCTCTCTCTCTCTCTTTCTCTCTCTCTCACACACACACACTCTTATAAATTGACAAAATATTGAAGATGAAGCTTCTGTAATGACATATTTTCTAATATTTCGAAAATTTGATTTCTCTTTTCAGAGAGGAGATAGAGAAACAGAGAGCTCATGAGCGCTACATGAAACTTCAAGAGCAAGGAAAAACAGAACAATCCAGGAAAGATTTAGGTACTGCTTGCTATCTACCAAACATGCACCTAATAAGCCATCCTTTTTGAAAGTGATTCAACTATACTAGATTTTAATTCCCTGATGACTTCTATATCTTTGTCGTACAGATCGTTTAGCTCTTATCCGTCAAGAAAGAGCTGAAGCTGCTAAAAAGCGAGAAGAAGAGAAAGCTGGTAAGTTTTTAATACTAGTTTTCCCGATTATTCTTTGCTGATATACACTGAAGAATGAAATTTGAAACTGATGATTGCAAACAATTGTTTCAGCCAAAGAACAAAAGAAGGCTGAAGCTCGCAAGTAAATTTTGTGGGGGATGTTGCGGGACCAAGTTTTACTCCAATTCACTGGAGGAATATTCGCTCTCGCTATATTTTAACATTTTATATATGCATGTTTATCTTCTTTATATTGAATATTAACATTCCATGTTGGTAGCATGTAGCACAATTACTCCTTCTACTTAATGACTTGAAATCTCTATTATACATGCTTTCTTTCTCAGAATGTGGCTTTAGGTTTCAAAATAAAATCCAGTTCCTCAAGGTTTTGTTTGGGAGGTTGGGGGGATGGGAGGGCTTTGTGGGGAGCGGGGAATAGAGGAAAAAAAAGGGAAATCTTTCACATTTTTTTGAAAGTGTTTTTGTAGAGAATGATAAATGAATGTTTTTGATTTAATTTGAGAATATTATAACAATGTAGATATTAAGTTTGAAGATTTCATATAAACCCTTCAAAATCTTCCTTCAATACAATTTTTGAATTATGAGAAAAACAAACTTCCCATGCCCTCCCATTCCAAAGCTCTCTATTCCTTCCACTTGCTCCTTCCTTTTTCACTGCCGCCCTCCCCTACACACTCGCAAACAAAGCTTAAGCATAGTTTTTGCTGTGCATAAACATGTTTTAATTAGAGTTTTAAGAGTTTTAATTAGGGTAGCAGTATCTTAATTTGGCATAACGCAAATAAAATCAGCAGGTGTGGAATTGCAAGACTAGTTATTAACGTAGAATTGCAAGACAAGTTTATTAACACTATGATTCATCCTTAGTCTTGTTGGCGAGATCAAAAGTAGCCAATTTTTTTTTGTATAATTCACGTTGTTCAGATTTGAATATTTCACTTCATGTAAATTATTTGACTCTTGCTACTATAGTGACTAGAGTGGCTTTAGTTGAAAATGGGAAAAGGGAAATTGGGTGGATAAAATAATTTGAGGATTTTCGATGATAAAGAGATAATAATAATATGAAGGAATTCACTGTCTACATGGTTTGGTGTGTACAGACAAAGGAAACAAAAGGAAAACATAAAATAATAGGTCACATTTGGCTTTTAGAGTTCGACGATGAAGTTCATAAACATTAAGTGACGAGAAGGGAAGAATTGTAGGTTTAAATGTGGGTATATCAATTTTCTTTGCATGTTTTTAGTATTTGAACTTGTACTCGTTCTGAGTACAATAGTTTCTACCCTAGTTGCGATGTGCTTTACCAGGGTCAGGATGTAGGTAGTTTCTAAACATGATAAAGTTTGTGCGGATTCTGGCTCTGGTATTTATAGAAGCCTAAACCTAGAGGAAGGCAATACTGCTTTCCCCTCCATTTCCCACGCCATCCCGAGTTATTGGCCTTGTAGAAGTGGAGAGGGGAGACTTGGTTGAAGTGGGCGAGGACTTCGGGCTTGAGTTGCAAGGATCTGCTAAGTGTCCAGTGTGTCTTGTGGATATGGCTTTGAGACTTTGGACGTTACGCACATACCACACCCACGTCGCGAGCACATGATAGGCCTTCTTGTGGGGACTACACCCTCGTTGTGGGCACGCGGTGAGTCCCATAGTCCTGTAGGAATTATTTTTTTATGGCGGTAGACAAACCTTCAAATACAAGGTCTGAAATGGCAAAATGATTGAGTAGGGCGTTGAACACCCCAAACACGAGACCTGATAGTGTGAATTGATTGAGTAGAGTGTTGAATAACTGAACCCGGGGATAAGATGCAGAACTGTGTATATGGTACACATCAATTACATTCCTATCCTATTATATGTTTAAATTACACAAGTTTTCTCCTTTTAGCAATCTCACTTGTCTCTCAAGAAAGATTCAACGTGCCGTACATTAAATGTTGAACAATGTTAGCAACACTCTCTTTATTACTCACTCTCTTATTGGTTTAAATCATTGTGGGTTTACACTTTGAAAATTAAACCCCCACAAAGTGGTGGCACATTCATTGATTTCATCAAATAAATAAGTGAGTGTTAGAAAAAGTGTTGAAAAGTGAGTGTTGCTAACATTATTCTTAAATGTTTTCATGTACATGAACCTTTTAGCAATGAACAAAAATCCTAAAATATTTCATATTCCAACCATTTTTGCATCATTAGCAACTACTACTTCCGTCCGACCGATGACCATATCACAAGAATTAAGGAAGTTAGTTTATTTAATTAAAAACATTAATTGTCTTTTATTTACACTATTGTTCCGATTTTGCCCCTTGTACCGTTGGGAATCAACATTCCTCCCTCCTTTAGTTAAAGGGAAATGTTAACTTGTGTCCTTAGGACACATGTTAAAGTACCAAAGATAGAAATTATGTGTTGGAAATTGTGTCAATTTATTTTTTACACGATTAAAATTTAATGTTTTTTAATAAGCACTTCTCTGTATGGAAACTTTAACATGTGTCTTAAGGGCAGAAGTTAACATAACCCTCGGTGCATTTATAGTTGTTTCTAGGTACTACCATAGCCATTCCACTTCCATAGATTTACAACTGTTCGGTCGATTTCGTATCTTGGTCATATTTATAATGCACTAAAAAACTGTTCGGTGGATTTCGTTTCACATTCTCCTAGCGAAAATATTTTCAGCCTTCAACTTGTTTCATGACACTCTTAAAATTTGAAAAATTGCCCAAAATTGGTGTCCCTCTAATTCTTGGCGCCATGCTGAAAAAAAAGGTATAAAAAGACTTGACGAATGTGAACAGAAATGCATCGTACTCTTGAGTCTTGAGGAAGCCATGAAACCTCCTCGTAACTTTGACTTGAACCAATCTCCAAATAACGATGATGCTCAGCCAGAAGATGAAGAGACTCTACTCCCAAGAGGTGATTTTAACTTTGATTTAAACCAAGCTCCAAGGCAAGTTAATGTCCAGCATGATTTTGAAAATAACTCAGAAAGAGAATATGATGCTACACATGAGGGACGTGATGAATCTGAAGCTTTACTTGATGAATACGGTTGTATAATTCTTCCCTAAGAATTTTTAATTATTTTTTGGATAACTTTAACTATGAATTTCTAAGCATATTTTTATGGGTAACTATTGTTATGTGTGCTGTGTGCATGTTCAGTAATTAGATGAAATCACGAGTGCCTATTTTTTCTTTTAATTAATCTCATTTCTTTTACCATAATTTTTTTTTGGACTGATGTTTGTATAAGTATCTTATTCCCTCACTATCATTATTTTAAACAGAAGTTGACCCCTTACATATGGAAGTTGATGAATCCGAAGGATTACTTCATGAATACAATGGTAACACCAGCTCTTCCTTATTCATTTGATCTTAACCATGTTGTCATGTCATTGCAATCATGATGGGAAGCTGAAAAGAGGGACTTACAAATTTATTGCTTCATTGTATTCGGTCTCTATTTCTACTATTAAACGCATTTGGAAGATTTGGAAGAGAACAAAAGAGACGGGTGAAGTATGTCAAAAAAACTAAAAATTGTTGACGGAAAAGGGTTCAAATTGATCATGATCAATTCCGTCAAATTCCACTCTCAAAGAGGTCCACCTTACAAGATTTAGCAAGTGCTTTGAATATAAGCAAGTCAACATTGCAAAGGGCTCAAAAGCATGGAACAATAAGACGCCACTCTAACGCGATTAAGCCTTTTTTTGAATGAAGAAAAGGTTCATAATTTGAGAACTAACTTAGGAGAGGACATTTAATTTGCTCATTCATGAATGTTTACTGGGTTGCGGTGTTGTTTTGCTTGTCTTGCATTCATAGTTAGATTGTTTTTTTTAGGTTGTTGGTGTAGATTGCAGCGCAAGTGATTTTGGTTGGTGTATTTTGCTGCTTTGAACTTCTCTGTTTATTTGTACTGGCATCCCTTTTGCCTTTCTACATAATGAATTTTTATTTTGCTTTTTCCCAAAAAAAAAACATGAACAACTTGATCAATATGTTACCATTTACGAAGTTAGGTGTCGTTCATTGTATTTCTCTCCAGGTAATTTTGCTAGATGGCACTTTGCAATATTGCATGAGAAAAGAACGTACGAGATTAGTAGATTTGGGCATATTTTGCTAGATGACACTTTACAATATTGCATAAAATTACACATCAAGTTAGTAGAGTTTGGCAAAATTTTAAAGTTACACATAAGGATGATAGTATTGTGGGGCGATAGGGAATGATTGCTCTAATTCTCGGTAAGGACTAGAATGAAGCAACATCCTAGATGATACTGATTTATCTATATGGGTGATTATTGGATAGAATGAAGGGGGTATACTTGGATAAATGTTGATAACAGTCTACGGTTAACTTCCAACAGAGATGGTTACAGAAACAAGCAGAAACTACTGTCACAGGTGAAATAACTGCAGAAAAATTAATAAAACCTCTAGAAATTAGAGAGTCCAGTTTCTACCACTAACCAACCTGACATAAACACACAACAGAATGGCAATCATGTGGGTTGGGTAGCTCAAGGAGTTTCAGGTTCCCAGGTTCAGAAAGAAAAAAAATTAATCTAAACAAACCAAAGAACCTTTCCAATGTAAAAATCAAGTATAGCAGATACCACAGTTCTATGACGCATATGATTGTCTCTGCCAATCCCTGAGAAATACAATGGACATCGATAAAGCTGGTTTGTTTAGATTTAGCTGTTATGAACATTAAGCAAACATGAATGCATAACTAATAATACAATCCATTGAATGTTAGACCAAAGAAAAGAACAGCAAACACAGCCGTTATTCTTGATGCCCCCAGGCCAAGGACATGGTCCCAATCATATGGTTAACTGATGAGTGATGAAAGCATTAACCTTAATGCCGTTAATGAAAATGTCTCCTCTATTTCCAAGAACAGAAATATAACTACAATGTTTGAAAAGCCAAATCCAATTACTGAGTTTGTCAGCATAAAGTCCCTTATAATTTCAGCCAGCTACGACAATTCCAGTAATGGATCCTCTGACTGCAGGGTCTAGTTAAATTTTGAAAAAAAAAATGGTTAAAAATATAAATGTTTAAAACTTGAAATTAGGAGAGATAATACATCTAATGGCGTGGATCCCACACTGCAGAAAACTGGAGAAAAACACAGGAGGAAATCCATTCCCGAAAATTCCCCTGGGAGATAATGAATATCCAAAAAGGGAGGAAATTGGATTTAAGTACTCCAATTCTTTTCATTATGAAAGCATGAAAAAAGTTAAGCAGGGAAAATAATAGATCGAATAATTTTCTTCGGCAGCGTGCATGCATAGAAGGTAATAAATAACAATTACAAAAGAACAGACTTGAAAATTTTGAAATTAGATGAATGAATATCTTATAACGGTACAAATCATAAATTAAGCAAAATAAATGTGCATGACTCCTAAACATTTGGCTAACATTGAAAAAAAATCTCTACAAACCAAAGCAGAAACTTCATGGTTTGATGCTCTCTAAACAATCATCTTCATGCTGTCAGTTCAATCTCTAAATGGTATAAACAGGGCATAAATTTCAGAGAAAAAAAATACACTTCTAAGACATACTCAAGCAGAACAACATCCAGCTTTTTTCACAGCCGATACATCATCACGGGACCCAACATTAATCGTCTGTCCTTTAGGTAAAGCAGCCGGATCATCGCCAATCTCAAGGGCCTTTTTGCTTACCACACGGTAGATCTGCGTCAACACTTCTGTGAAAGCACTTTCAACGTTCAAGGACTCAAGGGCAGATGTCTCCATAAAATATGTATTCTCCCGTTCAGAAAAACTTGTAGCATCTTCGGTTGAAACTGCTCGTAAATGACGCAGGTCTGCTTTGTTGCCTACAAGCATGACAACAATGTGGGCATCTGTGTGATCTCTCAGCTCTTTTAGCCATCTCTCCACATTTTCAAATGTAACATGGCGGGTAACGTCATAGACTAATAAAGCACCAACAGCTCCACGATAGTAAGCACTTGTAATTGCTCGGTACCTTCAGTAAAATGAAGGAAACTAAGATAAACATATAACATTAAAAGTTGATAAAATAAAGTAGGGTAGATCATTAGTAACATGGATTCTAGAAATACAGTCTTATTAAATTTTATTCACATTATTCTCACCTTTTTAGTAATTGGACAGTCTAATTAGAATTAGGAAGTTAAATGATATCATCAAACAACCAATGTAATTCACCAGAAATGTAATTTAGGAAATAAAACAGCACTGGATCCTTGAAAAATTACGCTACCACTATAGGAAGATATAATAATAAATAAGTCCAATTAACACAATCAAATTCACAAATTAAACAATCTAGTTAAACCAGCAACAAGAACAAATTCTACCAAAAAAAAAAGAAGAAATAAATAAATTAAAAAAATGAGAGATATATAACCTTTCTTGACCAGCAGTATCCCAAATCTGAGCTTTAACAACCTTATCATCAACATGAATGCTTCTAGTAGCGAATTCAACGCCAATGGTGGATTTAGATTCGAGGCTGAATTCGTTTTTGGTGAATCTAGAAAGAAGATTTGATTTACCAACACCTGAATCACCAATCAATACCACTTTGAATAGATAATCGTAATCATCGTCGGCTCTGTATGCCCCCATTTTATTTGATTAGAACCAGAAATGGAGGAGAGAGAAAATTATTTTGATTTTGATTTTATGGCATTGGTAAGAAATCCAGATTTAGAAGAGTCATAAAAAAATGTAACCCTTAATATGCCATTGGTAACGGTAACCGAATCAATCGTTATACGATTATGTTGAACTTTATTTTTTCTATCACTCTCAAAATGATTTTCTTTTTAAATGCTAGCAAGGTGTAACGATTCGGTTTGGATCGGTTTATAGTCAAATTCGATTTGGTTTGGTTTTTACTATTTTTTAAAAAAGAAACCGAACCAATTGGATCGGTTTATTTGAAAATACAATTAAAAGAAATTCATATTTTCACAAATTTGTATTTCATGCATACAACATACTCGAATATTTCATATAATTTTGTTATCCATGTTCTCTATTTTTCAAACTACTTTGTATAACTAACATGAAAAAACTAACAAGATATAGACGATCCCAGCGGCGACGAGGAACGATGGGTTAGGTGAGACTGGTGACTAGTGTTATTTTTTTAGTAGAAACGAAATAGAGTGTGGGTGATTAGATGAGATCATGATGAAAGAAAGTGAATAAATTAAGGAATATTTTATGTTCGACTTTAATTTTGAGCTTCATCATAAGTGTGTGTGTGTGTGAGGAGGGATAATTTTACTAAAATGGGGAGTGAGGTTAGCATCGGTTTGGTTCATCGGCTAATTGGATCTAAAAATTAAAAACCAAGAACCAAACCTAACTAGATCGGTTTAGGTTGGTTCGGTTCAGTTTTGAACTGAAACAAACACGGTCAGATAATTTTTTGGTTTGGTTTAGTTTGGATTTTCGGTTTTATCGGTTTTGTTCGGACCACTTACACCCCTAGTAAATAGTATATGAAATAAGTTGGAATGTGAAGAATTCAACTTTTTAAATTTTTTTAAAATTGTTATTTTAATATCAAAATATACTTCTCCTGTTTTATAACGAGTATCGTTTAAGGTTTTGATACTTATTAAGAAATGAAATGATCAATAGACATAACATTTTTATTAAACCATCCTTACTTTATACTCCATTAGCGAAAAGACGAGCACTCACGTGCTCGTCTTTCCGCTCTTTTTATTGCGCTAACGTTTGAAAATTATGAACGATGTTTTTTTTTATAAAATTTTGATTTTGATTAAATCTAAAAATATGTATGTCTGTTACTTTCAAATTATAACAAACCAAACTAACCATGATTATCTATTTCAATGACACAAACAATATAACAAAACTAACCATGATTTTCTAAATTCTATTTTTTAATGACACCAACAACAATCTTTATTATAAAAAAAGTTGTTTAAGGGTATAATTGAGATAATGAAAAAGTAAGTATAAATATATTTATCTAGTTTGTTACACTTTTTAAATGATAAAGGAAAAAAAACAGACATATCGTGTTTGTTACATTTTTTTTAATATATAAATTTATTCTTATCTATTTGTTACATATGTTAGCCCAAAAGAGCTGAAAGATGTTGTTTTCTTTATATATATAGTATAGAATAGATGACAGTGGTTTTGAAACATAAAGAGAGATGGATAAAGACTACATGAACTATGTGTTGGCTTGTTGATCTTTCAATGTCTTTTTAGGCTCTTGCACTATAGCGGGAGAGAAGACTTCAGATACAATGAAAAACCAATTCGATCAATATGCAGTAACATGTGTGTTTTGTTTTAATATATATTGTTTGTTTCATTTTGATTTGTTCAAAAAAAAAAAAATATATATATATATTGCTTGTTTTAATATATATTGTTACACAACAAAAATCATGTTTGTTACATTTGTTTTAATATTTAAATTTATTCTTATCTATTTTTTACATGTGTTATTTGTATTGAAAATTAAGGGTATTTTTGAAAAGGAAAAAGCCAGCACAAAAGTGCTGAAAGAGGTAATTTTATTTATATATAGTATAAATTCACTTGAGAAGAAAAAAATGTTTTAAAATGAATGTTATTTACACTTTTCAACGTAGGATTGTTTTTTATTCTTCCAATTAGACCCTCTAGTTATTATTGTGCACACAATTTTCAAACATTATATTCCACATGGTGGAAAATACGTCAATAGTGAATAAGGTTTTGAAAATTATGAGTGAGAGAAAAGTTGAAGTATTTACCAAGGACAAATGTAACGCCCACACTAAACGTATCTAGAAAGTTTAGCATGTGCATTATCTTTAGTACTGGATACATTAAAATTTACAACATAAATTCTTCAAATGAATATTTTTTACAACAACACGCGTTCGTACAATCAACAATACAATATAACTCGTCCAAAACATAGAAAATACATCCTTAAAGTCTATAACATCCTGCAGCGGGTACGAACAAGCACTTGCTGATTATCCATCAGGCTACAAGCTTGCTAAATCCTGCTAAACCCACCTGCTGATCTGAAACAAAAAAGGATTGGGATGAGACATAATGTCTCAGTGAGTTCTACCTAATCCTAGGCTATAGGTAACCTCGGGGAACACCTATGGTAACCACATGTTTACAGTACAACCTGTCGGTTGATTATACGTGTTTGGATCATGCTTACCTAGACGGTCGTGCATACTAGATTCGTCGTAGGTTCTTCTTCACTTGTCTTACAGGTGGCCTGAACATAACTTATTCATGACACGATCCTAAACTGGACGATCGGGGAGATCCTAAGATCGTCAACAGTATAACTTTATAGCTTGCTCTATTTGCATAAACTTGTACATGTCTGATAGCATATCATAATCATATCGTAATCATATCATTCATTAAGTTAGCGGTTAGCATTGAACAAACATAGTTATCTTGATTCATTTTATTTTGTATTTGATTTAAAGTATATAAGTATAGATATTTTGCATTTTTCATATTGTAACAAATAATACTTATCTTTTTTATTGCCACCAATAATATATCAAATATAATATAATATAATATTCTTTTTGAATGAGACAGTTTTATCTTTTTGAATGAGAAAAAAATATAACATTCTTCTATGTAAATTTGTTTAAGGGTAAAATTAGAAGTGGAAAAGACAGTTCAAAACCATATATCCTTTTCAATCATGTTTTCTTACTACCTGTGATCATGGTTTGATTCTTTAAATTTTTTTAAAATTAATTTTCTTAGGGTTGAGGTGTTCCAAATTAATCTTTTAAGAGACCAAAAATCAGTGAGTATATTAAAAAGGTGTGGGAACAAAGTTACGCACACGGTGTGCCTAAAAGTGGTTCACAGCATAGTCGAAACAAACTTAAATCAAATAGCAGAAGATAAAGAACCTTAATGACATTACGAAGTGATAATCCTAGACAAACGGACAAATTCGTTCACCAAGTATGAAGATCGAAACAAAAATTAGGTAAGTACTTATATTAACATTTTACAAGTGCTTATGTAATACACATCCAAACACTTCAGTTTATATAAGTACTTTTTTGTATACATATCCAAACGGAAAAAGATTATTAAGTATAAGAACTTATGATGTAAGCTCTTGTGTTATAAGCTCTAATGCTATAAACATTTGTATAAGCTGTTTATCCAAACAGGGCCATAATCAAATATTTATAGCCTATATAAAATCTCTTCTCCTTCCTTTTTTTTATTGTCATTGTCATTTTTACTTACTAATAAATATCAATAGTGTTTTGTTATTGATTTTGATTCGCATGTTTTTATTTTGACCAGCCACTAGTGTAGACACCGGGATGAACCACGTATGAACCAATGAATTCAAGTGAACCCCCTCAACTTAATAAATTTGCATGTAATAATCAATAAATTTTGACCTTAAAAACCCCGTAAATTTAAGTGTTGTACCATGTTTGCACCACCCTCTCTCTCAATTTAAAGAGTTAGTCAATGATCATAAATTATGCATGGTAGGAAACAATAATCACGAGTGAGTATACTATGGGCGTTTGTGAAAATTTGATGATAAATTGTAATTCTACAACTATAAAGTTGAAATAACGAAGAATTTCATACCATACCTCCAAAATTGGAAGGAAAGCAAAATCAAGGTAAAGTGGTAAAATATGAAATGTGATGAAATAGATACCACTTAGTTACATTCTACTCCATCATTTTTTAATATCCAAACAATGAAACATTAAATCATAGCATTTCACTCCATTCTATCACATACACCAATCCAAACGTAGTCTAAGTGTAATATTTTTTACATAATCAATTATGATAATTAAATTATTAAGAATATTTGAACGTTAATCTTAATTATTTAAATTTAAATATTAATACAAAAATGATGATTTGCGAATAATTTAGAGTCTAGAAGTTTTACATTGAAAGTGTGATATTAGTCATCTCATTTTTATAAGTCATTTCAGATTACAATTAGGAGTAGGGTGTTAATACTCAAATCGATTCAAATTAAAACTGTACACTGAAAAAATTCCAACTGAAAAGTCCCTTGAATTCCAGTGCTGAGTCGGATGAGCAATATAGATAAATTATACACAATTTTTCTCCTTAATATTGTTGGTAAATGTTGTTTGAATTATCGATATCTATCTTCTTCACATATCAAAAACAAATTGGAAAATGTTGTTTGAATTTTATTTAATTCGTGAAGAGTGAAAACAAATTGGATTTTCTTTTCACGTGTTAGTTTCTTATTTAGTAAATAATCATAAGTGCAATCCTCGTAATCAGAAATCGGTTGGTAAATGATTGGTGAATCAATAAAGTTCTTATTTAATAAATGATGTTGCGAATTTGCAATATCATTACGACACCCTCGTTAATGATTTATGATTTCAAGGAAATTAGAAGGTGGATGTGGATACTGAAGGCGGCTTTTTCACTTGGAGACGTAGCACACACACTCAGAACCATATTAGAAAACACCTAGATAGATGTATGATGGATGTTGATTGCCGGTTGGCTTTTCCCGATGCTCTTGTGGAAATTCTCCTAACAATTCACATCATAATCCATTGTTATTAATAACTTGCTCTAAATCTTAAAGCATTAAATCAAATATGTTTCATTTTCAAACTGCTTAGATCTCTTATCTAGATTTTGAGCCTTTGGTTGACAATACTTGTAAGAATTCTGCAGGATCGTTTGCGATTAAATTAACTAAAGTTCGGGCTCAGTCAATCACTTTCAACAGAGAAACATCTCTTAATATATTTAATAATAGAGCTATTTTATACATAGCGAACTTTTTACTCGTGAAATTTCACGAAGGCTACTTCATGAGTTAAATGAGGACACCAAAACTGCCATGTTCCAAAATAAGTGGAAAACACGCCTGATAGTTGTATCAAATAACCAATCACGTTTTGTCGATATGCATCCGCGATTATTTTTCTTTCGCTGTGTTTAGCATTTCTCTTAAGAATAATAGGATATTTGAATCTAGTATTAAAGGTGTCCTAATGTTTAAAAAACAATTGTTTATTTTCAATGCATACTGACTGCAAGTATACACTATTGCAACAAGTAATAAAGAGTAAGTAGAGTATTGATCCCACAAGGATTGAAGTGGATAAGTTCTAAGTATTTCAAAATGCTAACTTTAGTCATTCAAGATCCAAAATGACAAATAACAAAGATAAGTTTAGTTGTGATGTGGTGCATACAATCTATAATAAAATGTGTGAGATAGATTGTTCTAATGGTTCATAACTACTCTTTAAAAGGGTACATTGACAAATGACTTAATTGATGTCCTCACCCTAAAATCCACCTCAATCATAACCTTAAAATGCATCCAAAATATGTTTTTTTTAATTAAATATCATTAGTTAAACTCTCCATGCTTATTTTCAGAACTACACATGAATCCATTAGTACATCATTCAACCTGAAAAATGCAAGTTTAGGTGTGAAATGTCTTGATACATCAATAAAGGGCATGCAATTTCAACATGCTTAGTATCCACACATCAAACATTTGCAAAATAAGCTAAAGTTAGGGAATCAAAATTGAGATTTTTTAAATAAGCAGATAGACAAAATCGTTAAATTTTGAAAGTTAAGGGATAAAAAATACATTTAAGGCAAACAAAAAAAGAAAGAGCAAAATCAAGGTACAAATTCAAAACCAAAAAGGAACAAAAACACCAGCAGATCCAAGAAAGCCCGACCCCCGCCCCAATAAAGCAAGAGAAAAAAAGATAGTCATCTCAAAGGAGAAGAGAGCAACAGGAAAACGAGCAACCCACCAACAAAGCTCTATAGTAAGATCAAAAATAATTAAACATAACATATTAGTTCATGTTTTTTTTTTTGAATAATTCCATATGGTCAACATTATTCAGGCCCTAGAATTAAAAAGGACAGATACATATACCCTGGTCGACAATGAGATTTCCATACTTTCAACGACTTAGCCATCATCTTCAGTTTCAGTAACCCTATTCATAAACCCTAGTATATACAGAAATGGACATAATGGGCATGTATATATACATGTAATGGACATAAGGAGACAAACAAGAAAAGACACATATATGTCTCAATCTCGCATCCTTAGCCGTTCCAGCTTCAGCTCCTTAATACAACTGAAAAAGAAAATTGCAAAATAAAATTTATAGCATTAAAATGTATATGCTTCACTTACTCATATTAATTTAATTTTGATTATTCTACCAATTTTTTTTTTAAATTTTGATTAACTTTCAACAAAAACTTTTACACTATAAAATTATCACAATTATTCCTATACGTAATTTTCAAAATAATTTAATGAACTAATTAATAGTTTTATTTATCTGTAAAAAAGTTTTTACACCAACAAGGTATACCATTAAATCCATAAATATATATGGAACATAATCTATAGACACACAAATACCATTCTACATTTTGAAAGAGAAAGTGATAATGTGATAAATAGTGATGTGACATAGAAAGTGGGGATGTCTAATATGGACTCGGTTCAACGGCAACTCCTCCTAATTTTAGTAATTTTTTTAATAAACTATTATCTTTGTTCTCCATCATTTTATCATTATAATCAATTTTTTAGAGGTCGATATTAGACACGGAAAAGAGATATAGAGAAAACAAATTAGATATTAAAATTTATGAACAAAGCTTATGCTATAAGGAAAAATTGCTGACCAGGAAATAATCAGCCCCATGGTGGAGTGAGTTGAGGGTGACACCCCACTCATCGGTTAGAACCGGGACACCAGAGGAGTCAAGTAGAACTGCTCCATCGCCAAAGAATTTACGAACGTTAAAAGGCCCCGCATCAACTTTGAATGTACCGTTGATAGTAATCACCCTACATTTTGCTGTACCATCGTCCTCACCAAAACCTGAGAAACACACACACAACAATTTATGAGTCATATGCAACTCGGAAACACAAACATCAACTAATTGAAGCCAGGCACATTGCACACGTTCATGAGATATTTTTTTTTTTGAAGGAACGTCCATGAGATATTATAAATCATATTCATACCCGGTGCTTTACATTTTGGGGGCGCGCTTGTACACATATATAAATACTGATATATTTTGTCTAAACCTTCCGTTTTTCAGTAAGGGACTAGGTAATTTAGAGTTTGACACATAAGTAAAGTTTGATAAAAAAATTGTTCAAACTAGGATTTGAATAAGTTTGTTTAAAAATATTCATCTTTAATTGAAATTATTTACCATTTGAGTTTAATCACTTTGTAAAAATTAATATTCATTACCTTGAAATTGATCGGCAGTAAAGTGGAATGGAACATCACAGGGTGCACTAATGTCAATGGCTGGAGGGAGAGGAGCAAGATCAGTTGAATGATCATCATTACTTGAAGCCGTCGTGACACCAAAATTAAGGGTTGGGTCTTGTTGGTGCATGTGCATCATATTCATCGATTCCGCTTGAATATTCTCTTGATAAAAAAGGTTATCGATTGAGCAGTTTCCATTTTCATTTCCATAGGTCATGATGTTATCATAATTAAGCAGAGGAAGCTCAACATTTTCTTGAGGTAAGGATTGACTCATATTTGGGAAATCAGAGAAGTAATTAAACCCCTTTGGCGTTGTAATGTGATTAAGCACTACCCCTTCATTAATATGATTCTCAAGCAGGAAAGAGGAAAATGGGGGTGTAGGTAGTTGTAGATCGGTTTCAGTGAGGGTGTGAGGATAAGTATCATCTTGGTTTTGGTTCCGAGAGATTGCGGATGAATTAGGCACCATCACCGTCCCATTATTAATATTGGAGATTCCAATATTGTTAGAGGAAGATGATGAAGATGAGTTGGGTGGTGGTGTGGTGATTTGTGGGAGAGAGCTATCTGGAGCTGCGTTTTGTTGCGTTTTCTGTTTCTTGTTATAGGGTACTTTGTTGGTTTTGCTTCTGTACTTGCGGTTTTGAAACCAGTAAAAGACGCTGGCATCACCAATTTCTCCAAATTCTTCTAACTGTTGACGTATCTTCTTAATCGCATCTCTACGTGGATTCGTCATCCCTGAGTTATAGATGGCTTCAAGAATGCAGATTTGCTCAGGCTTTGGGATCCATCTTGGCCTTGGTCCAGAAGTTATTTCTTCATCATCTCCACCTAAAAAATATTTGTTTTAAGCCAATCAAACATGCAAAGTTTGCAAATTATAAAATTGACCGAAAGATATTGATCATTCCACTATATGAACCATGAAGTATTATGATATTTCTATAACTAATTTTTTATGGGTTAGATTTGCTTGAATGTGTGAATTTAGGAAACCTTACTTGCATTCAAGTCCTAAATTTACAATGTCAAGCAAATATGGTCAGACCATTGGAAAATATCAAATAGTTGATGTTAGATTTAGGTTTTTAATTTTTTTTAAAGCTAAGATTACTCTTTTGAAAACTAAGATTAGAAAAGATCAAATAGTTGAGATCAGATTTGTTTGATTTGCCGTTAAAAAAAAGATTTGATTGGTTTGATTCCTTTATATGACCCCCAACATGGAAAAAAACCAAATCGATATATAATTTGTTTGGATTGGAAGTTTGAGTTTGTATAGTCATTGATTGTAATCTTTCATACAAACATACATGTCAGTTTGATTCAATAATAATAATAATAATTAGGAGTTGTTTGGAAACCATTGGAGAGAGAGGAGGGGAGGCCATGCAGAAGATTCTGATTGTTGGAATTCGATGATTTTGTCGATTTTTTGAACCTGTCTGACCAATGTACTTTCTTCGAGGGAGCCATCACAGATCGATAGTTGATATACTGGGATAGATGGAGAAACTAAGAGAAATTATTATTGAAGTTGAACCTAAATATCAAAAGATAGAGATGATTATCAGAGAGAAAGTACTAGAATTTATAAAGTGGATACTAACTAGAATTCTAATGGAGCTTTTACTTACACTGAAGAAAACTGCTTGTTTTTCACGCAAGTGTGTGTGCTAGCAATGGTGCAAGATCAGTGGAAGAGAAGGAGAAGAAATATATAGCTACTAAGTAATGGAAGATGATGTAATTGTAAGAGTAAATAAGAGAGGGTGATGTAATTTCAATCGCAAAGTTCCTTCTTCATGTTATTTTGACGGAAAATGTGGTCTCCTATTTAATAAAACGCATACATATAGAAGGGAAAAGTCAAAAACTGATTATTTTATAAATAAAAATGGATGCATGCATGAAATACACCTCGACAGTGAAGTAAAAGGAAAGTAGAAACAAACAAAAAAAGAAAATGAATGCAATAAAAACAAGAACCACATGTTTGCCAGCGTTACAACTTACACTGCTTAATTTCGTTTTATTTACACTATGAAGAAAGAAAACTGCTTATTTTTCACGCAAGTATGTGTGTAGCATGATCAATGGAAGAGAAGAGAAGAGGAGAGGTAGTGTAGTAGTAAATAACTGTAATGGAAGATGATGTAATTGAACGAGTAGAAAAAGGGAGGATGAAGGTTTCAATTGTAAAGTTATTTCTTTAGGGTTTCTTGGATTGACTCGAGGGTTGTATTTATTTCATACGTTACTCAAATTGTATTATTCAGGGATTTTTATTTTAGCCGATGTTTTTAATTGATGATCTGACCAAACTTCAGAAATTGATAGTTACCGCACCATTGTTAAAGTTAGTACACGTAAACTCTTATACTAATCTAAAAAAAATGATACTTTTATCTTTCAGTAAAAAAAAATCTTTTGAGTATATATCCTTTAGTAAAAAAAAAACTTCTAAATATCTTGATAAATTGAAAAGTTTTTCGTCAATTTTTTTTAAAATTTTCTTTAAGTTAATGATCTCTTTCTGAACAACGAGCTATTGCAAACTCATGTTCTTTTTCATGAATGGAAATCAAATTCAATATCTCGAGGTTACAACACTTAGACACCAACAACGTGCTTTAAACTCAAGTGATAAGTTTTTATGCTTTAAGAAACAATTTCATAAAAGAACATCATTTCTCTATCAAATTTTCATAATTTTTTCTAGGGTCCCTCTATTATGGACCTCTTTTTAAAGGGTCCAAGCATGGACCTCTCCAATACAATTGGCTATAGCCCGCTTCAGTTGTTTTTATTCTGCTCATTTCCATCGCTTCTTCTACATGTAGTGTGTCATCTACTGATCTTCGATGTAATCTCAGATCCAACCACTTTTCAGATTTTGATAACCTGTTTCATTGCTTAATATTATCTTGACTTTCTGTTGCCGAAGCTGTCTTGTATCAGTTAATAATATACACTAATTATCTAAATTTTGATCATATCCAAGCACTTTCCGGATTTTGATAACTTGATTTC
>Ga0315915_1000363_pt1 | contig 44232 bp, 17 predicted proteins | sample MpolbnodulesMG_FD_207738 | JGI IMG/M metagenome (GOLD analysis project Ga0315915, IMG submission 207738) | Medicago polymorpha root nodule microbial communities from Los Angeles, California, United States - branched nodules | ecosystem: Host-associated > Plants > Roots > Nodule | place: USA... | reverse complement strand
CTTTGCCGTAGTTTACGGTACTCATAATTTTATGAGTAGTGCTACAATCTTTTTTTTTTTTGTCTGCAATGTAATTGTTTTTACTGATGAAAATAGCAATAGTGGTACTTTTTTTTACAATGCTAATTTGATTTTTGTAAACCTATATTACAAAAGTACTTTATATTTTTCTATTTGATGAGTTGGTATTTGCTCGTGATGATCATAAATAATGGTGTAGTGCAGCAGCACATGGTGACAAGGGATAGACCAGAATAAACGAAGAAAGAAAATGTACGTGTTAGAGTACTTAGTGTTAAAAGAATGATAAAATTAGAAGAACAAATGACTAAAATTAGTATGAATTTTTTATTTTTTTAACTTTTATATCTTTTTACATTGATTTATTTTTAAAAAAAATTATTTATCATTAGACAACAACTATTTCTTTATGGAGTAATTTAAAAATCATTAGATATTTTTCAAGAATTATTTTTCCCATTATGAGGAAAGAGGCCCCAAGATTAATCAGTAAAAACAAAAAGGTATTCAACATAGACCCACCCCTGAGAGTGGCTTCATTGAAGAGTTTACCCAAGTAAGGAAGGTGTTGTAATTCATTACATGATGTGCGAGTACTTGTGCATTTTTGCATTCTTCTCTTGGCATTTATGCACACCATGAGTCACTATAGCATTGCGTTTTTGTATCTTCTTTTGGCATCTATGCATATCTTATGGGAAAGTAAAATAAATGTAGGAAAAGAAATAGACAAGGATAATTGATTTGAAGAACAAAATCAATTCAACAATATTTTGATTTAACTCTGCATTTTTGCTTACATTAATTCATTGGGTCATTCAATTTCATATAAAAAGAAAAGTTTGATTTAGAGTATTGATATTTGAACATCTAAATTGTATAACTTATTGGACAACTAATCAAACCAAGCGTTAATTTGTTTAAAAGAGAGAGAAAAAAAAATTAGTATAAAAAATCGCATGTGTTGTTTTGAGTGTGGTTTTAAAGTTGTCTCAAAAGTTGTCTAATTTTAGATGTTCAAATATCAATACTATTTGATTTAATTGACTCTGGTACTATGTTTAGAAGAAGTTATAATACTCTCATTCACTCTCTCCGTCCCAAATTGTATGTTGCTCAGGAAAAGAAAATTGTCCCAAATCTTTGTCGCTTTACAATATTAATGAAACATTAATGTTACTTTTCCTATATCATTAACTATTTATTACTCTATCTTCTGTCAATTCTTTAATTTATCTATCTCAATCATTTATTAAGGACAATTTTGTAAAACAACTTATAATATCTCTATCCCACGCAAAGTTAATTATATTTCTTAGTACGTACGTGTGAGATGCCCAAAACGTCGCATAATTTGGGATGGAATAAGTATTATTGACCAACCACACACTCTTTAATGGAGGAAAGTCTCATCATCGTCGCATCATTTATTTTTGAAAAATGTTAACAAGTGCCTTAAAGACATTGTCTAAACATCTAAAAGTTGTATTGAAAATTGTGTAGTCATGACTTTTACATATGTTTGACTTGTATTTCTAAGATAAAAAAATTCCTTTTATGTGTACTTTAAACAATATCCTTATGACACTTATCAGCAAAAACCCTCTTTTGCGAATCAAAATGAAAATTTGTAGAAGTGATGAGACTAGATGGAGCTAGATTACAAATGATGATAGATTAAATTCCATAATTAGTACTATTCCATAATTGTAACCCACATAACACACTCTTCATAAAAGACGAGATAACATACCCTGGTCCACTTGAATATTTTATTAAATATTATATTATTATTTTTTTTAAGGAATTTGATTTTTTATTAATATATTTTATATTTAAATATTATATTTCATTATAAAGGATATTTAATTATATTAACTATTCACAATTAGGAGTTAGGATGAAAATAATAAGTATTAGATTTTGGGAGCCCGTAAAATGGACCTCTTTTATTAAGGTCCACTCATGGTCCTTGCTGATTGACTGGCAATAGCAGGTAGTTGTTTATCCTTTCCGGTTTACACGGTACAAAGTACCAAACTGAGACAAAAAGTAAGTTGTTGCACTGGTATTGTGTGCAAAACCACCGCCGACCAATTAATTCCACAATTATCATGACTGAGTTTTTGGAATATAAAACGAATGAATAACCCAATTTGCAACAAATCCAGCTCACTTTTTTTTCTTTCTAAATCTTCAATTTCATCCTTTAAAAGGGTGATGAAACCCAGCAATAACACTTCCAAAAGTACAGCGACATCCTTGAAGCTGTCATCATTTTCGACAAGCTTACCAACAAATCTAAAGGCTATGACATCCTTGTGTGATCAATCAGTACATTAAGCAATAGGAAATTCATTCCAAATTCTTAATTTGATCAAATATTAATAATAAATTAGATGAATGTAACATTCTAGGAAGTAGAGGCAGCAAAGAAGGCTTGCGACGAATCAAGGATGAACATTAATGGACTCCAAGCCAACCTTCTCTGGGTGCTAGCAGATAAAAGGTCTTCTTCACCCATTGCTCCTATGTACATGAGGAATGGAGTGAAGAAATAGAAAGGGAATTGAAAAAGTGATTTGTATGGTGTAAAATGGAAAGGAATAAAAACTACCTACTATTGTCGGTTAATTAGTATGGATCATGGGTGGACCATAATAAAAGAGGTACATATTAGGGGCTCCCTTAGATTTTTATACGAATAATTAATATATAATTAAATATTAAACTAATTGAGACGAGTGAAGGTTAGGATGGACCATTTCAAAACAATGAAAATTCAATTGTGTTCGATAAAGCGGGTACTATTTTTTTTTTTCCAATTAAATAAAAGGCTATCATGTGTCAATATATGGTTCACAATGCATGTTGCCTATTGTTTTACTCTTTATCCGTTTCAAAATCTATATTGCATTTTTATAATGTAGGTTATTCACATGATTTACTTTAACAATATTTTTTCACATTGCCAGCTACTTTGAACTGATTAATGGAATGAATGCACAGAGTTAATTAATGTATGTAAAACTGAAATTTCAACTTACCGACTTGCTGAATGTTGTAATTGCTCATTTCTTCTCTATTTTATTATTAGAGGTGTTGTGCTAATAATCCTTCTATAAATGAAATCAAACATACATTTAACAAATGATGGTCAGTGGTGTTGTGCTAATAGTGAAGCTGGAGTGTTTGTGGGTGTGTGGGGTGGCTCTTTTGTTGGGTGTTTTTTCCAGGCTCTTTTGTCTGCAGGTTTTCAGATCCGTCGTATCGTTCTTGTTTAGCACTTTTCATGCAAGACTTTTCTCAATAAAGTTATGTTGATTAAGAAAAAGAGTGATTGAATATGATAAGTAAAATGAATAATTTATTCCATCTCATTTGTATAGTAAACGAAATATTAAATTAGGGTATACTATCTTAATCATATCATGTCTTTTTATCTTAGTCATCAAACGGTTTAGTCTTGGATTGAAACTTTTTATAAAAAAATAAAAAAGAATTGATTATTTGTTAAAAATTAAAATGAAAACTGATTAATTAATCGGAGTAAAACAATTTGACTATCAAGGTAGAAAAAAATGACTATCATTAAGGGATAGATAAACATACGGGTTTGCCGTTTCTGAGAGTTTATGTTCACACCTGACCTGATCAAAGGTTTCGAAAGGAGGGGATGCCACGGCCATGTGAAGCTGTCTCCTTCGTTATGTATAGATAAGATCCACAAAAAGAAATGTCGCTATAGGTTATAATAATGAAATAAAATCTAACTGATATAAATAAGTAAAAGTAAATTAACAATTTTAACCCAAAAAAAAATGTTAAACAAAATGAGAATAACAAATAATTTATAAGATTAATTTCATAATTTTTTTCCTCGTTCATTTATAAATTATAACTTATTTTTAGTTTGTTTGAAATAATCTAATATGACCCTTTTTGGTAGAGTAGGTAGCATCATCTAACTAAGAAGAATACTGGTTGAGCCATTATAAATATAATCTTTTAAAAAAATTAATGTTATGATTTTATACTTTGAACTGTAAAATATAGTCTTTCCTTGAGAGGGAACCGTACCATATAAACAATCCATATCCATATCCTTACGATATAATATGTTATAGTTTTGATGTAACTTTATTATAAAAAAAAAGGTTCTGATATAAGGTTTTTTTTCTTTCAATTTTACTATCATTTACATTATTTTATTTGAATGATACACACACATATTATTTACAATTTAATTCGTACCTTTTGATTTGATCAAATAATTGAGTTTTTAATTTTTTTTTTACCTATATCTATATATGAAGTGGATAAAAAAATTTGGTATATCTCACCTAAAAAAACAAAAATTGAACATTCTATATATATAAATAAAAAGTAATCCTGTCAAACAAATCCAACTTTTGGTATACGTTTTTTTATTTTTATTTTATCTTTTATTTAAATTATTTTATTTTTAATTTTGTAGTAAAACAGTACCTTTGCCTCCTAATATTGAAAAAATCTTCCAAAAAAGTTTAAATAGTAACATTTTCTTTGTAACTAGTTACACCTAACTGTTAGAGTCATTATCAGGGGAGTATCTTAGTTGGGACCAGGTTCGTGTCACTTTCTTCCTTTCTAGTTAGGGTCTTTGTCATTATTCTTCTTTTCTTGAACAAAAGTGAGTTGATTAATGTTTGCTAACTATACTTTGAATGAATGAAACGAGAGTTAATTAATGAACTTAAAACTGAAATTATCTCTACCAGTTTTTTCAAAGTCGATATCTATTTATTTCCATTTAGAATCATTTTCACGTCATTGAAAGCTATGTTAATCTTGGACTCATTATGCCCTTAGTCTTTGTGATTATTTTTTACTAGCTACTTTACTTTGAATTCATTAATGGAATGAATCAAATGAGAGTAAATTAATGTACGTAAGATTGAAATTACTGGAATAAAGTAACAGATGTAAAATATTTCAACCGCCGACTTGCTTTGCTCTATAAATAAACCCCTCTCCTCAATGTTGTAATTGCTCATTTCTTCTCTATTTTCATTATTATCTCTCTTATCTTTTCTATACCTATAGCTCTTGTTTTACCAATTAATGTCTGATTCAAACAACAACGTTAACACCGGTGCCTCTGGTGGTACAGGTTTTTCTTCCCGAAGAACAGACAGCACCAAATTTCCCGGCATGCAAGACGTTTTCGGTACTAGGCCACCTCCTAGAGATAGCACTGGTGATGCCAATAACAACACCAAAGGAACAAAGTTCCCTACCATGCAAGACGTTTTCTTTCCCCGGCGGTAAGGCCCAGACCCAGATCCTTGACTCGCCATCTTCATCTTCAACTTGTTACTTTTTGTAATGATGGTTATTTATCAATAAATAAACTTTCACCTTTATATTTATATTTAGATCTGTGTTTTAGTTCTCATGCAAATCAAATAATAACTTCTCCGGCCATCTTTACCATATATGTGTTTTGTTTTTTAAGGCATGCATGATCAACTTGAACCCAATACCCGAATGCAATGATGGCGGGTCGGGTCGTATGTATGAAACCTTTGAACCAAATACTATATACAGTATTTATGATAAACATAAATCCAAATCAAACGGGTCGGGTCCTCCGGCCAACAGCTTTGCCTCGATACCCAAAACAACCTTTGTCTCTAGCGGGTTGGGTTGGATTGAATCCATAAATCGTCGGCTTAGGTAATTAGCGGGTTATGCTGCCAGGTTCGTGGATAGACCCACACCATTGAACCCGGGTTCTCAATAAAGTATAGTATTCGTAATAAAACAATTTGGCTATTGTGTGTATCTGAGAAATAAAGATGGCAACTGGAGTGAAGAGGGTGATGAAGTTTTGGTAATAATGTTTCCCTGGTTGTTTGTTCGTAAATAGTAAGACAAAGTTATATTGGTATAGTCAAAGGAAAGGAAACGATTGTGTTATCTCACTACTACCTAGTGTGAACACATGCCCTAATTAGTATCAGGTTGTTTTGCTTTTTTCATGCAGATTTAGGAATCACAATTTGTACCCAAAAAAATCTCTCAATTTTGTTTTTTTATCCGTAATCAATTTTGTACCCAAAAAAATCTCTCAATTTTGTTTTTTTATTAATGGTACTTTGATGGTAATAATTTTTTAATGACAAAGGAAGTGGTGAGAAAGACGAGATGTGGAAGAGTCAAAAGAATGTGTGTTATCTCATGCATCTAGTAGGTAATAAAATTAACCGTATTTTTTTTCCGATGAAAATAAAAATCAATAAGACCTATTTATGGGTCGGTATTTTTGAAGGGTCAATATTTGGTGGCAATGATCGTAATAACGGTGCAGCGCAACAGTGATGGTGACTGGAAAAAACGGAGAAAGAAAATGTGCATGTATGTGAAATGTGAAATGTGAAGAAAGATGTATTAGAGATAGAGAGAGAATTACATGAGAATAAGTTTGGTACTATTTTTTTAATGCCACAACGCACGTCCTCTACACTCCCCTCCTCATCACACGCGCCGGCATCCTATCCAGCTCATTCCACGCGCGATGTGTTACAGGACCACACAAATCTGCTAATTCACACGCCGACGATCGTCCAATTCACGCGCCGACGAGCATGTAGTAAATTCCAGCCTCCTTGATTTTTCCCCTATAAATAAATCTATTTCCTCAATGTTATAATTGCTCATTTCCTCTCTATTTCATTTTCATCGTTCTCTCTAGTCTTTTCTTTACTTCTTCTTCACCGCCTATAACTCTTGGTTTACCAATGTCTGATTCAAACAACAACAACATTAACACCGGTGCTTCTGGTACAGGTTCTTCTTCCCGAAGAACAGACAACACCAAATTCCCCACCATGGATAAGATTTTCGGTATTAGGCCACCTCCTAGAGAGAATACCGGTGATGCCAATAACAACACCAAAGAAAAAAAGTTCCCTACCATGCAAGATGTTTTCGGTCGCCGGCGGTAAGGCCGAGACCCAGATCCAATGACTCGCCATTTTCAACTTGCACCGTTATATTTATATCTAGATTTGTGTTTTGATTTTCATGCAAATGTAATAAAAACTACTCCATCTTTACTATATATATATATATGTAGGGAGAGTGTCCTTATGATGTTTTTATTTAATCTGTTGCTCGTGATTCTCTATATTGATGAACTTCTTGTTCGTGAATTTCAATTACTAGTTCTCAATCTCATCTCTCTCACTCTTCTATTTCTTTGTTCTCTCTTACAATGATTCTACTACTGCTACATATCATCTTGATCATGTTTTTTTAAAAGCTACCGCCTCCAATATTAGGTTAATTCACAGCTGGGATTTGGTAACTTTGCCTTTGGAGAGATCTAAATCATGATTGAGAATATGTTAATTTTTACAAGGCCTTGATGATCTTATTTAATGATCAGAAGTAGAAGAATTAAAAAGTAGCCGGAGTAGTAGTAGAAGAAGATCAATTAACATAATCATTATTACAATCACTAATAATTACAAAAAAATTAACTACTACATATGCTTGCAATAAAGAGTTTTCACGATCATCATCATAATCGCAGTAGCTCAACGGCACAGGTCTATCACTATCACCACCCTCAACATTCGGCAATTCATATTTCATCCCATTTTGGCACTGTAACAATTCCAAAGACTCACCATCTCTCACAACGCCGGGATGGTTCTCCACTGTGTGTCCTCACCTCCCCAATCCCCTCCGTCTCCGTCACAAAACGGAAATAATCAGTTCAGGCACTTACTCACCCGCCATGTCAGTATCTGATTAAAACGGAAGCTCCAACACACAGCTGAAAAATTGTGACAGACACCGTAATTTCTTCCCCAAGATTCCTAGCAAAGCATGTGCCAACGAATATGGGTTACCGGTGTTGGTTCGGAATGGATTGTACTAATGGCTTCCATGTTTTTATTCCCTTCTTAAGACTTTATTAGTTACTACTCTCACTACCCATTCATTCCATTGTTGTTGATGTTGATAATGCAATATCAAGCTCCGACAACATCGAATCCGGCAATCGAAACCTCCACATATCAAGCTTTTAACTGATCAAGATTCAAGAGACAATTCCAACGATTCACCATCTTTCACAAAGATCTTCATCGCAACGGAAACAATTAGGTGCTTCCTCCACCGCCACAGAACGGAAGCTCCGACAAGCAGCTGAAAACGAGTGGCAGACACCGTAATTTCTTCCTAGCAATGCCTATGCCGACGAGGAAGGGTTGCCGGCTTCGGTTCCAAGTTGGATTGTGATGTTGTGTTTTCTTGGATCAAGGAAGAGGAAGATCATTAGTTGTAATGTTGAGGTAGGAACAAGAAAAAGAAGAACACCAAAAAGCCAACACAACACAAAAACTATGAAATAAGGGTTTGGTTGGACTTTGTACTTTGACTTCTCATGTAAGATTCAAACATAAGAGAACCCACTCTCCTTTTAGTTTTTTTTCTTTCTAGAATACCTTTGTGGGTAAATTATCCACCAATTAAAGTTTGACCATGTAAACTTTGTTTTCCAATTTCAATTGTTTCAGCCAGTTTTCATGTTCATCTTCGTTACTATATTTAAAGTTTATGCCTTCATGTTTAAAAAATATCAAAATAACAAGGCCGTTACACAATCACATTGATATGGTAGCATTAACGAGTAAGACATATTTCTTGGCTAAAAAAATTCTTGGTTAACAAGTTTGAGGCATTACTTTATCAAATGACTAAACCTATTATTTTTCACGGTTTTATCGGCTCTGGGTCGGACTTCGGCCAGGTGCCCGCCCCTACCCACAACCGGATCACAATTTCACCGAGTTATCTAACCGAGTCATCCGAGTGGATCTAGTTTAGTCATGCGGTTTGATCAATGATCCAATGATTCAACCATTGACCCAGTGACTCAGTACCCCTTCCGAGTTAATGTCTGAGCCGAATTTTAAAACTATGGTGTCATCTAACACCTCCGATTTTTGTTGCTTGAATTGCCACAAAATCCAAAATGATTTTCAAAATGAACGGTCCTACCTTTTTATTATTAATTCTTCCCCTCATACCCTTAATATTTATGGTCACCTCAATCGTTGATCCACGCTCTCTAGGAATTTTTTTCAATGTATCCCGCATTTTAATCCCACCTAGCATATTAACCTCAACCTTATCATCTATAATAAAATTGACTGCCAAGTCCTTACCTTGTTAAAAAGTTCCTTCCACATTGTCATATTCGAACCTTGAATTATTAATTAAATTCCATTATTCACATGCATTTTCAAGGATACGAAGCAATTGGGAAAAAATGTATGATATTTGATATTGCTTTTGGTCAAAGTAGCTTCTTTATTTTAAACTATATTTTAATGGGTTTCACACTACGTACATTGTACTACTATTAGGGTTTTTCGTTCATTTAACAATTTATTGAATCAATAGACACTGGATCAAATACAACTTTTAGTTGGTGGTCTCATTTTCCATTTATGAAATTAATGATGTAGTGTTGGTAGACTTCTAGTTGTTGGACTAGATTTTACTATGTTGGGGTGGGGGACTGAACCAGATTGGCATTGAGTCAACAAAAGTATAGGGTGGTGGATATTTGATTCCGTGTACAGCTTTTGTTGCAACAAAGACTTATACAGACATTAGATTGGATTTCCTCAAAAAAAAAAACAGACATTAGATTGGACGCAATCTTATGGTCCAATTTAATTTCCTTCATCATAATAATACTAGTAGCCGCAATTTAAGAAAAGAGAGGATCCTACTTGGCCAAATATCACGAAATAGAATCTTTTAAAGTTAAATATTGTATCACGAAATAGAATTTTCAGAAGTTAAATATTGTATTAACTTGGTCAAAAAAACGAGTTAACTATTGTTTGAAATATTTAAAAACTATTCATAAAAAAAGTAATATGTTTCTTAAAAAAAAAACATTCATAAAAAAAGTAATATGTTTCTTAAAAAAATAAGTAATATGTTCGAATAAAATAATTAATTAAAAACTATATTACTTTTAAGTTTTCAAAACTCTAACCGCATACTATGTTAGTCTAATTTCTACAAAATTTGGAATTTGTCTTGTAAACAAACAGATGTCGTCATGCTAATCAAATTAAAAGTTTTTTCTTGACAGTCAAAGTCACTCGTCCCACCTAGTGGCACCTTGATTACGTGTAACTCGAGCATGATTAAGTCAATAATATTATCTGCTTCAGTTTATTTTATAATAATAATAATAATTTCTGCTCTTTAATTTATTTAGAATTGAAATGAAAATAAGATTGTACAATGCAAAACTGAAATTGGTGGTTCAAATTACAGAATCTGAAATTAGTGGTTAATTCAAGAAAAAATGATGTTAGCGATGGAAATTAATAACAGAATTAAAAAGGGATTTTATGTCTGTCCTCTCTAAATTTCCTTCATAAATTTTTATTTCTATAATAGTATTATATACTTCTCTTGAGTTGCAATTTCAATTTTTTTTAAAGAAGCTAAAATGTAATTTTAAAGCTAAATCACACTCCTCACATTTAATCCACCTTCTCACCACCATCTTGCACCGCTCAATTTTGTGTATTGTATACTATTTTATTAAACTCTCCGTCGTTTTCAGTATAACATTTGTATGAGATGAAACCGTGAAGCTATAAAATATAGTGCGTGGGTTTTAATTATATAATTTGCCCTTATTTTTTACGTGAGCATGCACAATCGTCATCCGTCTCTATCTTTCAAGAGTACGACCAAAAAAACTATCTATCATCAATGGTTCATCCATCTAAATATGTCTAATATTTGTATAGCCTAATATATATTTATTTGAACATGTCTTATATTGACGAATTATTAGATTAATACCAACAAAATATAAAGATATAAGATATTTTATTCATTTTGATCTATGAACTCCGTTAAATGTGTGTGGAAGGAAAGCTACATAGAAAGCACAATTTTTAATTCATTTTGATCTATATTAATTTTCTTTAAATCAGTTAAAAGTGTGTGGAAGACGGGAAGGAAGGCTGCAAAGAATCGCCAATATTTTATTCATTCTTTTTTTTTTTTTAACAAGCCAAAATGAAATAATATATATCAAAGTGAGTGGTTCATCTCGCATAATGTGTGCAAAAGAGAACCACCCAAAAGTATTACAGAGTTAATTTACTGATACCTCATCACGAAAAACAACACGAAAAAAGAAGAAACAAATCAAGTTACAACATAACACTCATACAAGATAAAGGGTGCCACCACCGGTTAGTGTAACTGTAGGCGAAAAGTAGTCAGACTAGCCTTTAACCATTGGTAAGACACCCGCTTTACGTTGTCCGTTATTTGAGGAAGATCCAAGGCCTACAGATTGAAAACTCGATTGTTCCTTTTCTTCCAAATTACCCAGACACATGCGAGCCATAACAATTTCATGAAGGAATGTGTAAATCTTGGTAAACCGACAATGTGACTGAACTCGAGAAAGTGATCACGGACCTTGTCTGTAGCAACGAAAGAGATACCTAACCACCGCAAGACAAGTGACCACACGCATCCAAAAGTAGCACAACTCAAAAATAGATGATATGTAGTCTCCACAACTTCGCAACCTCCTATACACTTGTTGTCGTCATGTTGAAACACACGGCGCCTCACAAGATTATCTTTAATTTGTTGAACGTTTGTTGTGAAGAAGTCTCTAAACAAATAGTGAAACCTTTAGCGAAACATGCTTATGCCAAACATCGTCAAACATATATACCCCTTGCAAGAGATTCGCCAGTTGTCATGAGAAAATGATAAGTCCCCTTAACGGAATATCCATTAACGGGATCGAGAAGCCATTGCCACCTGTCAGTAATAACACCCTGCAAAACAACATTATGCAGCAAAACAGAGCACTCTCTAACACACTCCTCCTCCCAGGCTAACAGGCGCCTCCTCCACCTCCAGGCACCACCCCCTTCTTGACACCCTCTCCTCGCCATCTCCTCCACCTTCGCCCATTTATTTTCAGCCAAAGCAAAAAGACGAGGAAATCTAACCCGTAAGGGAACACCACCTACCCAATCGTTCGTCCAAAAATAAGTGGTACCTCCTCCACCAACCACCCATTTATTTTCGCCCATTTATTCATTCTGATTTATTAATATTTCCTAAAAATCTCTCTTCCATTCAAATTTCAAAGCTCGACTTTGCTATTAATTATGAGAATCATTTTATTTTTGTGGGGTTTATTTGGACCAGTTTACGATTAATTTGGCAATTTGTACCATAAGAAAAAGAATTTAAGCTGGCAATTGACATCAACTTATCTTTTATTACGTTGTAGACTTCCTTATTAATTCATTGATGACTGGGGATTTGGCCATCAAGTCATGGAGTGTGGCATTTGAAACCAAAAGTGATTGTGTAGTTATATACGAATGAGTTTGACTAATAATGAATCGTTATCGAGAATAACGAATCGTTATCGAGAATTCGAGTTTAAAACCTGCTTAGGACGATTGTCGATAGAATTTAGGATTATTAAGTCTTTTTTCATGAAAAATGGAAGATTAAAACAAACGAAAAAGAAGTCTTGTGAAAAGAAAAAGAAAACCGAGACATTTTATATATGGCAACGATTGTGAATTTGTTCCTATTTATTTTTTAACAGAAGTGAAGATCAAAGGTTTGATGCAACAATATGTGGTGGTTATGTGCTGAAGCACGGTCGATCTTCGCTGTAACAACGTTGTTCCTCGTCGGAGTGGGATAGTGTACCAACAAAGACACTACAACACTCTAGCTAGTGAGGTGTTCAATGTGCTTTGTGGTTTTACTTAGAATGACAATGTGTACATATTTTAGTGGTGGAACGCTCTATTTATAAAACTTTGATCGTTCATGCAGGCATAAACAATTTAGTATGTTGCGTCCTTTATGGTGCATGGCTGAGAGACCGTTTGATTGTGTTGGCCTTAGATTGTCTCCAAATATTTGATCAATTATAGCATAACTCTTCGCTTGCGTATGCGGTATGTACTGGACTCAATGACATAACTACGTGTTACGATGAAGTAGCTTTGCCTACGACAAAAATCATTTCTTTCATTTGCATGATTAAGTGTATTATATATTTAGCTATTTCAATAAAATATATTTAACTACTCCAAATAATATTATTTGTTAAAAGATAGGAGAAATAAAATACTCAAAAGACTATGACTTGTTTGATAGATTTTTTTAATCCTATTTTGATACTTTTGGTATATTAAGCCATTAAAAAGTGAGGTTTGTTAGTTTTTATTTTTTTGATAGTATTACATTAATTTACATTTTATACTAGTAAAATTACTGTTTTTTTTAGATTAAATTTAATATATTAGAGTTAATTTTTGTTTTGTTATATATGGCGATCTCGTAAATAATTGGCCAACTTCGTCGCCTACTAGACTTGTATGCATTGTTGTGTCTATGACTCCAATATTGGGCCTTTGACTCCCGAATTATATTGGGCCTTAACCCATTCCAAAACAATTTTCTTTTAAGAACGTTTTAGGGGGAATTTTTGTTTAAAGAAAATTAATCAAATCCCTAACACAAATAAGTAGTTTTGTCATTTTGATAGTGAGTATTATAGTTGTTGAGGACAAAATCCTTATTTGATGTTTTAAAGATTACAAACATTTGATACTTGTTTTTTTAACTTGTTATCCACTAATGAATTTTGTGAGAAATGTTTCATGAGAATGTTCTTAACATAAGAAAGAAGGTTTTATGCTCACAAGACAAGTTAAAAACGTCCTTATCAAAGCAAATAAGCAAAAGGACATAAATGGACTTTTTGGTACAAAATCAAGAAGCAAAATATTCTCTATGTCTCACTAAAAGAATATATCATGGACTTATGACATAAATGGAATGAATATCATATGATAACATAAAAGCCTTTGCAATTAAAAAAGAATTGGAAAAACACGTGCCTTAAAGAAAGAAGAAAAAATTATTTTACAAAGAAAAAATGTCAAGAACATTCTGGTGAAACTACAAATGGATAAGGATGATGTCATTCTATCACATCCAATTACAACTCAACACAGGCTGTATTACAACCTCACATGGGCTTTCTCAAAAGGCTAAGAAAGAAGAGAATGTTCTTCAAAACATTCTTCACTTGGAATAACACATTTTTTGCAACACTTGCACCTCAAGAAACAAAAGCAAGAGCACATGGATTGTTTTTTCGTACAAGCCAAATAGCTATATGTTCATGTACATTTCAAGTGAGCTTCAAAGACACAAGCCTCTATAAATTCAAGCATACCTTAATGGTATTTGGCAAGAGCTTACAACACAAAGAAACCAAGCTTTCTCTCACGTGAATATTCAAAGAAGTATTCATAAAGCTCTTCATCAATCACAACAAAACAAACTTCAATATCTTTAATCTCTTGTATTTAAGATATCTCTATAAGTTTGTATTTATAATATCTCCAAGTTGGGATATTATTTAAAATATCTCTTTGAGATATTATTTTGAAATCTTCAAGTTGAGATACCATTTAAAATCTCTTTGGAGATTCCATATTCTATCAACACCCACCACCATACAAAAGTGTAACTAGGTCTCAAGTCTATTGGACTTAATAGTTTGAGATAGGGTTGTGTTCAACCTTTCTTGAGTCTTCAAGAAGCCTGCTGAGGATAATAATACAAAATGTAACGGACTGATCTGGTGTGATCAACAAATTATAGTGCTATTCAAAAGTTTCTGATAGCAGGATACTATAGTGGATAATCTCACACGTAGTATGGGGACTGGAAGTAGCCGGTTAGGCGAACCAGGATAATTCTCTTGAGTTCTCTCTCTTCTCTCATCTCTTAATTTTTGTTTAACAATATCACTAATAACTAATTAAAATAATTATTCAAAGTGCTCTGGTCCCTTAACTAAAAATTAATAAATAACCTACTAACTAATATTTATCCAGAACTTTCTGGTCCCATTTATTTTATTTTTATTATCTTCAGAGTTCCCTGGTCCCTTTATCGCTTTATTTATTTCTGCAATATATCCAGAGTATTCTAGTCCTTTTAATACTTTATTTATTTCAGTTATATCCAGAACTTTCTGATCCCTTTAACGCTTTATTTATTTCAGCAATATATCCAGAGTATTCTGGTCCTTTTACTTTCAGTCATATATTCCAGAATTCTCTGGTCCTTTTATTTACTTTATTTTAAATATACAATCCAGAGTTCTCTGGTCCTTTTATTTATTAACTAACAAATATTTTATTTAATTAACACTAACCAAGAATTTTCTTGAGCATATATACTTATTTAAGTTTCAGGAATAATTTTAAAAGAGTCACAATTCAAAATCCCCTTTTCTTGCGACGTTTATTGCTACTTCGATAGTAACAAGAATAAACAAAGAAGATCAAACAGTTAGGTAAATATGGCTCAAGATGAGGCTTCAAATTCTGATGATGTGCTCTTAATGGTGACAACAAATTTAGAATTGGGCAATTAAGAAACTTGGTATCTTGATTCAGGTTGTTTCAATCATATTAGTGTTCACAGAGAATGGACAGTGGGTCTTGACAGAAGGAAGGAAATCAAGCAGAGATTTGCTAACAATAGAACAGTTTCAGCTAAGGGTACTGGAAGTGTATTGATCAAAACCAAAGAAGGAAAACAAGCAGTGATCTCTGACGTGTTATTTATTCATAACATCAATAGTAATATTCTAAGTATGGGACACATACTAGAAAAGGGCTTCTCAATGCAAATGAAAGATGATTATATGTAGATTCTTAACTCAAATGCTAAAAGGATCTTGAAGGAACTTGTGTAACAAAACATAACTTTTTAAATGGAAATCGATGTTTTGGATGCACAATGCGAGGTCAATTGAAGAATAAAGTTATGGTGTATGGACTTCCCTCTATTAAAATTACAAATAAGATATGTGAAGATTACTTGATCAACAAGATGCATAGAAATTCATTTAGTTCCCACTTACCTATCAGAGCCAAAGGAGTACTAGAAGTTATACACTTCTGATGTGTGCGGCCCTTTTGAGAAATCATCACTTGGTGCAAGCAATTACTTTGTTTCATTAGAATGATTTGGAGGGGAATTCGCTCAATTTTTAGAAAATTCAAACTACTTGTAGTGAACTATATGGAAAAAAAAACTATCTAGATGCTCATAAATTCGATGAACACATTTTTGGCTTTTTGCAAGTGAAACATATGAATAAAAACTTCAAAATAGCAGATTCCTTCAAGAAAAACTTCAAAATGGCAGATTAAAAAGCGATTGATTCCTTCACATCTACCTACTTGTCAAAAGTCAAATAAACCATTACTTCAACTACATTTCTATGGTTTCTTTATATTTTTATGGTTTCTAAGGTTTCATGTAGAATTCTCAAGAATCAATAAAATGGTAAAAGAAATTATCAAGTGAGCGGTGAAATTGGAAGAAAAAAAATTACACTAAAATACAAGGTAGTCAAAATAAGAAAAGGTTTTTTTATAGTCTTCAATATTGTTTCTATTGTTTGTGTATTGTCTCATTTATCATGGATTATTTATATTTTAATAGAGTTTATATAACTTTTTAATTAATAATTTAAATAATACTATAAAAATGATAAAATAGTTTAACTAAAGGTAAAATTAAGCCCAAAAGAGCGTATCTCCATTATTATTATTTTGAATAATGTCCCTATTATATATTGAAAATTAAATCTATAAAATATAATAATAATTCTTTTTTTTACAGAGACCATATTTATTCAGTTTAGAGGAGTGTTAGTGTGTTACACTTAACAAAGGAAACAATACTTTAGTCAAGAAAAGAAATCTACACTGTTTCTAAAAATATAAAGAATTGGCGGCTGCAGCTACGACCTATGTGGGGTCCATCAAATCTAAGTGCACGTATCCTGTCGTGGTCATAGGAATATAAATTTCAGAATCAGCAGCATGTCGGGATATTGGGAAGAAAATCTAGGTGGGCCCCAACAAAGAACGTGTCATGTTATTCTCATCGACGTGATTAACAACTTTTCTTTTTAAGAAAGGCTGACTTGTGCATTCATGACATAAATTAATCATATAAATATAAAAATAATTTATTGAAATGCATGGTTTTAATTTAAGAGGAGTGATTTATGGTCAATTTTGACTCAAAAATCATCACTCCGAATTGTTTTTCCTTCTATCATACTTGAATGAATGATTTCACATATTTTCTATTCTCTTTCGTCGTCTCTGAACGACTCTGATTGTTTTGATTTCTCGTCTTTGTGCGGTGTATTTTTTATTTCCCTCTTTAGTGCGGTGTTTATTTGATTCAAATTGAAAGATTAGCTTTGAGCAAATGCAGATCCGTTCAATGACAATGACTTTGGCGTCATCAACGTTGCAGATCCGAAGACATAAGTATTTCGGAGACATGAATATAATCATATTAGTCATATTCGTAGGCATATGTATTTTGCCGTTTCATGCTATTAAAATAGATGTTGTGAGTTTGTTCAGAGGTTCATCCTTTTCGGTTTTAGCGGATTTAGATTTCTATTGTATCGATGTACTCTATCAATTTGAATGAATGAATATCGTTTATTTTTGTCAAAAAAAAAAGAATTGAAATCACAAAATTTTAAAGAATATTTATTCTTTTGGGTTTTTTTTTTTTGACAGAACTCTTTTGGGTTTCTTAAGATGTGGCCTAAAGACATAAGTTAATGATACCCTTTTCTTTTTATGTACTCCCTCTTTCTATAATCTTATGTCTTTTTCAAATTTTTTGAATTTTTTTTGAATTTAATTAATATGTTTAGTTTATGTACTCCCTCCTTCAATATTGTTTCTACATGTGTATTAATTTTAAATTTTCATATTTTAAGATAAGTTAGTAGTATTAATTAAATGTATGTTTAGAAAAAAATTATAATAGATGTATCAGAAACTTGAAAAGGAGTTTATATTATGGACAAATTTTTAGTCAAATGAGTCTTATATATAGGGATGGAGAGAGTATTTCAAGACAAATTGATAGTATTAAAATTAAGAAAATGTTAATGAGTGCTCCGGGCACTCTTTAAGACCTTTAAATAGTAAATTTTTATGAAAATTATTGTATTAAATATATTGGAAATTGAAACAATTGACTTTTATTAATTAAGGATATGTTTAGGAAAACCTACTTGGGTTAGCCTGTTAATATTGACTTGGGATCTGGGAGTGTGCTCCTCCTCGAAGTCTCAGGTTTGAATCTCTCCGGTGTCAATTTGGGTGGGCTAATTTAGTTTCTTAAAAAAAAGGATATGTTTTGGAAAAAAATAACAAATGCATCTAGTAATTTGAAAAATGGTTTATATTTAAAGACAAGTTTTTAGTTAAATGAGTGATTATATATAGGAATAGAGGGAGTATTTGTTGTATGGTTATACAATTGGGAGAATTAATTTTGTTTGAATTTATTTTGGTTAAAAGTGAGTTGAATATAACATGATTTATGTTTGACTACAAGTAAATGTGATTTATATTTATATTAGCATGAAAATCGGGGTGTTACTAGCAGGTTGGATCATCAGGTTAAAACGATAAGAAAAGGTTAAAAGAAAAAATAATTAAATTATATATTTTTTGACATAAAATAATATATAATTTTAAAAAAAATCTGAAAATAAATTTTTGAAAAAAAAATCTGAAAGTAAATTTTCGAAAATTAAAATTAATTTTTTTGGGAAAAAACTGAAAATTATCTATTCGAAAGTACTAACAATTACATTTTCCAAAATTATAAAGTTTCAGATTAAATAATATAAAAAAATAATGTTAAAAAAGTGTTTTTTAAACACAAACTAGGTCGAATTTACCCGAGTTTAACACCTATTAACTCAGTCAAACTCGTCAAACATTCCGATTTCACAAAAAATCAAGTTTATCTCTAAATTTAACGTTTTGACACCTAAAAACATAAACTCTCCCTCAAGAAAAGAAAAAAACAAACATAAACTCAGACGAGTTTACGAGTTAACATTTGATTTGTGAAACACAGCTTAGATGCCTTCATTAGCTTTAAGTTACATAAAATCATCCACATTCCACAAAAGTGTAACCAACGAAACTTAACTACTAAGCATATGTTACGGTCAAAATATGCATTACCGGATGACCGTAATCTGCTATGGTCAGTAAGTGACAAAGCTTCAACGTTTTCTCACACAACATTATGATCGTTATATGCATTACAGTTTGGCGGTAAACTCTATGAATCTTCTTTGAGCAAATAGTCACTTTGGTCCATGACTCTGCACCTCACTGTTATAAAGGTTCCTGACTCAGGATTAAATACAAACCAGTCTCTGACTCTACACTTCCGTCATCACTTTAGTCCCCGGCGTTAAAAAATCTGTTAAGTGATGATGTGGCGCATGTGTTATGCTAACAAGGAGCTTGAGGTGTCATAGGGACCAAAGTGAAAGTAGAAAATGATCACTTTGGTCCATGAACCAAAAATCAATACCCTAAATTGAATATAAAATTCATAAATCTCCAAATTTCAAATTCCTAAATGTCATCTAATTCTCTCTTTTGTTCAAAATCAATCTTCCATTAAACACCAACTTCTTGTTAGGTTTCTGACTATCCATACTTATTATCAGTTAGACCCTTGATAATAAATAGGAAATTTCACTAAAGTCCATCTTGTTAGTTTAACACTTGCCAAAATGTTATGTTTTAAATTCCAAAATATTATTATAACACTTGCTACTGCATTAATAATATTTACCATGACTTTGTATTTATTCACAGTAGTTTGGGTATTTCATACATAGACTTTGACTGTTTTGGGACTCTAGAATCTGTTCTCCTGTTTCCTGCGGGAGTTCCTACCTCACTCTCCTGCTATTTACACCTAGTAATGCTTTCATTTAACGAAACGGATTTAATCAATTAAAAATTACAATCATTACTAAAATTGACTATGATCTGAATATATAATATGAAAATTGATAACTATATGAATTCAGTGACGGTAAAGTTGATGTTTAATGGAGATTGATTTTGAACAAAAGAGAGAATTAGATGATATTTAAGATTTGAGATTTAGAGATTTAGGGATGTTATATTTAATTTGGAAATATTATTTTTTGGTTCAGGGACCAAAGTGACCACTTTTTTCTTTCACTCTGGTCCCTGTGACACTTCAAACTCCTTGTCAGCATAACACATGCGTCACATTGTCACTTAACAGATTTTTTTTAACTCTAGGGACTAAAGTGATAACGGAAGTGCAAAGTCAATGACTTACTTGTATTTAATCCTAAGTCAGGGACCTATGTGACAGCGAGCTGCAGAATCAGGGACTAAAGTGACTATTTGCTCAATCATCTTTCTTGCAATTTTTTGATCCTCAAAGTCAAAGATCATCCGTGAGCTACTTAACTCCTAGACTTTTATCCTTGTAACTTTGCTCCAAAAGATTACACTTTTTTTTTTTTAAGGAGCCAAAATATTCACTTATTTCTTAACTTCTCATAGATATCAAAATAGTGTGAAAGATAATTAAACAAAACTGAAATTCATACCAAAATTAGCACCATATTAACCTATAAATAAATCCATAAAAACATAGTATAAATTCAAGTTATCAAATTTCATGCTTAAATTATTATAGTTCGAAACAATTGCTTTGGATAGAAAGTTATGAACAAACAAACATCATCAATAAGAAACTCAACATTCAATTCAAGTGTGGACATTAAGAAAATTTTACAACCAAGGGATAGCAAATTTTAATTCCAAATTAGAAGTTTAGGCTCCTTTAAATAACAATTTTTGGTCATTACAAAGGATTTATATATATATATATATATTCTTTTTCAATCATTTCGAATAACCCTCCATAATACAAACTAATTTTGCTCTTTATACCCCTTTCTTTTTGTTTGTTAGGGACGGACGTAGGCATAGGACGGATGTGCGACGACCTATGCTCCAAGCTTGTAGGAGGTCCAGTTTTTTTTCTTTTTTTATTTATTTGAAGGGGCGTATATAGCAATATATGGTTTAAAGGGTATAAATAGTAATAAGAACAAAGATGACCCAAATGTTTATCGGACTTCAACTTATCATCCGTTTCACATTTCTTTTCACAACCCAACAACATTTCTTCATTTTCACACACCAAACCCATCACTTTTATTTACACCCTCAAACAAACATTTCATTAGCCAAAACGTTTTGGAGTATCAACATAGTTGAGATTTTAAAACATCGTATTTTGGTATTTATACTCAAGAGAATTTTATTTTATTTTCACATTTTTTTATCATTTTTCATCCCAAAGTCAGTTGTTATATTTATACTCTAAAATATATCCAAAAATGATTTTAAACAAAATATCAAACTATTTGTCTATATATTTTATTTGGGTTTTGTTAACCAGTGTCCCGAGACACTGGTTAAGGAACTAAAACTAGAAAGAAAAGTCAAATTTTGCATTGAAAAAAACACTTTTATAACTTTCAAAAAGTAGAATACACAAGTTCCAATACAATATTTCCTTTTATAATTTCTTATCGGGGACACTGGTTAACATTATCCATTTTATTTTATTTATGGGAATCAAATCAGTTTAGTTTGGGAAAGAAGAAAGAGCTTCATCGAAGGTATGAGTGCGTGGAAATTAGACTACTAGGTCACAAATAATAGGTGACACATAGAATTCATGTTTTGTTTTTAGGGACCTAGAATTCTTGTTTAAAAGAAGTTATTTTACATTTTTTTTTTACGTTAAGTTATTTTACATTTTACATATTATAATAACAAAGTATATAGCTTGTTCAAAAAAAAAAGTATATATATACTTTTTTGATAAAATAAGAAAGTATGTTATTGTAAAATAAATATATTATAGTGAAAAGACAAGCACTTACATGCTCGTCTTTCTATTCTTTTTTATTTTGCCAACGCGTATATATTATAAACAATATTTTATATGAAATTTTGTGACTCTTAAATTGTAACAAATACAAAAAACCATGTTTATCATTTTCAATAGCAACAATAATTTAACAAATAATATAAATCTTTATATTTTTTTAATACCATCAACAATATAACATTAATATAGGAAAATTTATTTAAGACTATAATTGAAATTATAAAAAAATAAAAAATTCAGTCCAAAATTTCTATTCCCTTCATATATAATATTGTTCTTATTGTAGTGAGATATTTTCTATTTTAATCGGGATTAATTTTTTTAATTAAAATTTAAAATAATATTATTTAAAGATAAAATATTTAAATAAAGGGTAAAATAGATAATGAAAAAGTTAGTCAAAAACATGTATTTTAAGTATATTTTCTTTATTTTGTAAAAAAAAAGTATATTTTCTTTATATATAGTATAAATATAAAAAAAAATTATGCGCACGGTCATTTAATATAATTTTAGATAACGATCAAATTCTTTATCAATTTATTTTTATTTTAATCCTTTGTAATTTTAGATATTCCCATTGCTATTCCATTTTACAAAATATACCTCAATTATTATTAAAAAGAAAATGCCTATGTGCCATTATGATGTGGCATATCCTAGTAGGCAGGCTTTAGCGAAAAAATGTTATCTATTTTCTCACGCTCCATCGTTCTTCAATTTCATTTCTCATAACAAGATTCTCTTCCACCGCGCCGCGCCTCACCTCATCTCTCTATCATCGTAAGTTATCATTTTTATTGCAAATGTTTTTGTGTTTTCTTTCTAAATTTCTAGAATGATTGACTGAACTTCTATTCACTCAAATTTTGTCATTAGCCATGATTTGTTGATTAGTGTAAAGCTGTCAAGAACCAACACAAAAATAAATTAAGTGTAGTAGAGAGACGAGGAAGTTGCGTTGGATGTGTGGTAAAACTAAACTATATAGAATTAGAAATGACATCTTTAGAGAGAGAGAGAGAGAGAGTTGAAGATGCCAAACAGAATCATAAGCACAGGACGGGGGATTTATTGATTGTGTGCTGTATAAGAGGTATCATTGGTGTCTATATAAGTTTAAGTTGTGTTTGCGTGCTTGTTGCTGAATTTGGGGTATTAATGATTGTTAGAATATTGATCACGAGATTGTTGCTTTTGAAATCTATGAGGTGGATGAATGGTTTTATCTAATTCGGTCACTTTTCAACTTTGCAGATCTTATTACACCTAGGGACAAAATATAATGTGAGGAGTATCAGAGCAACATTGAATCAGACAGTTTAAGCTTCAATAACTCTGGCCGTTCATACCTATGAAACAGAAGGCGATGAAACAAGGCTCTGAGCCATCATCGTTTTCTCTTGATTACCTCGATCTATAAGTAATTGCATATTGGATATACAGTCGTGCATAGTTGCGTTGCGACTTGACAGTGGCAGGCATGTCACCATTGAACAATAAAAACATTGTAAGCAAAATAACCAATCTCCATCGTCTGAGACAACTCCATGCACAGTTGGTCCACCACTCCCTGCACCACCAAAGCCACTGGGTGGTGCTTCTCCTTACCCAATGCACTCGTCTCCTCGCACCCTCAAGCTACACCTGCCACATTTTTCATGCTGCAACACACCCTGATGTACGTGTCTTCACCTGCATGCTCAAATACTATTCCCAAATTGGTGTTCACACACAAGTACTACTTTCTCTCTTTAAGCATATGCTGCAAGACTATAACATAAAACCCGATACATCTTTCTATTCAGTTTTGATGAAATCTGCTGGAGGTGAAAGCATGTTGTTTCTTGCTCATGTATTGAAATCCGGATATGACCGTGATCATTATGTTCGGAATGGAATTTTGGGCATATATGCCAAGTACGGACCTATCAAGCTTGCTAGGAAACTATTTGATGAAATGCCTGATAGAACCGTTGCAGATTGGAATGCGATGATCTCTGGATACTTGAAATGCGGGAATGAAGAGGAAGCAAGTAAGCTTTTCCATGTGATGGGTGAGCAGGCAGTAAGTAGGAATGTTATTACTTGGACCACCATGATTACTGGGTATGCAAAGAAGGGGAATTTGAAGACTGCAAGGATGTATTTTGACAAAATGCCAGAAAGAAGTGTGGTATCTTGGAATGCAATGCTATCAGGGTATTCTCAAGGGGGAGCACCAGAAGAAACTATAAGATTGTTCAATGACATGCTTAGCTCTGGAAATGTCCAACCAGACGAAACGACATGGGTAACTGTCATGTGTTCTTGTTCATCTCTTGGTGACCCTTGTCTTTCAGAGTCCATTGTCAGAAAGCTAGACGACAGAGTGGGTTTCTGCCCAAATTATTTTGTCAAGACAGCTCTGCTTGATATGCATGCGAAATGTGGGAACCTTGAGGCAGCACACAAGATTTTTGAGCAATTGGGTGTGTATAAGTATAGGAGTTCTGTTCCATGGAATGCCATGATTTCTGCATATGCAAGAGTAGGGGATTTACCTTCGGCAAGACACCTCTTTGATAAGATGCCACAGCGAGATACTGTCTCATGGAATTCGATGATTGCAGGTTATACTCAAAATGGTGAATCATTCAAGGCGATCAAGCTATTCAAGGAAATGATCTCTAGTGAAGATTCAAAACCAGATGAGGTGACTATGGCGAGTGTTTTTTCGGCTTGTGGACACCTTGGAGAACTAGGTTTGGGTAATTGGGCTGTGAGCATCCTCAAAGAAAATCACATCCAGATTAGTATTTCAGTATACAACTCTTTGATTAACATGTACTCAAGATGTGGGAGCATGCAAGATGCTGTATTAATATTTCAAGAAATGACCACAAGAGATTTAGTTTCCTATAATACATTGATTTCCAGGTTTGCAGAGCATGGGCATGGAATGGAAAGCATTCAGCTGCTGTCAAAAATGAAAGAAGACGGTATTGAACCAGACCGCATAACTTATATTGCTATACTAACTGCATGCAGTCATGCCGGATTATTAGAAGAAGGTCAAAGAGTTTTTGAATCAATCAAATTTCCCGATGTAGACCACTATGCTTGTATGATTGATATGTTGGGTCGGGCTGGCAGATTGGAAGAAGCTATGAAATTGATTCAAAGCATGCCAATGGAACCCCATGCAGGAATTTATGGATCTCTTTTAAATGCTACTAGCATTCATAAACAAGTGGAACTCGGGGAGCTTGCTGCAGCTAAACTGTTCAAGGTTGAGCCACATAATTCTGGAAATTACGTGTTGCTCTCTAACATATATGCTTCGGCTGGTAGATGGAAGGATGGCGACAAAGTTAGGGATACGATGAGAAAACAGGGAGTGAAGAAAACAATTGGCTTGAGCTGGTTGGAGCATAACTCATAAGTTTGTGGAAAATACCTATTGGTGCCGGCGTATGTGTGCGTCTTTGTGGAGACAGGTCATAGCACCAAAAGTATTACAGTTCTTGCGGTTCTTCGAGGTGTATCACGGTGCTTCTCTCTCTCCTCGCAGTGCTTCTTCCGTTCTCTTTGATATGTTATCTCCTTTTGAGTTCGTGCTATTCACATGCTGAATCGAAGCCGCAGTGGCCGTTCTATGTGCCATTTAACCACTTGAGATTCATTGCCTTTGGTACGTTTGGTCGCCTTTGATTTTTTGCATGTTTTAGGGATGTTTTCATCTATGTTTGATTTAACATAATTTTGAAATGGAAATATGGGTTTAATGAATGGCTTACTGTTATGGTTTTAAAAGGTTGTAGCATAACAGAACTTGGTGCTACTCATCAAGATGTTGGTGGCTCATGCTAATAGATTCTAATATATCTTTTAAATAGCAATTTGAAACCATTTTTACCCGGCTCTTCACTAATTAATTTGTATATCTTACTATATATGCAATATAAAACTACACTGGCATGATGACCGTGAACCTGTTGTCTGTGCTTATGTTTGTGATAATGGTCATGTTTCTAGGTACTTGGACTAATTTACCTATGTGCATTTGATCATTCTTTCTCTTTATTTTGTATTTTTCTCTCTCTTAATGCTCTGTCTTTTATTTATTGAACTTGGTAATTGTCATAATTTCTTTCTTTATTATGGGAAGAAAGATCTCATATGAGAGTAGTACTTACTTGCATTTGTATTTTGTTTTTGTACTTCTTCATCTTATCATATCAATTGTGTGTGCTTTGATGTCAAAAGTTCATCTCAAATTTCCATTTGGCGACAAGGCATGACATAGTCTAATATATATTTTATTTTATTTTCTTTTTTATGGTGTGCTGAAACATGTTATTATGTATATCGTCTTCACGAACATCATCATGAGACAATGAGAAAATAATAATTTTATGGTTTTCTTTCACATGTGTGTGTGTAGATGTTGCTTGACTCAACTCGAGTTGTATCTATGTTCTAGTTGACTTGGTGAATGAATGTTACTTTGATTGCAAGAACCCGGATATAAGTAGAAGAAAATCCAATATATATTAATGAGTAGCTGGTTGCTTGTGGATTTTTCATTTTAAATTTTCATGTAATTCTCTGTGTGGCACCATAGGTGTTTCACATTATAAACAAAGATATCAATTGATTACTAAGTACAAGGGGTATATAATTGATATTCTCTTTATATAATAATTAATGTCTTACTCTTTTCATTTTGTTAAGGTTGTGCTTACTTGATTCTCATCAGTATATCTGTGTTTAATTTTCACTGTCATTTGCAAGTCTAGATTGGTACTCTTAACTTGATTTCCACACTCATAATCATATGTTTAATTTCTACACTCATTATCATTGATTTAATATTTTTTACTAGTCTAGGTAGTACACTAGTACATAACAATAGTTTCCTCAATTCTGTGTATAAATAAAGGAACAAAAAAAGTGAATATAAGTGCATTATATGTTTCATGTCAAATTAAAGTGCATTAAATGTTTCATTTTCTATTTTTCCGTAACTGGTTAAAGAATAATTATTTACTCTTACAGATATGGGATATGATTTTGTTCATGAATGTTAAAAACCCGATGTGTTAACATGGTAGTCACACTCTTTCGTTTGAAGCTCAAATAATTAGTATTTGGACTACTTACTCCTTGGTTGAATTGCTTAAGCACTTACGTGATGGATCAATTTGGTAGCGTGTATTGTTGGAATTCATACACTGTTTTTTGGAATTGAAACAAAGTACATGTACTGTTTGCTTTGAGTGTGTTTGGCTGTGCATTAACTTTTTCTAATTTTTTCCTTTTGTAGAAGTTATGGTTCAGTAACAAATTGTAATGTTTGGTTCACAGGATTTAAATAAAATGTTCAATGAGATAGGAAGACCAAAATGTTGGAATTCTGCACTAGCAGTTGACAGTTAATTTAAGATTCTCTTTTTAAGTTGAAGGTTGAAGGTTCGTGTTAAACTCAATTCAAGGAAGGCAAAGCCAAATGAGAATTAAGAAAACTGGTTTTTGATTTATAAATGATATTTTAGAAAATTAAATTTCTATTAGTTATAAGCATTGATATTGATACTTCATTATTGCTCTAACGTATACATGTGCACCTGATGATTGAAGGACGATAACTTGAGTTGGACTCTGCAATTATATTTGAACTCTGCACAATTAGTCCTTAAACCCGACTTTGATGATACCATATTAAATGGGTTTGGATTGATTTGATCTTAAAAGTTAGTTCAAAAGATGAGGGTATCCAACCACATACATACACCCAACATCATGAGAACTTTGACAATGTGGGACTCCAACAAAACTTAAATAAAAACTACTACATGTTTTTGGCGGTGAGAAGCATCCAATTTAGCTATGCAATCTTCTGGTCTGGCTTTGCTAACCAACTTGGGTAGAGGGTACTAACTGTTTCATTCATAGTATCTTAGATGAATAATTAATTTCTTTATTGGTATCTAGAAATTCTGAATCTAGTTTTCGAAGCAATAAATCATGCTCAATGACCACTCTCATTTTATAATATTAGTTCTCCAAAAGCTTAACAAATTATTGTAAAATTTGTTCTTGAGCATATCCACAATGCTCCTTCACTTGCCATTGCATATATGGATTTTATTTTATTTTTAGTTAATGAGTATTGTACGTCAAAATTGATTCAAAGATATGATAGATCAATCTTTTATTTTTATATATGATAATGCAATTTTATAAATATTAATTATTAATTAAGATAATTAATTAATTAATTTCCCGTGCATCACACGGAAGCATGTATTAGTTTTTCAAAAAGGAGACTCTTGAGATTTTATTGGCGGCAGCCCCTAATTACTTATACTTAGTTCCGTCCCTGCTATCAAGTAATAACTTAGTATCTCACTTTCTACTCTTTAATTTTCTTCCCTTTCCATCTCTTTATTAAACCAAACATAGTCTTATAAACGACCTAAAGTAAATAGGTCCACTCGAGACTTGCTAACTTTCGTTGCAATTCCAACAGAGCTTACTGCATCAATTAAGCTATCGAAAACCAATCCAACAACAATAAAGTGAAGATTTTCATAAAAAATAATAGGATGAAGATCAATGAATCAACGTTTAGTAAATCAAGTGATTGAGTTTAAGCAGTTGATAAACTTGTTTAGGACTATCTAAATAAAACTCCTATAGGACGAATCATTTTGAACAATCTAAATTCGATTGCTAGTTAAAATAAATCTTAGTTATATTTTAAATGGATCTCGCAAATAGTCAGTGAGATTAAACCCTTCAAATTAATTAGTCTTTAGGTCAAATACCGAATTAAAAAAAAAAAGACTTTACTTATTTATGAGCCGAACTCATAAGTTAGTAGGGCTCATTTCCTTGAGAATCAATAGGTACACTTAAAATAAATTAAAGGCTTAGCAATAATGTATAATAAATTGCAGGGATATCAGAAAGAACGTTCTCAATTTTTCATGCTAATTAGGTTTAAATTTGGCGATACGTTGCATATATATGACAATGTCTAGATACTTTATTAAAAAATTATTTATAATATACAATATCAAATATGTATTTATCGAAGAGAAAATAACCAATTTCATTGCTGATATTGCAGAGCAATATGGTCATATCTGGGCGTGGCAAAACGGGCCCGACCCATCGGGCCAACCCGTTTAACCCGCCATTTTAGGCGGGCTGGGGGTGAGATTTTGAGCCCATCTCTTTAGTTGGCCCGCCCCTGTTAAGTCCGCTAAGAAAGCGGGTCATAGCGGGGTGCGGTGGGGTGGCCTGCGGGCTTATTAAACTTTCTTTTTTACTATTTGTGACCGAATTTTTAATTTAAACACCCCATAAACACTTTTGCAAAACCACTAAACAAATTTTAATAACTTAATTTTACCAAGTATTGCAGCAACACTCGGAGCATCACATGTCTATTACCTAGACGATGATTAACTTAGGGACGTTGAACAAATTTTGTTGGATTTATTTTGTAATTTGTTTTATGTTGGATGTATGGTGGATTTACTTAATGTTAGAGTGATTTTATTGTTTTTATAATAGCAACGTATTTGTCAATAACAATCGACAAAAAATATTTTAAAAAATAGACGGGCCAACCCGCCAGCCCGCTAGTCCGCCTTTAGGCAGGGTGAAGTGTGAGTTTGAGCCCACCCCCTCAAGTTGGCCCGCCCTGCCCCACCCCGTTTTTGGCGGGCTAATAGTGGGCTAGGCCTAAACGGAACGGATTGACCCATATTGCCATCCCTAGTCATCTCTTTTGTGTATATGAATAATAGTTATAGGTTTTCAAAAGAAAAACGCATTTATGCATGTATCAAAATTCAAAATCTCTATTGTGCGATTATGGAGTTTGGAGTTGAATCCTCTCATGAATGGAATACTTTTGGTCAGGAACTCTTTTCACACGTTTGAACAGAAAAATATATCCTTAACTAGTGAATCGTAATGTCTACTGCATAGAAACTACTGTGAAAGTAGTATATCAAAGACTAGAAGCTTTGGGTTGACTGGACTAATCGATTTAATCTCATGTTTGAAAATTAGCTTATTATAAGATAAAGTTATCTGGTCAGTCTAAAGTAAAAGTTATTTGTAATTAACTTTTGATAGGATTTAAAGACTAATTGTTTTATACAAAGAAGAAAAACTATTATTATTTTAAATAAACTTGAGTTTAAGTGGTTAATGAGCTTCACCAAAAGACGAATTCTTAAAGACAACCTACATACGATTTTTGGGTCGGACAATTTACGGTCCTATTTTACTTACTTCTCCACCAAACTTCAGATTATCACAACCACTTCTCCTAAAACTGGAGAATTAACACCAACAAAATTATAGTTTTTAATAGTGGCCGGAGGGAGTTCAGTGTCAATAGAAAAAAATTAAGTATAAAGTAATTTTTTTTAAGTAAATTGCATAAGATACAATCTATGACTAATAAATTTGTTCGTTAAAAATTTAGAAATAAAAAATTAAACTAAATGAGGTATATTTAGAGATACTATTATTAAATAAGAGAAATAGTTTTTTTTTTTTGACAAGAAGGAAGAGAAATAGTTAATATTTACCTTTATTATATTTAAAAAAAAGAGTTAATATTTATTAAAAAATTAAACTAAATGGGGTAGTTTTTAATCAACCGTGTGGAATGTATCATTCAAAAGAAAGAAAAAAAAACCGTGTGGAATGTAATTTTTGGTGGGGTGACTCCGGAATAAAATGCATCCCATTTGTATGATTTAACAAATCACGTCCTTTATCAAAATAAACTAATGCGACCATAAAGCACTTGGCTATTGCACATACTTCTCTTTATATATATGATCAAATCTCAAAGCTGCATATACATTAGAAGATATTATTATTTTGTTACCCATAATACATACTCTCCACTAGCAAAATGAGAATTTTTACAATGTTTCTTCTCTGCTTTGCAAGTCAAATGTTGGTGTATGACTTGCCATTAGCAACATTTGCTATTTCTTCGAGTTCACACACTGATAAGCTCGCTTTGCTTGCTTTGAAGGAAAAGCTTACGAATAGGGTGTCGGATTCTCTGCCATCATGGAATGAGTCTTTACATTTCTGTGAATGGTAAGGGATTACATGTGATCGTCAACACATGAGAGTTTCTACGTTGCGTTTGGAAAACCAAACATTGGGTGGTACTATTGGGCCATCATTGGGAAATCTAACCTTTCTCAGAGTGCTCATACTTGTACATGTCGACTTGCATGGTGAAATTCCAAGTCAAGTTGGCCGTTTGAAGCAACTGGAAGTTCTTAACTTAACCAATAACAAACTTCAAGGAGAGATTCCTATAGAGCTCACAAACTGCACAAATATGAAGAAAATTGTTTTGGAGAAAAACCAACTCATAGGAAAAGTTCCCACAGGGTTCGGATCAATGATGCAACTTATTTACTTGATTCTTAATGGCAATAACCTAGTTGGTACTATTCCATCTTCCCTTGAAAATGTATCGTCACTCGAAGTTATAACACTTGCACGTAATCACCTGGAAGGAAACATACCTTATTCTTTAGGTAAGCTGTCAAATTTAGTATCTCTGTCTCTATGTTTAAACAATTTGTCAGGTGAAATCCCACATTCTATTTACAACCTATCAAATCTTAAATATTTCGGACTTGGGACAAACAAATTATTCGGTAGTCTTCCATCGAATATGAATCTTGCTTTTCCCAATATTGAAATATTCTTGGTAGGTAATAACCAACTAAGTGGAACTTTTCCATCTTCAATATCCAACCTCACTACATTGAAAGAGTTTGAAATAGCAAATAATTCTTTTAATGGTCCAATACCTCTTACTTTGGGTAGATTAACCAAACTCAAGCGGTTTGATATTGCTATGAATAACTTTGGGAATGGAGGAGCTTTTGATTTGGGCTTCCTTTCCTCTTTAACCAATTGTACTCAATTGTCAACGCTCCTTATTTCTCAAAATAGATTTGGTGGTAAATTGCTAGATCTTATAGGAAACTTTTCCACCCATCTCAACAGTCTTCAAATGCAGTTTAATCAAATATATGGAGTCATACCTGAAAGAATTGGACAACTAATCAATTTAACTTACTTAAACATCGGCAACAATTACCTTGAGGGAACAATACCATATTCAATTGGAAAGCTTAAGAATCTAGGAGGTTTGGACTTGAAATCAAACAAGTTATATGGTAACATTCCTACTAGTATTGGCAATCTTACAATATTGTCTGAGCTATATCTAAATGAAAATAAATTGGAAGGAAGCATTCCGTTCTCCCTCATATATTGCACCCGATTGCAGAAAGTAAGTTTTAGTGATAACAAATTGAGTGGTGATATACCCAATCAAACATTTATTCATCTAAAACATTTAATATTTCTTCACTTGGACAACAACTCCTTCACCGGTCCCATTCCTTCTGAGTTCGGTAAATTAATGCAACTTTCACGATTGTATCTAGACTCGAATAAGTTTTCTGGTGAAATTCCTAAGCATCTAGCTTCTTGCTTATCATTGACAGAACTTAGGTTGGGGAGAAACTTCTTGCATGGAAGTATACCTTTGTTCTTAGGCTCTTTAAGATCCTTGGAAATCTTAGACATTTCTAACAATAGTTTCTCAAGTACAATCCCTTTTGAACTAGAAAAACTAAGATTTTTGAAGACTTTGGACTTGTCTTTTAACAATCTACATGGTGAGGTTCCCGTGGGAGGTATCTTTAGCAATGTCACAGCAATTTCACTAACTGGAAATAAGAACCTTTGTGGAGGGATACCTCAATTGAAGCTTCCTGCATGCTCAATGCCCTCCAAGAAACACAAATTATCTCTCAAAAAGAAACTTATCCTCATCATTGTAACTGGTGGAGTTTTGATATCTTTCATAGCTTTTATAATTGTCCATTTTCTCACGAGAAGGCCCAAAAGGTTACCCTCTTCACCATCTTTGCAAAATGAGAATTTGAGGGTTACTTATGGAGACCTACATGAAGCAACCAATGGATATTCTTCATCTAATTTGTTAGGAGCAGGAAGCTTTGGATCTGTCTACATAGGATCTCTTCCCAACTTTCAAAGACCTATTGCCGTAAAGGTGTTGAATCTTGAAACACGTGGAGCAGCAAAGAGTTTCATTGCTGAATGTAAATCTCTAGGAAAGATGAAACACCGGAATCTTGTCAAGATCCTAACTTGTTGTTCAAGTGTTGATTATAAAGGTGAAGATTTCAAGGCTATTGTTTTTGAGTTCATGCCTAATATGAGTCTAGAAAAGATGTTGCACGATAATGAAGGATCTGGAAGCCATAATCTCAACTTCACACAAAGGATAGACATTGCTCTTGATGTAGCTCATGCATTGGATTATCTTCACAATTATACAGAACAAGCTGTAGTTCACTGTGATGTTAAGCCAAGCAATGTTCTTCTTGATGATGACATTGTAGCCCACTTGGGAGACTTTGGATTAGCTAGGCTCATTCATGGAGCCTCAAACCATTCAAGTAATGATCAAATTACTTCTTCCACAATTAAGGGAACTATAGGATACGTTCCTCCTGGTAAGTTCTTTCTATCCATTGCTTGTAACTATCCTTCATAGTGATAGCAATGATAATTTATTGTTTTTTATATAAGATATTTTCACCTGGTAAATTGTTTTATATCCATGTTTTATTTTACAAATGATTTCTATCGCTTACTATTTATTGTCCGCTCGCGCACGTTTTGTTCATTTTTTCCTAAATACTTGTTGTTGTTGTTGTTTGAAAAGAGTATGGAACAGGTGTTCCAGTATCACCACAGGGAGATATCTACAGCTTTGGCATTCTTCTGTTAGAGATGCTCACTGGAAAGAGACCAACTGATAACATGTTTTGTGAGAATTTAAGCCTACACAAATTCTGTAAGATGAAGATTTCAGAAGGAATTCTTGAGATAGTGGATTCCCGTTTCCTTATACCATTTGCTGAAGATCGGACAGGAATTGTGGAAAACAAGATTAGGAATTGTTTGGTGATGTTTGCTAGAATTGGAGTTGCATGTTCTGAAGAGTTTCCTGCTCATCGAATGCTAATAAAAGATGTTATAGTTAAGTTGAATGAAATCAAATCAAAGTTTCCATGCTAGGATTCGTTGCTACTGTGATAAGAAAATAATTGTGTTCACAAGAAAGGTTGAGTAGTCTGTAGCCATCAATCAAGTGTTGTCTGTTATTGTTGCGATACTATGAATTAAAATTCCTATGTATAATAATTTGTATTTGTAGTCAGTTGCACTAAATACATGGTATTGTTTCGAAATATTGCTAGTTAATATCAAATAGTTGTTTCGTAATTTTGATTTTAGTTTCTAAAATTAATTTGATGGCTTGCACGTTTGTCTAGAATAGTAAACCTAACTATATCCTTCAAATTTGATGGAAGTTTTCAATGTATTATGGCACTGCAGTACTCTTCGGTTAACGCAACATTTTCATCATCCAACGACTTCCTCGTCTTAATTAACTCCTCAATGAATTTGGCATACACCGGGATTTGATCAAGTGCCTCAGCAAATGACATGCTAACTTGAAACTCTCATATTCTTTGGATTGTTGCAGGTATTTCCTCTAAAACCTCCACTTGATTGCGTTGACATTTGTCATGACAATTGACCAATTTGCGGCGTCTCAATGTTCCTGATGGATGCTACAGCGTTTTTGTTGGAAGTATCCTGACTTATTGCCTAGCTTCAATGTTGATTTGAGTCACTTCTAAGGGGATATTTTTTTTGTTGAATGGTGAACAAATTATGAACTATACTTTAAGATATAATAACAATGCGCTTTGTAAATTATAATGTAAAGTAGAAAAAAATTAACTGATTTAACTATCTTATGACACAAAGCCAATAAAGATCGGTAAGAAAAACTTTTCTTTCTTAAGTTGAGCTTCGCAATGATTGTTTTGTGAAAAAAGTTTTACCAATGGCCAAACACAAAACAAATGTACATACTATATTAATTAGTATACATTCACTCGTGAGAAAGTAATAAAACATAAGTTTCACAAAATTGTTACACATAAAATCAATAGAGCAAAAAATAAATGGGCATATAAATGCAGGAAGCTATTGCTAAAAAGAAAAATAAAAAGCAGGAAGCTTCATATAATGGAAATTGTGGGCGCGCGTGAGGGCACTTACGACGACTGATGGCGGCGAGGTTTTGGGGACATGCCAGTTTAGAAAAACCGATTCGAGTAGTGTGGTCGATTGCCGGATAGGTCAACAGAATAAGTGTCGGCGGCTGCTACAATGGCGGAATGTGTCACAACAATAGAGGAGGGAGAAACCATAGATGAAACACGGTTTGCTGAAAAACAATTCTCAGGGGAGGATAGTGGGTCCATCGGATAATCACGGTGTAGGGTTGTCTCTCAACAGATTTAATCTTTGTGGGACTAGATTTTTTTCAATACATCCATTCACGCTCGATACTCTTAAGCATAATGTGTGTGTATGAAATGGCGGGAGACCCAAATGGATAGGTTGTGGTACTATATTAGATTTTTATATTGAACTTAACTCATCTTTGTAAATCCGATTTGTATTATGAGGGTGTCACTCTTTATGAACTTTAATCAAGTTGTCAATCCAATGCAGGCCAAATAACCTATTTTGCCACATGTAGTAACTAATCATAGAGATGAAATAACAAATTCAATTACACTTTTAACTATACTTGGTATTTGAAAAACAACAAAAAACTATACTTTGTACATCACAACATGTGAAAGTATTAGTTTAATTAATTTTCTTAAAAGAAATAAAACTGTACCTATAGAGGAGAAAAGCATGATTAATTAAATTTGCTCACTCCTTTTTATGAGATCTAAAATTGCATTTGCTTTCCTTTGTGCTCTATTTGTACCACTTTCTTTAATCTCAATCAAATGCTCATAAACTCCAAACTGAAGTGCTGCCAAAGTAAAAGATGAATTACTTGAACACAATTCAAGAAGAACAGAAGCTGCACATTCTTTGTTCTTTGGAGTCCCTTCTCTAGTAAACTCAACAAGAGTTTCAATAAATGATAATTGTCCAACCTCATGTCTCCCTTCAGGATTCAACACAAGTAGCAACAAAATAGAAAGTGCTTCATCAATCATTCCCAAGTTTCTGTCCTTTAACAATTGAAGTAAAGCTGTCACAATTCCAGCTTTTATAGCTCTCTCTTTATTTGCATGGTTTAATGATAAGCTAAAAAGTGCTGTAGCAGCATCTTTTTTCCCTCTAACAGTTCCATTTTGTAATAAATTTACCAAAGCTGGAATCCCATTTGACATTCCTACAACCTCTTTATTTTCATCAATCATTGATAAGCTAAATAAAGCTGCTGCTGAGTTTTCTTTAGCCACAATACTTCCATTTTCCAATACTTCTATTATAGCTGGAATAGCACCTTCTTTTGATATAAGTTTTTTGTTAGCTTCATCAATTGATAAGTTCAAAAGTGCTGTAACAGCATGTTCTTTTATTTTTGAATCTGGATATGATAGGATTTGTACTAATGGTGGTATTCCTCCGTTTTCGGCGACTAAAACTCTGTTCTCTGAATTCTCTTTCGATAACATGCGGATTCTCTTGACCGCCTTTCTTTGATGTTCTAAGTTGATCGACGATAGGCTTTCAACCAAAGATGGAATTTCTTCTTGGTTTTCAGTTGGAGTGGTTTCTTGACATGAAGAGTAGATTTTTGGAAGTTTGAAGTTGTTGTTCACACACCATTCAGCAATTAAATTTCTTAAGGCACAGTTTGGTGCTAACTGAAGATGTTCCAAAGGCTGCCTTGTCTTTGGACATGTTTTGTGATTGGATTTGAACCACTTCTCTATGCTTTCCCTTTCATATGTCTTTGATGGAAACAAACACACACAATGACAAGAAAAAGAGAAACAAAACCTTTGTTAGCATTATTATATATAGATAAAACCTAAGTTTTCTTCCTTCCAGATTCTCTAAAGTCCAAAATCCACAAACTTCGGTCCTCTACAGCTGCACGATGATGTTGCATATGTAGCGACCGTTAGATTAAGAGTGAGAAAGTCTCATTCTAAATCTAGTAGTCCCTATAACTGCAGCCATAGAGAATTGGATTTCAAAATCCACACAGTCCGACTGTTGGATAAAGATTGGACGATTCATATATGAACTTCATAATACGAACTGTCCAATATTTATGCAACAGTCGAGATCTATTGATTATAGTAGAAATTATTGACTGCACTGAATCCATTTTCATAAACATGACTACTATCTTTCCAACTTAGGGTTAAATGTGCTTTTCCTCTCAAACATTTGAAAAAATTAAAATTCTTTTACAGAACTTAATTTGTGATTACCTGGCCACTTGCAATAATAACAGGATCAGACATAATTTCAAGTGTTATTGGGCACAGAAACTCATGAGGGATGACCAAAGAAGTGCTTCTTCCAAGCATCTTATTAGGCATGGCATGATCATCATCAAAGACAACACCGGTTTCTTCCATGCCTGAAGTCCTTTTGAATCTGTTAAGAAGGTCAACAATTTTTTTTGTACTCTCACTTTGCTTCCCTTTTCTTTCTCTAACAAGGTTTCCAACAGCCACAGTCTCTACCTCAAGATCCTCAACACTGTGAAGCTCCAATTTTTTTGCAAGCCTTTCGATAATGGCACTATCGGCATTACGATCATTTTCATCGGAGAACACCACCATCATATCCATTGCTAGCTCTATGTCTTGTGTATCAGTTCTTCTCCTTGCCCTCCTGAGTTGCACGTGCATTAGCTCAAGCTGAATTAAGCCAAAGTATATAACATTATTTCAATATGCATATTATATATGATTGAAGACTACAACATAGTGAACTGGAATCTTCTTTATTTTATAATGAATTACACTAGAACTCATCACAAATTAAAGATCACAGAAAGGTAATCAAATACTAGACTATGGTACAACATCCCAATAAGGGAATACCATAATTTTAACTAGGAAATGCTAACAAGTTAAAAACCAAGTGATTTGAAATTGAAGTTGTTAAAAAACATACTCCCTCCGGTCACTATAATAAGCAACAAATCAATTTTTAGGTTTATTCAATAATCGATGTATCTGGTCTATAATAATGACCAGATACATCAGTTATTCAATTAATCTACAAAGTGGTTTTTTTTGTTTATAATAGTGATCGAAAGTGTAATTATTAAGAGCGGATTTGCATTTGATATAGTCACAAATTCCACTCATTTGCACAATTTGCACATTGGTGGTTTTTGATCAAAATCTGTTTGTTTTCTACATCTCGATCAAACGATCACCGATTGACCATGTGAATGCGGCGAACAAAATCAGCTTATTTTTTAGCCATGAGATGACACCTTGCCAGTCAAAAATAAGGGTTCCGTAGACATAATTATATATTGAACCATGGTGATTATTAAATTAAATGAATATAAAGCACACAATGTATTACAATTTACAAATACCTGTTCTTTTACTTCATCAGAAATTCCTAATTCATCACAAGGCACACGATCAAAAGCTTGACTTAATTTTTCATAAACCTTCTGAAATTTGATCATAACCATCTCACCTTCCCATGCCTAAAACGCAAGAAAAAAAGGAAACATCAATACCCTATTCATCAAAACATAATCAAATACAAAAAATGATAATTATTTCTTATCCTTAAAGAAGAGAAATCATAGATTTGATGATTTATATTATTTCATTAGAAAAAGAAAAAAAAAACATAAAAATGAGAAAAAGTTTGTTTGTTATTTACGAGGTGAATTTTGCTTCCTTGGCTACACAATTTCAACAATTCCTTAGCGAAGAAAAGCGCATCTCTGAGGTTCTTCAACCAAACAACGCCGTTTCGAGGAGCAGGATGACGAAGGTCACGAAGGTCTTCCATAAGAGGCAACATGTGTTTGAAACGACGAGCGAGGTTGTGTGATTCTTTCCTTTGTGTTCTTCTATATTCACCGAATTGAACCACCGATTCGATGAGTCCTTGGATCTCCTCCACCACCACCACAGCGTTGCATTCTTCTTCTTTATTCTCATTTTCCGGGTTGTTTGGTTCTGGTTCTACATTTTCATCCCTCTCTTCTGTTTCTTCCATTGAAAGTCACCTGTTTCATGCACCATGCATGCATGTTTCTACGTACATTATTGTTTTTAACGAAAGTCACCAAAACAAAAATAACTATTTATTGTTTTTATTTATTTGAATATTTTTATTTTTTAAAATAGTTTTGATTACGAATAACCGAGGCCTTTGTTTTATTATTGGCCCAATAAAATGGAAGGGTTCACCACCTTTTTTCTAATGCACCCACATTTTTTTACCAAGGTCTTTGTTAGAGGTTTTTTTATCCACTTGAGCATGAATGAGTGACCTATAAAATAAAGGAAAATGATTCTTAGACACCTAAACTTCAATTTACCACTAGATAAAAAAAATAAAAAGAATGAAATGATAGATGTGGTAAGTTGGTGATGTGATATGAAGAGGAAAATGACCGTAGAAAAATTAATAATGTACAAATATAAGTGCTCTAAAATAAAAAGGTATTGCCTTGTTGTAACTAAAGACCAACTATTCTGACAAGTTATGTTATTTATTCACTTGAGCATGAATGTGACTTGAGCGTTCATGAATTGAAGATTTGGTCTCGTTCATACAAGTCATGAAAAGTGACAATTCTGAAGAAATGGCTTACTATTATGAAAGAAGAAATGAAATCAATGGATGACAATGGCGTTTTAGAATCTAGTTGAGTTGCATAGAGTTTCAAAATGAGTTTGTATGGAAATAGTTATTTACGAGTTGTGTTGTTCATTGTCATGTGCGGCGTTGTTTGATTTCGCGTCTTGTTGTGGTGTTTGTTTGATTCGTATTGAAAGATCACCTTTAGGCAATTACAGATTAAATCAATAATTTATGCGTCAACGTTGAAAATATGGAAACATGGATATTTCGATCACTTAGATTTTATCATATTATTTGTAGGCATTTTGTCGTTGAGTGCTATTAACTTGGTGTTGCGAGTTTGTTTGCAGATACCATTTACGTTTTTAGCGCTGTTAAACATATTATTATATGTAATGTACTATATCAACTTAAATGAACGAATATCATTTTGTTTTTGTCAAAAATTAAAAAAATACATAAGCAATATTGCCCGTGTATATATTGATTTTGTTTTGGGCGACGTAATAAAAATTTGGCTTAATTACAATTTTGGTCCCCCTATTTTCATGTGTTCACAGAATTGACCCCCCTATTTTAAAACCATACGGTTTTAGTCCTCCAACAGAAAATTTGACACGAAATTAAACGAGTTGTTACCTTTTTAACGATGTGGCACAGTTGTCGCTGACATGACTTAATCTACATTGTGTAAAACGATTTACACGTCATTATCTCTTTAATTTATAAACAAAAATACTAAAGTAAATAAACAAGTTTAAGTTAAGAATTTCAAAAGAAAATAAAACAAATTTAAAAAACATGAGAAGCGTTCCAATTATTCTTCTTCTTATTCCATAGTTGATGGCTCTTCTCATAACCAAGGTCCTATCTATTTTCAGTTCTTTTTCAACCCCAAAATCGCATTCCTCTATTGTTGAAACCCCAAACCACGAGTTGTGTTCTAGTTCTTCTTCATTAGAATACTGAAATCGCAAAATCAATTTCCTCTTTCGTTTCCTCTGTCGTGAGTTGAAACCTCAAAGTCGACATATGATATCGATTGGTTTTGTGTATTGAAACCCCAAAGTTGCAAACCTCTTGAAACCCTAAATAATTAATATTTTTCCATGGCAAACCTCTTGTAAGTTGCTTGTTACTGAAAAAGCTTTGGAAGCCATGGATTTTCAGAAAAGATGAAGGTGATGGTGTGACCCAAAGAAGCTGAAGGTGTAAAACAAATTGATGATGGAAGTGTTAAACGGATTTAGTTTAAATGTTGAAGCAATTGAGACAAAGTGGATGAAGAAGAAGATTTGGATTAAGCCACGTCTGGACAGTTGTGCCACATCATTATAAAGGTGACAACACATCCAATCTTGTGCCAAATTTTCTACTGAGGACCAAAACTGTATGATTTTGAAATAGGGGGACCAATTCCGTAAACATACCAAAATAGGAGGATCAAAACTGTAATTAAACTTAAATATTTATAATTGTGAAAAAAAAAAGATTTTTTCGTAGGAATTAAATAGTTTCGTGAATACTTCATCAAAAAAATAGTATTATTGTTTTTTCTATATAAAGAAATATTATCTTGAATAGTCAAATAGTTATCGAAGATATTGCTTTCTTTAACAGAATTTGAAGTATATTGCCTATGACGTAGGAATGAACTTGACGGTAGGGAAATGCAAATTTGTTAGTACCTTTTATCTCAAATTCAAAAATAAGGTCATAGATATATCTTAGAATAGGGAACTTATAGTTATTATTTTTTTCCTTCTTTTGACAAATAATAGTTATTAGTAGAAGTTTTTTTTTTTTTTAGGGGATTTAGCAGAAGTTTGTTAATCTTTAAAAATTATTATTTATCCTTTACATATAAAAAGACCCAAAATCTTCGAAACTTCACAACCTCATCACACCCTTCTCTCACTCTTGGTTCTACTTCTGCTTCCTTTACTCTTTCCTCATGTCAAAACCCAAACCCATGAAATTGACACCAACAAATATCATGTCTACCATGAACAATCCAAAACAACTAGAACACTTTCAATCTTCATGGAACATAACAAAAGTTGTTACTATATTCATATTCTTAATATTCATGTCCTACCTTTTCTACACCCTTGGTTTCCTTACTTATAATAATACTTCACATCAATATGATAAAAACCCTCACATACTTTCTCCAATTAAACACCAAATTGAACCTATACCAAAATTATCCTTGGAACAAAAAACCAATATTTCACACATAGTGTTTGGAATAGGAGCCTCATCAAAATTATGGAACCATAGAAAAGAATATATTAAATTATGGTGGAAGCCTAATATAACAAGAGGCAATGTATGGTTAGACAAAAAAGTGAAAATTAAACCTAGTGATAAGAAACTTCTTCCAACATTGAAGATATCTAGTGACACATCAAAATTCAAGTACAAACATCCACATGGGACGAGGTCAGGGATTAGGATATCTAGGATTGTGTCGGAGACAGTAAGGTTAAGGTTGGAGAATGTGAGGTGGTTTGTGATGGGGGATGATGACACTTTTTTTGTGACTGAGAATTTGGTGAAGTTGTTACAAAAATATGATCATAATGGATTTTATTATATTGGGGCAAATTCGGAAAGTCACTTTCAGAATATTAATTTTTCTTATAATATGGCTTATGGTGGTGGTGGATTTGCTATTAGTTACCCTTTGGCTGTTGCATTAGAGAGAATGCAAGATAGGTGTATTGAAAGGTACCCTAAATTGTATGGGTCAGATGATAGGATTCAAGCTTGTATGGCTGAGCTTGGTGTTCCTCTCACCATAGAGAAAGGCTTTCATCAGGTTAGTAGTTTTCAGCCACTCTTTTTTGGTAAAGTTAGCATATTAAGTGCTTGTTTGGTTTAGCAGTGGTTTCTAGAAAATCACGTAAATTTTCATGTTTTCACAAATGCTTGCTTTTGTAGCTTTAGGATTTCCACGTTCAGCTCGCCTCAGGACATGATATTTGCACCGCAAAAGTTAATCTAAACATATACTAAGTCATTTGATTTTCATGAATATTTTTAATTGTGTGACTAATTTTTTTTCTTTCCCTATTGCATAAATTTGGATATGAAATTATGAGAAAAGTCAATTAATTAGAGTAACCATTTGATAAATTAATTAAGTAGGTTTTTAACTACCTAGCTATTTTTATAAGCTTTAACTACCTAACTTGGTCAACCTATGATTGAAATTAGGGCCATTGCTATAAATTAAAAAAAGACAAAGAAGGAGGTGCATTTTGGATGGTTCATATGGTTAACTCCGATCCTTTTTATTAGCTTCAAGATAAAGATATGTCACATGTAATTCATGAATACCCTTTGAAGATATCCTTTAATAAAACTAGTTAAAGGAAAATATATATGTGCCTTTTAGAACTTTTACTTTTGTTGTGTGAATTGACCATGGAAATCTTCTTGTGACCTAATCATTATTGACTCTTTCTATCAAAACAAACCAAAACCATCACTCATAATGTCACTTCCATCTTCAATGATCCAAAAAGTTTATTCTGAAAAGTGGTTGATGACTTCGTGTCTCCTTTTTCTTCTTAAAAATTATTATTCTTGAATTTTGTATTTAAAATGTACTTTTTTGGAGGATCAAATGCATGCATAGCTTCCACATGTACTACACATGGCCACTTTGTTAACATTGATGTGGTGTGAGGTGTCATAATAGTAGCTGAATCAACCCCACTCCTGATATGATTCTTTTTTCTTAAAAGGAAATAGAGAAATAGACAACAAACGATATCCCTATGCTTTAAAAAACACAAATCATCTATCACTTTTTTTTAAACACCCAAAATTAGCAATTGTTGGAAAATTATATTAGTGGATAGAGATTGGGACAATTCTTTTACTTTTACAAGAGATTAAGTTAATTCTATAGTGCACAATTGAAATATAACTCTATAGAGCACAATTAAAGTTTAACACACACACAAAAATATAACTCTATAGTGCACAATTAAAGTATAACACACAAAAATATAACTCTATAGTGCAAGATGAAACTATAACACACACATTTTGTTCCCACTAAATCAGTAGGTCAAATTTATACATGAAACAATACTTATCCAACTTGTATACTATATACAAAAAGAATCGTGTTATTTGAATAACCATTTGGTTAACAACTTATTTGACAACTATAGATTTATAAAGAAAAAGTAGGTATTGACACGAAAACCAAACTAATAGAGAGATAAAGTAAAAAATGTGAGTATGAGAGAGAAAATTGTCATAAAATGGTTATTCAAATATCATTTCTCATATAAAAATAGTCTAAAGATTAAGCTCTACATTTTATACTATACATCCTATCCCCTAAGACTTTGTTTGCGAGTTTTGAGGGAAAGGGAGGGGAAGGCTTGAGAAAAAAGGAATGACCAAATGGGAGGAAAACCGGGG